>Ga0307987_1002209_pt1 | contig 10238 bp, 8 predicted proteins | sample EllFjometagen181_FD_203157 | JGI IMG/M metagenome (GOLD analysis project Ga0307987, IMG submission 203157) | Marine microbial communities from Ellis Fjord, Antarctic Ocean - #181 | ecosystem: Environmental > Aquatic > Marine > Unclassified | place: Southern Ocean | collected 2014-10-08 | reverse complement strand
CTGACAGCATGACTCGCCCGCATCTACTCCCGGATGACCGTTACGGTTTGCCGGATAATGAACGCCAGCGTTTGCAGTTGCACTTCTCGAAAAACCTTTTTGACTGGTGTTTCGCTGGAATGGTTGTCGATAGTGGTTCTGCTGGACAAGCGCGCAGTTACGCGAGTATGATTATTGACGGCGATGATTTATGTATTCTTAGTCGTTCTGGCGATCACCGTGCAAAAAGCGCTCACAACGGTAACTTGATAACATTTCACAAAGTCTTAAATTTTAGAGAATTAATCTATTAACCAATAAAACAATTACGGTTCCTATGCATCCAGTGCTTTGACAGCTTGTCAAAAAAGCATATAAGTGGAAAGAAAATGATTACATTTTGCCAAAGCTTGCAGAAAGGTATGAAAATAACCCTGACTATGTGAATAGTGCTGCTATAAAAGTTTTCAAATTTAATGGATTCGAAACAAGTAAAGAGATTGAGGGAGTACAACGCAAAAGGAAAGCAAACATTTACGGTTTCCATTCATTCCGGCATTTATTCGTTTCATTTTGCACCAGTGGCTGTCCATCGCCTGATTTTCACACGGACACAGAAAAAGATTGAGGAGAGAAAAATTTATTTTTGATTTTTTGTCGCTGAATTAAATTAAAGACTGTTGACAAACTTCAAGAAAGGGTTTATAATAACAATGAAACCGTTTCATTAGTTAAGTTTTTAAACAACAAAAAACGAGAATATGAAAGCAGATATAAATACAATTGCCAGAGAGTGTAAAGTTTCTAAGGCGACCGTTTCCCGGGTCTTCACCGGGAAAGCTTCGGTTAGCACTGCGGTAAAAGAAAGGATACTTAAAGTTGCCCGGGAATTGAATTATGCACCTCAACAAGTTGCGGCTCGTGAAGTCATTGCCATTATAGTAAAATCGCTCAATGAAACTGAAGAAGCCGACGGTTTTCGCACTATTTTATTGATTAATCTTGTTGCAGAAATAACACGTTCCGGTTTTTTAGTAAACATTATCGAAGCTAAAGATGCTGATAAAATGTTGGACAGCTATACCAAAGTAGCTATTATTCTTTTGAATGATGCTGATATTTCAGAATATAAAGAAAAGATAAATAAAATGAAAATGCCGCTAATCGCAATTGGTAACATACTTGATAATTGTCATAGTATTTGTTCTGATTATTATACGGAAATTTCATCAGCGGTAGAACACCTTGTTGGGAATGGACACAAAAAAATAGGCATAGTGCTGGATAATCCTATTATTAACGCGGGTAAAGAACGATTACGCGGTTATACTGAAACCATGAAAAAACATGGGCTTCCTCTGATGCCAAGATATAATTATCAGCTTGGTGAACAGTCCTTAATTGAGTTTATGGCTAACATGATGCAGGACAAGCCTACTGCAATGATTATTTGTGGAGAATCAATAATAAATGAGGCCGCATACGCTCTCAATTTATTGCGGGTCAAGGTACCGGATGATTTATCTGTAATATCTTTCGAAAAACGGGATAGTTCACGGTGGTTTTCTCCGCCTCATACAACGATTGATCAAGATATTCGAAAAATGGTGGCGGAATCAATGATTCTCGTTAAAAAAGTTATAGCTATACGTCCAGAGAAAATAATTTGCAAGATGCTTTCCTGTAAGTTAGTTATAAGAAATTCTGTAAAAAATATAAATATCTAAAATAAAAATTAAAACCGCAAACGAAGGAGGCTGAAATGTCTACAATAAAAAGGAATCCCAATAGGAAATGTTCGGAAACAAATATTTTCACGCTCATAGAGCTCCTCGTTGTGATTGGCATCATAGCAATCCTCGCATCAATGCTTTTGCCTGCATTAAATAAAGCACGCGAAAAAGCAAAAAGATCTAGTTGTAAAAATATACTCAAACAGACAGGACTAGCGACATTAATGTATTCCAGTGATTTTGATGGTTTTTTGATTCCCAGTATAACACCATACTTTAAACCTTGGGATGGTGGAGGTTCCGGGGCCAGGGGGTGGCATGAATTGCTTTATCCTTTCGGTGGCCCTCAAAATCTTAATTATGGAGTACATCTTGGAAATGCCGCAACTTATTCCATAGCTCCTCGTACAGGTAAGTTGTTCTGTGTTTCAGAAAACCGAAAGTTCAGTTATACAGACTACAGTATAAATAGTCGTTTACATGGAAGTTCCTATTATCCAGCCAGTGGACACCTCTACGCAACTCACAAAAGCAATATTGCCAGAAGCCCATCTATCGCTATTTCTGTATTAGAAAATGGAAAAGCTGATAATTATAAGACTGAATGGATAAACGGAGATGGAACTTTTGTTGCATTTCGTCATGAAGGACGTTCTAACGTGCTATATCTTGATGGACATGTAGCTGACAAGAAGCCGGAAGAATTACGTCCAAACGGCTCCAATAAAGATGCATTGAGATTGGGCTGGGAAATAAAATAACTTTTATAAATATTAACAAAGGGTTCTCTAAAATGAAATTTTTTCTAACAGTAATAACGCTTGCATTAGCATTGGTCAGACTTGATGCAAAGGAAGATTCACTCAAAATATGGTGGACTTTTGATAAAATTGAAAACAAAAAAATAAATAACCAAACTGAATTTTCTGCTCCCTTGAAAATAAGAAACACAAAATTAGTCTCTGGATATAAAGGGAATGCAATTCTATTTAAAGGAAATAAAAGTTGTGCTTGGAATTCGAATCTTGCCCAGATAATGTCTTTAGCAGACAATAAGCCATTCTCAATATCCTTTTGGATGAAACCGGAAACTATTGAACGTCGAAAAAAGCATGAATTAATCAGTAAAGGGAAAGATCGTGGTCCTGGCTGGCGGCTTTACTTGAGCTATGGGATGTTGACTTTACGTATTGGCGAGAAAGACAATAAAAGTGGGACTCCCGTAATATTGCATACAAATGAAAACAAAATAAAATTTATCCCTGCTAAATGGTATCATGTTTGCATTGTAAAAAACAGCAATGGTATTATTACAATCTATGTAAATGGAACAGAACAGGTAAAAAGCAAGAAGGCAGTAAGCATATATCCGAGCGATAAAATAAGTTTTAGTCTAGGTAATATGTTGGGGCAATATTATCAGTATGAAGGGGAGATTGATGAATTTAAATTTTACAAAAAAGCCCTTACTGCAATAGATATTTTAAAAGAAGCGAATTCTGAAAATATGATATTTGAAAATCTATAGGAGAAAAAATAATGTTGAAACTTTTATTAACGCTACTTATGTCAATAAGCATTTTAAGCAATATGATTGCAGATTCCGCTGGAGAAAATGTAAAATTACAAATAATAAAACAAAAACCTGTAATTGACGGGAAACTGAATGATTTTTGCTGGCAGAATGCAAAATGGTATAAAGGTTTATTCCCCATAAACAAAAAAGGCAATAAAGCAGTTGATACTGAATTTGCACTTTTATACAAGGATAATATTTTATATATTGGAGTAATATGTAACGAGAAAATTGGAGAAAAAATCGTATCGAAAAAGCGAAAAAGAGACGGTAGTGTATATTCGGATGATTCTATAGAATTTATGCTGATTACGCATCAAGATTTACCTCCTGATGAGAAGCTCCTAGAATATATGCATTTCATAGTAAATTCTGATGGCCAAAAATATGATGCAGTACGAAGTTGTGGATTTGCAAATAAAACATGGAATGCTAATTGGAAGGCAAAAACTAAAGTATACAAAAATAAATGGACGCTGGAAGTAGCTATTGACTGCACATCTTTTGATATTAAAAGTAAGAGTCCTGCATGGCATTTTAATATCTGCCGGTCAAAACCTGGTCAAAAGTATGCCAGCTGGGCAAAAGTCAACAGCTTTCATCAAAAAAGGGATTATCCGTTACTTACAAACATCCCCAAAAAACTATTAAATAGTTGTTTTACATTCTCTGATATTTCTTTTGAGCAGAATAACGGCTTGGTAAAACTAAAAACTAACATTACTAATAATGGTACTTATGCAGGAGAAGCTGTTTTTAAATTAGTTACGCTTTCTGATAAAAAAGAGATACAGAATTATTCTTATAACTTTAAAACCTCCCCGGAAAAACAAAATTCAATTTTAATTTCCACAAAGATTAAAAAATCGGGTACTTATCGCATTTTTGGGATAATAAAAGACAACAATGAAAAAGTTTTAAGAACTATCACAAAAACACTTATTATTGCAATTTCTCCTCTAAAAGTGAAAATAATTACCCCTAGCTATCGCAACAATATTTACCATACACAAAAGCTAAGTAATATTGAATTGCTTGCAACGCTTAATCTTAGGAAAAACAAAACATATAAACTAACAGCAACCTTGACTTCCAATCTGAATAAAAATGTAGTCAGTAAGGTATCAGTACCATGTGAAAACAATAAAAGACTTAAAATTTCATTGCCTGTAAAAAATATCAAGTCAGGCACTTACAATCTACACATTGCGCTAATTGAAAACAGTAAAAGGATTGCAGAAAGTAAGCATATTATCAAGAAATTAGCCCAGGCGTCAGGAACAGAAGTACGCATTGACAGGCAAAATAATATAATTGTTAATGGTGAGAAGTTTTTCCCATGGGGATTTATGGGAGCCCGGGCTAATAAGCATTCTTATTTGAAAACGGCAGGCTTCAACACTATTCAATCATATTCTTTTGAGATGATGGATATTGAATCAGCGAAAGCGGAATTGAATAAATGGCACAAAGCTGGAATAAAAGTAATACTCTACCCATACTATAAAACAATTTTCAAAGCTGGACATTTTGTTGGGTCAAGTGCGCCGGGAATATCATCCGAAGGATTAAAGCAAATTAGAACAAGGGTTAAAGCCTTGATGTCACATCCTGCTATTCTTGGCTGGTATCTATGTGATGAGCCGAGAGGTCCTAAAAAGATTAAGGCATTAGAGCAGGTCTACAATTTATTACGAAAAATAGACCCTTATCATCCTTGCTTTGTCCTAAATAATAGTGTAGATGGATGTTTGGATATTCAAAATGCCAGCGACATATTGTATCCGGATATATATCCTAATTTCAAAGAACAAGGTGCTAGTGTTTCTCCATTGAGTATTATTAGTAATTCTATTAAAGCTATTTATCGCGGCAGCAAAAATTATAAACCAGTAATACTTGCGGCTCAAACATTTGACTATGGTGCATATCATTCTCCAGAACTATATCGAGCTCCAAGTTATGATGAAGTGAGAAGCATGGTTTATCTCGCAATAATCAGCAAAACCAAAGGATTAGTTAATTTTAAAATCGGTGACGCTGATTGGCGCCAAAAGGGCTGGCCCGCAAAATCCGCAGGAATTTATGCTACAAAGTCTCTGAGCATTGGAATATTGGAAGGACTTGGCCCGGAAATTAATACTTTGGCGAAAGTTTTCCTTGCTCCAAAGTCAAAAACAAAGGTAAAAATTAAGCATAAAGATATTTTATTTATGACCAGAGAAACGAAAAAAGGCGATCTGTATATTATATGTGTAAATAAGTCATCCAAACAGATAAATGCTGAAATTGGCATCTCTAGTTCTAAAATAAAAAAGTTAAATGTTTTTCCTGAAGCCAGATCAGTTATTGTCCAAAATAATAAATTTCGGGATAGCTTTGCACCTTATGAAGCTCACGTATATACTACCGACTTTCAATTACCCGCAATTAAAACTGTTAAAAATATAAAACAAATAATTAATTCTGCAAATAGATAATAAATGAGGACATATAAATGTTTAATTGGCAAGATCAAGGAATAATACTGCGACCTGACCAAGATTTTGAGCTTAGCTCAATAAATGACGAAGTCGGCAATATTCAAAACTTTACTTCTCCGGCAATCCCGCTTGGTGATGGACGCTGGAGAATCTGGTACTCTGCATATCCGGAAGGAAATTACAAAAGATTCAATATAGCATATGCGGAGGGAGTCCCGGGTAAAAAAATGCAAAAGTATCAAGCATGTTTAAGTCCTGGTGATGCACCGGAAACAATGTTTTCCATTAGCAATTTGCCCGCAGGGTGGCGGCCGATTCAACCAGTATTGATTCGTGTGCCGGACGCAAAATTTAAATTGTACTTTTGGGCACACGCACCCGGAATTGTCAGATATTTGTGCGCGGAAAGTAATGACGGACGAAATTTTAAAGTTATTGATCCTTACAAGCCATGCTTGTATCATCCAAATGACCGTGCAGTCGAGAAAAAAATGAGTGGTACCGAGGGCTTGACTAACGTCAAAAAAACAGAACGACCGGAAGGTGAACCATCTGCTCCTGTGCATTTGATTTGCAATGACGCAACCAATGTCTATCTGCTTCCTGATAATACATTCGAACTGTATACTGTTCAGCTTGTGCCAATATCTGAAAATTCTCCTGCTTATGTAGAACATGATAATCTCAAAGGCATGATCAGAGTTATTGAACGTCGAACAAGTAAAGATGGTTTAAGCTGGAGTAATCCCAAAGTGGTTATTAGACCGGATGCAAAAGATCCGGCTGATTTACAGTTTTATTATTTATCCGTTACTTACTGTAATAATACCAGAATTGGGATTCTGGGACATTACCGGGTAAAAGCTCAAACAATGGATTTTGAATTCTGTTTTTCAAAAGATGGTATAAACTGGGAGCGCCCATACAGAAAGCCATGCTTCCCTCGAAGTCTGCAGCACGATGGTTTATATGGAATTTATGCACCTCACTCTATAGTAAAATACGATTCACTGTACTATTTGTTTTACACTGGCACTAATCAAACTCATAACAAAAAATATAACAAAGGGCAACGAGAGGTAAATATAAGGCTGGCAATAGCTGAAGATATCTCGCTGAATTTTTTAAAAATATGATTAACAACACCAATAATTTAAAGATAGAAAAGAATTATACTAATAGCATTATTGCACCAATTGGCGATAAATGCATTTTAAAACGATACTCGCAGAATCCAATATTGATACCGGAAGATATTCCCTATAGTTCGGCCCAGGTATATAACGCCGGAATCACCAAATTTAACGGCAAGTACGTTATGGTTTTTCGTAATGATTATGATAGGACCAAGGAAGATTATGCTTCTTATGCAGCTGCGGGACTCGGGTTCCCGCCGGTGAAAATTAATATTGGTATTGCTTTCAGTGATGACGGAATAAATTGGGAAGTAGCTCCTGAACCATGTTTCGAGTTGAAAGATGATGATATTTTGCGGGCTTACGATCCGCGTTTGACGGTGATTGAGGGAAGATGTTATATGTGTTTTGCGGTTGATACAAAGCATGGGGTCCGAGGAGGTATCGCGGTTACTGATGATTTCAATAAATTCGAAATCTTGCATATGACGGTACCCGATAATCGCAATATGGTATTGTTCCCGGAAAAAATAAATGGTGAATTTGTTCGGCTTGAACGACCGTTTCCGGTTTATGGACGTGAGGAAGATGAAGCGTTCGATATTTGGATGTCGAGTTCAGCTGACTGTAAATATTGGGGTAATCACCGTTTGTTGCTCGGGGCGGAAAATGTTCCGTTCAGTAACTGCAAGATAGGCCCGGCTGCGCCTCCTGTTAAAACCGCAAAGGGATGGCTGACGACCATACACGCAGTGGAAAAAGTAGATCGTGAAATTTATGCCTGGCACCGGAATTGGAATAAGGTTTATTACGGTGGCATCATGCTCCTGGATTTGGAAGATCCAAGCAAAATTATTGGTATGTGCAATGAGCCTATTCTCAAACCGGAAGAACCTTACGAACTAGAAGGCATGCGCGGAGAAGTTATTTTTCCGGGCGGTATGATTCTGGAGGATTCCGGAGAGGTAAAAATCTATTATGGTGCGGCGGATACAGTGGAATGTCTTGCTACCGCTCATGTTGATGATTTACTGAAACTCTGCGGTGGGTAGGGAGCGAAAAGGTACAGTTCATAGTCAATGTATTTTAGAGTTAATTGTAAAAGTATAAAAAATATGGAATTAATTTTAAATGAAGATGAAGAGAACTTATTTAACCTTAAATCTGTAAAAAAGAGAATTCTTTTAAGTACGTTTAATAGCATTCAAAAGTGGCCTTTCCAAATTTAAAACAAGGAATATACCAGCTACAAAAAATCAAACTTTCTTCGTGTTAATCTTTCCAGAAAAATCTTTTTTTCGAAAAAAATGTTCTTCGCGCTTGATTTTTTTGTTTAATATATTATACGTATATATACGTATAATCTTAAAATCATAAACGGAGGTCGAAATGAGTGACGAAAAGGGAATATCAATTAATGTTCTAAAAGCAAGACGAAAGGCAGCGATAAAAAATTTGACTAGCGCCAAACCTTTTGTCGAAGGTTCTTTAACCAAGATACGCGTGACTTGCGGAAGTCCTAATTGCCATTGCGCCAAAGGCGAAAAACATATTTCTCATATCTTGACCAAGAAAGTAAGAGGTAAATCTAAAAGCGTCTATGTGCCGGTCGACATGGTAGAGGAGGTAGGCAAGTGGGTATTGGAACATCGAAGGATAAAGAAGGAACTCAAGGAAATCTCAGCACTGAGCGAACAGATAATAAAACAGCACGTAAGCACCAAGCAGGCCGTAAACAAAAATCTCAAGCGCCTGAACCAGTCACGGCAGACTTGATAAAAGTTTTACTTGACCACTTCTTTCCCGACTTCAACGAACGCTTGGGAAATATACCGGAACCACGTTGCCCGGAACGAATCATTTATTCAAAAGAGCATCTGCTTTACCTTGGATTGAGCATGTTTCTGTTTCACTGCGGTAGTCGCAGTCAGCTTGAAAGCGAACGGCGGACAATGACTTTTTTTCATAATCTTTTGGTTTTGAGCGGCACAAATGAGGAGCGTGTTGCTACCGCCGAGACAATGAGTTACTTTATGGAAATCATGAATCCGGCTGACTCTTTGGAACTATTGCCTGGTGAAATGACAAAACGCTTGATTTGTTCGCGTGTGCTGGATAAATACCGAAATTCCGACCGGGAATTTCTGATCGCCGTCGACGGCGTTCACCTTTGCACAAAGAAAGGACGGCGTCCGAATGCCGTTTATAAAAAAATTGGTGATGAAACCTCCAGTTACTATTATGCTCTTGAAGCAAAACTTGTTACAAGTAACGGCATGGGATTTTCCCTGGCAACGGTATTTATCGAAAATGAGGAAAACTTCGTCAGCAAGCAGGATTGTGAACTCAAAGCTTTTTATCGTTTGGAGAAAGTTTTGCGGGAACGTTATCCCAGATTACGTATCTGCTTCCTGCTTGATGGACTTTATCCTAACAAAAATGTCCTCGATATTTGTGAAAGAAACCAATGGGGGTATTTTATCACTCTAAAAAACGGAAATCTTCCACTACTTCGCGAAGCAGCGGATAAACAGATCAGATATAACCCAGAGCAATCAGTTGATTATTCACCCGAGCGCGGAGTTTACCAACATCTTTCCTGGGCTCTGAATATGAAACATAAGGGGCGCCGTACTCATTTGTTGATTTGCCAGGAAACAAGAATCACCGAGAATGGAATTGAAACAAAATTCTTTGTCTGGATAACAGATTCCAGACCTGATAAAAATAATGCTGTACAATTAGCAAGGGAGGCTCGCTGCCGATGGAAAATTGAAGAAATGTTTAACATTCAGAAAAACGGGGGATATCGACTGTCGCACAACTACGGAACGATTGGCTTTGCAATGAAAAACTATTACTATCTGTTGCAGATTGCTCATCTGCTACATCAATTAATGATTAGGAGTGATCTGTTTCCGAAGTTGCAGAAAAAATTTATTCTGCAACAATTTGCCCAATGGCCTGCGGAAACAAGAGCATTTTTAGCACTCATGGCGAAGACTACGCTACGGCATTTTCGTACAATAAAGAATTTTGTGCGGAGATTAGCTGAGTCATTCAGAAACCAATTATTTTCTGAACTGGCAATTAATCCAGAGGCTCTCGGGAAAATCCGAATCAGGTTGGATTCGTCCTGAAGCGCTTGTTCCGATGTTGACCAGTTCTATTCCCCCGTTACAATCGAAAAATAATGAAAGCGCAATGCGCCAGTGAGAATCTGTCGCTTTATTTTCACTCAGACACAGAAAAAAATTGAAGGGATAAAAATTTATTCTTGATTTTTTATTGCTGGGAATATACAGTATGAATACAGATACAAATTTAACTA
>Ga0307987_1002208_pt1 | contig 10242 bp, 8 predicted proteins | sample EllFjometagen181_FD_203157 | JGI IMG/M metagenome (GOLD analysis project Ga0307987, IMG submission 203157) | Marine microbial communities from Ellis Fjord, Antarctic Ocean - #181 | ecosystem: Environmental > Aquatic > Marine > Unclassified | place: Southern Ocean | collected 2014-10-08 | reverse complement strand
GCCGTAGCCCTTGCCGGCCTTGGCGATGTCCGCCTCGTTGACGAGCACGCCAGCCACGGTGGCTGCCACTCTGGATAGCTGCTGCGCACCATGCATCACATCCGCGGCAGGGGTAGTGAAGAGACGCGTCACATAGACCACGGCCACGCCCTTGCCAGCGACGATACAGCTGTCGGCCACGTGCAGCACCGGCGGTGTGTCGATGATGATCATGTCGTACTTCTGCCGGGCCTCGTCAAGCAGTTGGTCGAACCGTTCGCCGCCCAGCAGTTCTGCTGGATTGGGGGGGACGACGCCACAGAGCAGCACGTGGAGGCGTTCCTCCGCCGGCAGGGGCCGGATCGCGTCGTCGAGGGCCAGGTCGCCCACCAGAACGCTGGAGAGGGCCGGCTGCTTTATCTTGGTTGCCTTCTCGTCCGGGTGGGTCAGTTTGTGCAGGCGCGGCCGCCACATATCAGCCTCGACGAGCAGAACCCTCATCCCATCTCGGGCCAGGGACAAGGCCAGGTTGAAGGCCGCGAAGGTCTTGCCCTCGCCTTGACCGGCGCTGGTAACCGCAAAGCAGCGATGGGACCGCGCGGACAGGCAGAGCCGGAGACTGGTGGAGATGGTCCGGAAGGACTCGGCAAGCACTCCCCGAGGCTTCTCGATGCTTGACCGTTCGTTCTCGTTGGCCTGCAAGGGAGGAAGGCTGCCGATGTAGGGGAAGCCGGTGAGGCCTTCGACTTCCTCATTGCTCTTGATGGTGTTGTTGAGCAGGCAGAGAAGGATGTTGATGCCAGCGGCGGCGGCGAATCCCAGGAACAGGGCAATGCTCAGGATCCGCTTCCTGGAGGGCCAGAACGGAGCGCCGGGTACTCGGGCGTGCTCGCGGATGGAGAGGCTGCCCTTCTTCTGCTCCCTATCTCGGGCTCCGGCGCTGAGCTCTACTTCGTAGATGCGCTTGAGGACCATGCGGTAGGCTTGCACGTTGGCCTCGAGTGTGTCCGTGAGCACCTGGAATTCGCCATTGAGACGGTCAAGGGCGATCGACTTCGCTTCCAGTTGCTGCATTTCCTTGTCGAGCAGGACGCGGCGTTCGGCGGTCCGCGTGCAGGCCATCTCCGCGCTCTGCAGGTTGACCGCGATTTCCTGGTGCATGGCGTCGTCGAAGTTCTGGATGATCTCCTTCTGCGTCCTGACGGCAACGTGGGTTGGGCCATAGCGGCTGAGGAGCTGAGGCAGCTCGGCGCGGGAACGGATGATCTGCATGCGGAACGCGGTGATCAGGGCATTGGGCAGGGCATTGGCCACGGCGGCCAGCGATTGGGCGTCGCCCTTGCTATTCCAGTCGCTGAGGGTGCTGAATCGGGCGCGTCGTTCCGCCTCCTGTAGCTGGGCCTCCACCCGAGCCGAAGTGACGGCCGTCATATTCCGGACCAGCAGGTTGCGGGCGTCCTTGATATCGATGATATCGTTGTCCACCTTGTACTTGATGATGGCCTGGCGGGCCTTCTCGCGGGCAACCGCGAGGTCGCGGAGCTGGGTGCGCAGTCCCTCAAGGCCACGATTCGACACCTTGTCGGTATCCTCGGCAAATTTCCGGACATAGTACTCGGCGAGGGAATTGGCCACGCGGGCCGCGAGATCCCGGTTGGTCGACCGGTAGGAAAGCCCGACGAGGAAGGTGTTTTTTTCCTGGCCGAGCGATAGATTGCTGCGGAGGAGACCAAGCGGATTGCCACTCTTGGCGAAGTCTGGCCATTCCGCCAGGCCAATGTCGGCAAAGGCCTGCTCCAGCATGTCGTGGGTTTGCATGAGCTGGAGCTGGGTCCCGATGAAGGAATTCATGCTGCGCGCGCCAGAGGTCGGGTCGTACACATCATCGACGCGAAGCAGTCGGGTTTCCCCGGTTTCCACCAGGAGCCGACAGCCGGTCTGATAGATCGGTACGGCCGTCTTCAGGTAGAAGATGGCGGCGCCCAGGCAGAGGGCGGGGACGACCACCAGAATCCAGAGCCGACTGCGCACCATGTGCCAGTAGTGCTGGAGACCGGAGAATCCACCCATCTCCTCCCCGCCGCCAGGCAGCGGGGGGAGTTGCGGCGGCTCATTGAAGACCTGATCCTCTACCATAGGGACTCCCTGACGAATATCGTGTCACCCGGTTTGAGAATGGGATCGCCCGCCACCTTGTCGCTGTCCAGCAGCACGTTGCGGAGATCCACATCGGTGGACTTGCCATCGCGGACGAGGGCGACCTTGCGTTGGTTGGCAATATCGGTGAAACCGCCGCGGAGGATGATGGCGCGCATCAGGCTCAGGGGCATATCGGGGTCGCAGTCGAGAGCGCCGGGAGATTTGACTTCGCCACAGACAAAGATGCGATCGACTTGCTTGACGATGAGGGTGTCACCAGGGAGTAGGGCGATGTCGTCTTCGGCACTGCCGTTGAGTGCGGCGCCCACATCGACGACGAGGCGTGCCAATCTCCCTTCGGGCGTCTGTCGGAGAACGAGAACCTGTTCGCGGAGCGCTCCCTTCTTGAAGCCGCCAGCAGAGCCGATCACCTGGGAGCAGAGCAGGCGTTTGGCGGTATCGACAGGAAACGTGCCGGGGGAGGCGACCATGCCGAGAACGATGACTGGTTGGGCGCGGGGGACCACGACGATATCCCCGGGTTGCAGAGGAACAGCGACGACTCCCGCTTCGGCGTTGATGAACCCCACCGCATCGACTGGCAGGCGCTTCATGGCTCTGTCAACGGTGCGGAGCACGGTGACCTTGAGCAGGTCCGCCCGTTCCGAGAAGCCGCCCGCCGCAATGATGGCCTGCATGGCAGAGAGGGAACCAATGGGAGGGATGGGAAACGCCTTCCCCCTGCCTTCGCTGAGCACGTAGGCCACGCGCGGAGCATACTCGCTGATCAGGATGGTCACGAAGGCATCGGTGATGCCGGCTTTCTCGAGGGTCCTCCCGAGCGACTCGGCCAGTGTCTGGGCGCTCAGCCCGGTCGTATCAACCTGACCAGCCAGGGGCATGCGGATCGTGCAGTTCTGGGCGACACGAACTGAGATGTCAAGCTCTGCGTGGTTGTAGACGGAGATGGCGAGGAGGTCGCCCGGAGACAGGCTCTCCCCTTCCCCGGCCTGGGAGAGCGGGGCGAAGGACAGAAGGAGGGCAACGGACAGAAGGGCACACTGCCAGAGCCGGGCAGACGCGGGTTGAGGCGGGTTGGTTGTCATTAGGAGGTTCAGCACGTGGCCCCTTTGGCAGTGGAAAAAAGATGTGGCGACACGAATGTACCCTAAGTTCACGTCCTTGCATACGTCCCAAGGGCGACCATCCGCAGCAGCGGAGGGCGCTAGAAGGACACCCCGATGCCGAAGTGCAACGTGTTGTCGACAAAGTCGGCGTTGGCGGCATCCGAATTGTAGCGGTCGTGTTCGTAGCCGCCGGTGAGGGTAAGGTAGTCGTTCAGCCGGTAGTTGCCTTTGATCGTGTAGAGCAGCTCGTTCGTCGTGGTGCCGGTGTCTGCATCGGTGAGGGCGTAGGCGAGGGATGTGTTGACCTGGAAAGCCTGGCTGAATCTGTACTCGATCAAGAGGGTAGCCGAATCGGCAGTCCGGTAGTCGGAGTTGGCATCGTAGGAGGACTCAACGCCGTGGCTCAGGGCCAGGGAGGAGGAGAGCCGACTGTTCAGAGCGTACTTGAGTGAGGCTTTCAGGCCCCACGCGGCCTCGCGATAGGAGCCCCACGCGGCGGATGATTCGGACGTGAACGGTTCGGTTCCGATGCCGAGATAGCGGCCGGATTCGTCGTCGGGTGATAGGGGGGCTGAATCGTCTGCTCGGTAGTCGGAGGCGAGTGCCGAGTAGGAGGACTCGACGCCGTACTTCATGGCCAGGGAGGTGGAGAGCTTGCCGGTCAGGTCATAGCTGAGTGAGGCATTCAAATACCACCCATTCTCGCGATAGGCGCCCTGGGTGGGGGTCGAGTCGAACTCGACAAGTTCGGCACCGATGCCGAACTGAACGGCGAGCCGGCTATTCGGGCGGTACGAAACGAAAGGCCCAACGGATGTGCTTGCGTTTCCGGCACGAGCGCTGTCTTCATAAGTCGTCCACCCATGACCGATACGCAGCCCCAAATCCAGCTCATTTGAAGCGCGATAGCGGGGACTGAAGCTGACAGTCGTGGCTGAGCTCCCCAGATGCTCGAATTCGCTGTTGTCGAAGAGTTCTGTCTGATGACTGATGGTGCCTGCCAGGTTCAGGCGTCTGGAGACGGCGAGAGAAGCGCTAGTGGAGAAGCCCAGATCCGTGTGGGAGCCAGTTCTCCGCACCGAGGCGTCTGCCACATCGTTCTTCCGAGAGGCGTCCGCAGCGAAGGTCAGCGTCCAGGCGTTGTCCTGGACCTTGAGACGCGGGTGGAAGGAATAGAGCAACGGTTCGGAATCGGAGTAGTGAACCTGTGTCTCCTGTTCCACGGAACCCGTGAAGGAGAGGTCGAACATGCTCCCGTCACGTTGATAGGTGAGCGATAGCCCGGTGTTGAAGGAAGTCTCACCGCGCTCATCCCCGTCAGAGCGGAAGTAGTTATCGTCGCAGGTTGCCTGCGTGGCCAACTGCAGGCTGAGCCCCTTGGGAAGAACCCGCTCGGTGGCCCCAGGCTCATGGGAGAGCGAAAGGAGAAGCAGGACAAGGAGGAAGGCGTAGACAGAATGAGGTCTCATCGCTTCTCATCTTCACTTCTCTTCGAGTTTCCCAACCGACAGAATACTCGCACGTCCGTACACGGGCAGAACGTGCACGCTGTGCCCGTTGCCAACGGTTACGGCAAGCTGACGGGGCGCCGACGGCTTCTTGCTTGCTTGGTCGTTGTGATCTCGGGGGCTGGAGGCAGGTCCACGGCGGGTGTTGTGGCCACCTGGGGCTTCAGATTGGCAGGAACCGCAGTTGCTCGCTTGGCCGCCGCAGTCCGGGGTGCCACGGTCGGCAGTTCCACGATGGTGAACGCAGTGACCATCTCCGTCCTCACGTTGGCGGGTGCCGCCGCGACGAGGGCATTGGCAATCGCGCCCTTGTGGCCCTTGTCGAGCAGCGGGTAGACCGCTTTGGCAAGCACGAGCGGATCGACCTTGTCGCTAGCATAGACCGCCGAGATGATGGCCAGAAGATCGGCCTCTGTCAACCCGTCCATGGCTGCGGCGGCATCAAGGATGGCGGCAAGGTTCTGGGCAAGCTGGTCAGGGCGGTTCTGGATGGTCGCCGCGAGGGAAGCATTGGCTTGTGCAACAAAGCCCTCTGCAGGGACGCTGGGCCAATCCGTAGCGTGGAGGGAAGCGGCCGCGAGGACGCTGAATGTCACAATGAAGGACGCGAACATACCAAATCTGGTTGGGGCAAACATCTTCTGTTCCTCATAGAACTTGGGGGGAAGGGCATGCACACTGTAAAAGGAGACCTGGTTCGGAGCCAGGGAAACCCAGCAAGCGGGAGTACGGAACAACATCGACTACTAGGCCACCTAACGGAAGTACGAACTCAGCCCCCACAGATCACAGCTACGGAAGCCAATGCTCTGTACACAATCATAGAGTAGCACAGAGTCGGAGAAGTTCCAGGGAGTGTTTTCACACCATGTGACAAACCGGAGATGCCTCCGACACGGCCCGGTGAACCGCAGTGCCTCGGGGCCAAGTCGAACATGCCTTGGCAAGCGGAGGCGTTGCGGAGCAGGAGGCGGCGTCCATTCCTGGATTGAGTGGTCGTTGCGGCACGTCTCCAACTGCCCTTCCCCAGGCTCGGACAATCCCCAGGGGCTCCTGCCTGTCTTCCTCGCCAGCATCCTGCGGCTCGTGCCGAAGGGCGTGATTCTCCGCCCCTGGGGTCACAGGGAACACAGAACTGCCGGAGAACGCCTGATTGTGAGTCTGGCCTGGACCACTCACGTGCGGCTTGCTGCAGCACTGGACCGCGCGCGGTCTCAGCCCCCCGCGAATCCACGCCGAGCTAGGCCTACGCCAGTACGCCTTCGCCCATCGTGCTCCCGCAACCGGCTGGTACCACGCATGCCATGCCCCCTTGCGACGGCAACGCATGAGTGGTTCAGGCTGCGTGTCTTTAGCGATGGGCTTGTTGAGAGGGTTGAGTGGTACCCTGGGCGTGAACCCGTTTTGTGCGTAAAGCATAGGGTTTGGTGCCGTTTGGTACCGTTTTCTGATTGAATCGCGGGTTGGCGAGCTTATCTTGGCCATATCCGATACGAACCGCCACGAGCGTCCCGCCAACACCGCAAGTTCACCCCGCCACGACCACGGGGCACCACCGAGCGGTAGCACGGGAAGGAGCTTCCCAGGAGGATTCCATGGCCAGCAAAGCCGTGAAACTTGAGACCGGAACCGTATACCAGAAGAAGGAAGGCGGCAAGTACTACTTCCGCTACCAACTCAACGGTCAACGCAAGGCTGTCTGCCTCCAGACACGGAATCGAGAAGAGGCCATCCAGAAGGCTCGCGAGTTCGTGGCCGTCGTCAAAGCTCCAACTGTGGAGGTCATCGCGGCCCACGTCAGCCACGCCAGAAGCCTGACCAAGGAACAGAGGCGGCTTGAGCTGACCAAGGCATGGTCCATCTACGATTCCCACCCCAACCGGGCCAACCCCGCCACTGTCAACACGTACCAACGCTACCACTCCTACTTCACGGATTTCGCAGCCTGGGCCGAGGGCACAGGCCATACGTTCCTCGATGAGATCACCGACAGCGTTGTTGCCGACTACGTGGAGACTCTCAAGGGCAGCGAGATCAGCGTCGATACGCACAACACGCGTATCGCCCGCGTATCACACGTCTTCCGCACGCTCTCCGAGTATTGCCGACCCGACACCTCTGACTGGACGAACCGCAGCTTCCGGCGCAAGCCCCGCGAGGAGATCGGCATCACCGCCCGTCGCCTTCCCTTCACCAAGGAACAGGAAGAGCAGATCTTTGCCGTCCTGGAAGACCCAGATCGACGCTTCAAGAGGAAAGCTGAGCTGCGCGTCCTTTTCTATCTCGGTGCCTTCACTGGGCAACGCCTCAAGGACTGTGCCCTGCTCCAGTGGCAGAACGTCAACCTGCCTCGCCAGCGCATCAACGTCGCCCAGTTCAAGACCGGCAAGGAAGTCAGCATCCCCGTCGCACCAAGGTTGCTGGAAGTTCTGCGGGAAGCGCAGGAATGGCAAGAGAACAGCTACGTCCTGCCCAACACCGCCTCGCGCTATCTCAGGACGGACCGCAACGACAGGCAGACTGGCCCCGGCCTGGTCAACCACGACGTCATCCGCGTCATCGGATGGAGCGGGCTGGAGCCCAGCGTCAAAGTTGCCGGTCGCCGCAAGGCCGTCACCGTCTACGGCTTCCACAGCCTCCGCCACAGTTTCGCCTCCTTCTGCATCGACCACAACGTCCCGAAGGCAGTAGCAGTTTCCATCCTCGGTGCCGACTCCGACATCATCGACCAGTATTACACCCACATCGGCGAGGAAGCCCAAGAACAAGCCATCCAACTCATCAGCGGCAACGCCACCTCCCTCAAGCAACGCCACGAACAAGCCCTTGCCTACCTGGAAGCAGTCCCGGACGATGAGAGGACGGACAGACTCCGTGAAGTAGAACGGCTTCTGAGGGGATGAAGATCTGCCGCCTATCCGTTCCGCCGAGCCTTCGGCGTGTTGGCCGTGTGCATCGCCACCGCGCATGCTTTGGTCCCTTCGGCCCGGCCATAATCTGGCTCCGGCGTAGCCCCAACCCAGACGCCAACTTCACCAACCGCCCGGGCGTCCTTCACTGCGGCCACCGGCCACCGCTGCACTACTTCAGCTGATGGCCCGCAACTCGGGGGCCACCATAGGGCGCCGGTGTTCCACTGTCGCCATCCGGCGGGTCGTCTGCGCTGCCCGCGCTGCCACAGCAGCTCGGCGATCCGGGTCACGGACGACAGCTTCACCTTGCGCACATCCGCCTCCATCTTCCCGTGCTGGATTTCTGCCGCCAGACCCCAGCTCACGCCGTGGCGCGTGGCCACGTCCAGCACCGTTCCCCGAGGCGGCCCAGTTCCAGCACGTACCTCGCATACGCCCGAGAGTACCGGATTCCGTCTGCCCTACTACTGGGAGTTCACGTTTTGGGGCAGCAAGGGAATTCTCAGGATGGGACTGAACCATCCCACCCTCGACCTTACGCGCGAGGGCAGCGCGGATCCCATCGCGATCCCCAAGCGGCAGGAAGCCGTCCCCGACTACTTCTACCACTTCTTGAACGAACTCCAGGGCACCCCGACCGATCTTGACACCGAAACCATCCTCAGCGTCTCCCGCAAAGCCCTCTTGATTCAGCAGGCCGCCGACCAGGACCAGCGCGACCTGCCGCTGTAGCCGGCCCCGCCGGGAGCGCCAGCTCTTCTCTTCTCTGCGTGCCGTCAGAAGAAAACCGCCGCCGTCAGAAGCCCAGTCGCCTGCGCGTATCAGCTGGGCGCAGGCGCATCTGGACACACCGGGGCGAGGTGTTGTCATCGCCAAGTCTTAAGTGTACCAATAGCGGCATTGGCTTGGCCCCACCAAACCAGGAGAGCTTCCCGCTCTGAAACGCCCCTCACAAGGCCACGGGGGCGTTTCCGGGCGGGAGGATCGATGGGGCCACGTGGTTGGCGTTTTTGGTACCATTTCAACATGCCATCCGCAGGTGTAGGCAAGCCTCTGGTATTGCGCGCAGTAAGTGACCCGCCGACAAGTCGGTTTCTCTTCACCCTCCGTGGAACTCAGGCTCACGCCAGGCCGGGGTTGTCCATCGGGCAAGCGGGACAAGAATCGCAGGCGTCGCTTGCTCCCACGCACAACGATGCTAACTTCCGAGTGTGATTGCCAGAGGGATACGGAGTCCGCAAACTTTGCAGACTCGAGTACGGCATGTGGTTCTTTGCGTGCCGTTGGTCTTCATCCCCTGTGGTATCGATGGGTAGACATTCAGTTGCGCCCTGTGGCGCGACCCAAGTCCTTAGGGAGGGTTTGGTCTCATGCGTTCGACTCAACAGGTACGGAACGAAGTGCGCAAACTGGTCGGCATCCGGCTCCGGCAGATGCGAGGCGCGCTCAACTACACGCAGAAAGCGGTCGCCAGCGATCTCTCCCTGGCCCACTCCACCATTTGCTCCTACGAGAGCGGTACCCGTGCCATGAGCATCGACCGTCTGGCCGACTTCGCGGTTTACTACGACATCCCGATCTCCGAGCTCTTCTCATTCCACCGGGTGAAGACGGTCGGAGAAAATGCAGGTCGCCAATGGTGAGGAGAATCCGAATGGGCATTTTTGCCTGTCCGGTCCGCCTGCGACCGGAGCAATATGTGCCGCGACCACGCACCGCTCGCCCGCTGGCTGAGCGAGGGCGGTTGACGTGCACGCACGCCCCCGCCAAAGAAAAGACCTGTGGCCTGCAGTCGCTTGGGGCCGCCATCGACGAACCCAAGAAGGGCGATGCCCCCCAGGCCCTCCTGGCCGTGAGCGCCATCTCCCCTGTCGGGTCCAGGCCCCCGTCTGGACCCGCGCAGGTCGCGCCCCATGGCCCCCCCCCATTCACGCCTCTGAACTCTGACTTGTGCTGTAACCGCATCTAGCGTAGCCTTGGTTTTTTCGGTTTTTTGACCTTCCCGGTGCATAATGCACCGGGCGGAGCGCGCCCAGACAGGGCCGCAACGCGTCTTGCCTACGGAAGAACCGCAGGCAGACGTGCAAGCAGAAACGGAACCTCCTGGGAGGGAGATTCACCATGCGCACCCTACTTGCTGGAATCCTCATCGCCTCTTTCGCCTCTTGGCTGTTGACCTACGGTGCCCGTTGGGCAGCGCCCCGCATCGGTGCCATGGACGCGCCCGACAACTTCCGGAAGCTCCAGGCCAAACCCATGCCCCGCATGGGCGGCATCCCCATCTTCCTTGCCGTGCTGTGTCCCCTCGCCCTCCTCCTCTTCCTCTTCCCTGAGAACTACGTGGCCCAGGCGCTAGTCAGCCGAGGCAAGGTCGCCTCCCTTGCCGGTGTTCTCCTCGGCGGCTTAATCGCCTTGACCATGGGCTTCGCCGATGACCTCTTCGGTCTCCGCCCCCGCTACAAGCTTCTCTTCCAGCTGGCCGCCGCCACCGTCGCCTACTTCCTCGGCTTCGCCATCCACTTCATCAACCTGCCCTTTCTGGGCGGCGTCCAACTCGGCTGGTTCGCCTACCCATTC
>Ga0307987_1002207_pt1 | contig 10246 bp, 6 predicted proteins | sample EllFjometagen181_FD_203157 | JGI IMG/M metagenome (GOLD analysis project Ga0307987, IMG submission 203157) | Marine microbial communities from Ellis Fjord, Antarctic Ocean - #181 | ecosystem: Environmental > Aquatic > Marine > Unclassified | place: Southern Ocean | collected 2014-10-08 | reverse complement strand
CTAGGCGACGTGGACTTCGATTTGGCGGGGCTGTTCGGCGGCGGTCTTGGGAAGGCGCAAGGTCAGCACGCCATTGGTGAGTTGGGCATCGACTTTGTCGGCGTCGATTTCGAAGGGCAGCCGGAAGGCCCGTTCGAAGTCGGCACTGGGGCGTTCGCGCCGGATGCAGCGCAGATTCTCGGGTTCCTCTTCCTTGGGCTTGCTTTGGAGGGTCACCTGGTCGCCGCGGACGGTGACCTCAATGTCCTCCGGCCCGAGGCCGGGGAGTTCCGCCACCACGGTCACTCCATCGTTGTCCTCGCTGACATCCAGCTGCGGTCGTCTGGTTCCCTGGTGCCGCACGGGGGTGAAGGTCCGCGCCATCTCGTCCAGTTCGCGCCAGGGGTTCCATTGTCTGTTGGTCATTCCGAACATGGTCTGTCTCCGTTTGCCTGTTGAGTTGTGGTTTGCTGCCCCGGTTGGGCCGTCGGCAGAGTCTTAGCAACCCCCGTGCCAAGTCCCGTCCGAGCACGGGCGCCGCCCTGTTTTCTGCCGACAGTGTGCCAGAGTGTCGCAGCCGAGGGGCGCTTTGTCCCTCTCCGCTTGATCTCCGGGGCCGGGATGCGACATTTGTCGGTACTATGAAAAGACCTCCCGACGCCCGACTTTCCCCCCGCAAGCTGGAGTCGCAGGCCCGAGCCTGCGCCGGCGCCATTGCCTGCCTGCTTTGGCAGGCGCTACTCGTCAAACGACCGGCCGACCGGGCGCTGTCCTACTATCTGAAGGCGCACCGCGAGTGTGGTTCGCGGGACCGTCGGCTGGTGAGCGAGACGTTCTTTGCCATCCTGCGCTGGTGGGGCTGGTTGCGGGAATTCGCGCCGCCGCCCGGCGAGGAAGAGCCTGATCCGACGCGGGTGTCGGTGGCGGACTACTCGCCGCTGCTGCTTGGCGCGTGGCTCTTGGAGGAGGCCCCGTTGCCGGCGGTCGCCGAGATTTGGCGACGGCACGTGCAGTTGCGGGCGGAGGATCTCCCCTCCCGACAAGGCAAGCCGTCGGGGTTGGCGCAACGTTGGCGCAATCTGCTGCCTCTCTGCGACAGCCCCAGCCCGCAGTTCAAGCCTGCCGATCTGGTGCCCGACTGGTGTTTCGAGGAGGCCACCTTGCCACGTGGGCAGGACGAACTCCTCGGCTGGTTGCAGAAGCGACCCCCCGTCTGGCTGCGGGCTCAGGTACCGCCGGACCAGGCCCTGCACGAACTGACCGCGGCGGAGCTTGCGCCCCGTCGCCACCCCGTGCGTCTCGATGCCATCTCGATCACGCCACCGAGGGTGAACCTGCGCATGTTGGAGTCGTTCCGCGAGGGCCATTTCGAGATCCAGGATCTGGCGTCGCAGACCGTGGCGGGCGTGTGTGCGCCGAAACCCGGCGAACGCTGGTGGGATGCCTGCGCCGGGGCCGGTGGCAAGGCCCTGCACCTGGCGACGCTGATGCAGAACCGGGGCAGCATCGTCGCCTCGGACATCCGGACTTTCAAGCTTGATGACCTGAAGAAGCGGGCGCGCCGCGGGGGCTTTTCGAACATCCGGTGCCGTGAATGGAAGGGGAAGGTGCTGCCCGCCAAGAAGAGCGGGTTCGACGGTGTGCTCGTGGACGTGCCGTGCACATGCTCGGGCACCTGGCGACGCAATCCCGATGCGCGCTGGACGCTGGAACGCTGGGAGATCGCGGAATTCGCCGAGAAGCAGTTGGCTCTACTCGGCAATGCCTCCCATGGCGTTCGCGCCGGCGGCGTCTTGGTCTACGCGACCTGCTCCATGTTCGATGCCGAGAACGAGGGCGTCGTGCAGGCCTTTCTGGCGACCAACGAGAACTTTGCGCTGGAGGCCTTTCCCCATCCCCTTACAGAGGGCGAGTGCCCCGGACAGCACCGCATCTGGCCCTGGGACGGCAACTGCGACACCATGTTCGTGGCGCGCTTCCGCCGCAAGTGACCGGGTCACTTCGCGCGGAACACGCAGATGGGGCGACGTGGCTCCACAGCCCGGTCATAGACGAACCAGAAGCCCGTCTGGCCGGTGGCCAAATAACGTATGCGTACCCGCCGAAAATCCTTCGGTGGCACCCCCTTCCATAGTCTTGCTGCGGGCGGCGGCGCGCCTGGGCACGGCGTGTTCGGCCAGGGCGCGCTATCGGGGCTGAACCCGTTCTCAAACCATGCCAGCTGGACCTGTTCGCAGGCTTCCTGGCCGTCCTCTACCAGGCCCGCAAACAGCCGCAGCCGCCGCTCCAAGGACACCGGTTCTGCCAGTGCCCCAGCCTGGTCACACGCCGCCAAGAGCCGCTCCAGCGTCCCATCGCTGGTGGCCAAGGCGCGAGTGGCGGCGTGGAGCGCGGGAGGATTGTAGAAGCGGTCGAGGAATCGGGAGAGCTTCTCGGCCTGGGCCAGCTGGTCCGGGGAGATTGTCGGGGTTCGCAGGACCTCGTAGGGCGACACGGGGGAGAAGACCAGACCCTGCGCGGCCGCTTCGCGACGGAGGCGCGTGCCGGGCAGGATCTTGAGTAGCTCAAGCTGGATCTGCGCTGGTCCCAGCGCAATCAGTCGCGCCGCATCCGCGACTACCCCGGCCAGGCCTTGGCCTGGCAACCCAGCCAGCAGGTCCGCATGGGTTTCAAAGGCCGCACAGGAAACCAGGAAGCGCAGGCCGGAGAGAACCCGTTCCGGGTCGCCCGTCCGCCCGACTCGAGCGAGCACCGTCGAGGACAGCGACTGCACCCCGGCCTCCACATGCAGTTGCCCAGGGCGCGCTTGCACCAGTTCCTCACGAATCGCAGGCGTGAGAAGCCCGGGATGAATCTCCAGATGGAAACGCATCTCCGGGAATTGTTCGCGGAAGAGCCTGAGCAGGGCCACACAACGTGCCACCGGCAGGTTGAAGGTCCGGTCCAGCAACCGGATTTCCCGCACGCCGCGCGTGGCCAACCCGGCCAGCTCCGCCGCCACGGTGCACAGCGGTTTGGCTCGCGGCGGGCCGGATTCCCCGCTGGTGCAGAAAGCACAGCGCCCCGCGCAGCCCCGCGTGGTCTCGTACTGAAGGAAGGGGCGGTCCACCGGCAGGAGGCCGGCACTGGAATCGAGATGGCTTCGAGCGAACTCTGCCCAGTGAGGGGTCATTCCACCATCCCAGTATGTGCCCGTGGCATCCAGCTGGCAGAGACCGGGGATGTGGGGCCACGAACCGGGATCATCCAGACTCCGCAGCCAGAGGCCAAAGGAGCCCTCCCCCTCACCTCGGAAGGCGGCGCTGATCGGGTGCCTTGCCAGCAGGTCCCGATTGTCGCCGAGGCATTCGGGGCCGCCGACGGCGATCCGACATGCCGGCAGCAGAGCATGGACCCGCGCGATCACGTCCAGCACGGCGCTGCGGTTGAAGAGGTACAGCGTGCCGGCAAGGACATCCGGGGCCGCTGCCGCAATCTCCCTCGCCCATTCGCCTGAGCTTCCCCCCACAGTGCCTCGGACCACGGTCCAGGATACCGCGATGTCCACGGGCATGGCGGTCGCCAGCAGAGTCGGCACGATACTCGCGTGTGCGTAGGAGCTATTGACCTCCAGCCAGACGATCCGGAGAGGTTTGGGTGGTACTGGTTCCAGCGGGCGTGTTCCTTTTGGGTGACGCTTCGGTCCCGAGGGATATGCGATGGGGCCAGCGCCCCGCTGTCCAGCCCGCCCGCAGTCGTCACCACTATCTACCACATCCCCGGCCGGACGCAAGCGGACGGTGCCCCTTGATTCTGCACTCGTTCGCTCCATAGTAGCGAACACTTCGCAGTGGAAAGGGCCTCCTGACAGACGCATGTGTTCTGGTGGATGGATTGCCCTTCGGCGCGGAATCGAGGCGAAGAGTTCCCCAGCGTGTCGGTCGGTGATGCGCCACTAGGTACCGGAAGGAAAGACGTAACGCGACCATGGCTCTACCTGCACGACTGAAATGGTTTGCTCTGCCCATAGACTTGGTTCTCCTGCTCTGGGAGTGCCTGATTTTTCTTTTCCGTCGGCTTCTCCCCCCGAAGCGGCGACAGCGCAATCCCTACTGCGAACGCCTGGCCAGGGCCTCCAAGGATGCCGAACCCCGGCAGCTATGCCTGCGCTCCCGCAGCTTCACGCAGGTTGGCGTGTTCCGCTGTCTCTGCCCCTACTGCGACGCAGCCGCAAGCGGTCGCGCGTCCCATCGCCGCTGCCTGGATACCGCGCGCCAGTTCCCTCCTCTCGGTCGCTGGGTACGAGCTGTCTTGCTGAGCGCCGGAGTGCTCGGCACGTCCGTGGTGCTGCTTGGCGCCATTGGTCTCCGGTTGGCGGGGAAAGACCCGGTTCGCGCCGCCAGGAATATCGTCCGGGAGCTGCTGCCGCGGCGGGCGAAGGCCGACCCGGGGCCTGCCAAGACTGGCGAAGTGTCCACCAAGCCGGTGCCGATTGTCCTTGGCCCGGGCGGAGTCGAGATTCCGGCCGATGCCCAGGTACTGCTGGCCAGGGCCAAGAAACTGCAGGAGCGGGGCGACCTTCGGGAAGCGTACTTCCTCTGCAAGGATGCCCTGGCCAAGGTCGAGCCGAACGTTGACCTGCATCTGGCGATGGCCCGCTCGGCGCTTAGTGTTCGCGAACGCGAGGAAGCTCGGGAGCAGTTGCAGAAGGCCATCGAGCTTGATCCTCTCTGTCTCGAAGCCGCGCTGATGCTGGCCCGAATGTCCTTCGCCGAGTTCGAGTACAACGAAGCGCTGAGCAAGGCTCGCATGGCCTTGGCACTCGATGCAAAGCATGTCGAAGCCCGGGTGCTTGTCTGTCGCTGCCTGCGTCAGCTGGGGCAGCTTGAACAGGCGGAGGAGGAGGCTCGGAAGGCTCACAAGGCCGCCCCCGGCGACACCAATGTCGAGCTCGCTCTGGCCGCCATTCTGACCGACCGGCGACGTTGGCAGGAGGCGGAGGAACTGATTCGTGCCATCCTTGGCCGCGAACCGGAGAACATCGGTGCCTCCCTTGCGCTGGCCAGGCTGTTCCAGAGGCAGGAACGCATGCCGGAAGCCGACAAAGTGCTCAGAGGGCTGCGGGCGAAGCTGGCCAAGATGGAGGAAGCTCCAGCGGGCGTTAGCGTCTACGAGCGCCCGCCCAACCTGGAGAAGACCCCGCGTCCAGTGGGTGGCCCCAGGCTCTGGGCCGTCGGCAAGCACGCGGACTACGCCCACCTGGCCGAGGCCATGGTCCGCTATGCGGAGAGCCAAGTGCTCAAGGGGGACACCGAGGGCGCGCTTGAGACCTATCGCCACGTGACCACCCGCTTCCCCACCCTCTACCATTGCCGCGGTCGGCTGGCCAAGCTGCTGCTGCACGCCGGGCAGCCTGACGAAGCATATCGTTTGGCCACCAAGCTGGATCAGGATCACCCGCGAGATGTGGGGGCCAATATTGTACTGGGCACCATTCTCTACAGTCGCGGGTTGCGCGCCCTCGCCGAGAAACACTGCCAAACCGTGCTGGACAGTGGGGACCCTCGCTCGGCAGCAATCTATGTGCTGTACGGCAAGCTGGCCCTGGCCGAAGGCGATGTGGACGGCGCCGTACGCCACTTCCAGAAGGCGGTCAAGCAGCAGCCGGCCGATCATGTCGCCCCCATCTTGCTCGCGAATTGCCTTTCCCGGCGAGGCGAGCGGGCGGCAGCCGTGCAAACGCTCTGGGAAGCGATCGAGCGGGTGCCGGTCGCAGTCGCTGACCTCCACTTGGAGCTTGGAAAGATCTACATGGCCATGGGGAAGTTCGACGACGCTCTGAAGCGATACGAGGCCGCGAGTGCCATGCGGCCCGTCAACCCCGTTGCCCTCTCGAATCTGGGACTTCTGCTTCTCCAGAAAGGGGAGAAAGCGAAGGCCATGGCAACGCTACGCGCCGCCCGCAAGCAGTTCCCCAGCAATCCGATGATCGCCCATGCACTGGCGGTTACCCAGAGCCTGCAAGGCGACTTTGCGGGTGCGGTGGGGAACCTCCGCTTTGCGGTGGAGTGCTTCCCCATGAATCTGGATTTCCAGACCGACCTGGCCACCGCGCTCAACCAGGCAGGGCAGAAGGTGGAGGCGAAGCTCGTTCTGCAGCGCATTCTGGGGAGCGGGCGAGAGTTCCGCAGGCGCAAGGGAGCACAGAAGCTACTTGCCTCGCTGACGCCGAAGGATGAATAGCGGGGGGATGGGTTGCTCCGCCCTCCTCCTCTGAACTGCGTCAGAGGCACGCCCAGGCAGGAAGGGCATGGCACCGCGCGGATCGCGGAACCAGCCGCAACGCCATGGGACTGAGGCGGGCGGGCCCCAGTCAGTGACGTTGCCGACCAGGGGGCATGCCAGGTTGGTTTGGGCTACGCCTGGAACGGCGAACGGCACTCTCGGTCTCGGGAGGCGGCCCGGCGGCGTTCTACGGGCTTTGCTCTCCCCGATCGGTTGGGCATCCGTCGAGGGCCGCGCGCACCACTTGAGCCAGTTCCCGGTTGGTGAACGGCTTTGGCAGGAAGGTGAGCCCCTCGTCGAGGATGCCGTCATGGCCGATCGCATCGGCGGTATAGCCGGACATGTAGATGCAGGGAATCCCGGGACGGAGTTGTTGGAGTTCCTCGGCCAATTGGTGGCCGTCCATGCCGGGCATGACCACGTCGGAGAGCAGGAGATCGACTGCTCCTGCGTGGCTCCTGGCCAGCTGGATTGCCTCGTCCGGAGTGCTGGCCAACAGCACCTCGTAGCCTAGCTTGCCGAGGGCGGCGCCACAGGCTGCCAGGATGTCTGGTTCGTCCTCGGCCACGAGAATCGTCTCGGCCCCGCCCCGCACATTCCCTGCCTGTATGCTGTGGTCAGCGTTGACGGGCAGTTCCTCTCCCTTGTGACGAGGCAGGTAGACGCGGAAGGTTGTCCCCTTGCCCGGCTCGCTGTGCACATCGACAAAACCACCGTTCTGGAGGGCGACTCCGTGGACGGTGGCGAGGCCGAGACCGGTGCCCTTGCCGACCTCCTTGGTGGTGAAGAAGGGCTCGAAGATGGTCGCCAACGTCTCCTCGTCCATGCCGCAGCCATCGTCGCCTACCAACAGGGCAACAAACTCGCCCGGGTCCACCCTGGCCTCGCCGGGGCCATGGGCATCGGTGATGACCTCGTTTTGGCACTCGATGGCGATTTGGCCCGTGCCGGTGATCGCGTCGCGGGCGTTGACGCAGAGATTGGTGAGGACCATGCCGACCTGCGTGGGATCGATCTTCACGGGCCACAGGTCCGCCCCTGCCACCCAGTCCAGTTCGATGTTCTCACCGATGAGGCGCCGCAGCATACCCAGCGTATCCGCCACGACGACGTTCAGATCGAGCACTTCCGGTGACACAGTCTGCTTGCGGGCAAAGGCAAGCAGTTGCCGGGTGAGGTCGGCGGCGCGCAATGCCACCTTGCGTGCCTCCCGAAGATCCTCGTGGACTGGACCGTCCGGTGGCACGCCATCGAGAGCCAACTCCGTGTAGCCGAGGATCGCCTGGAGCATGTTGTTGAAATCGTGGGCGACGCCTCCCGCCAGGCGTCCCACCGACTCCATCTTCTGCGACTGGAGGAGTTGCGCCTGGAGCCGCTCGCGCTCCTCCTCGCCCTTCTTGCGTTCGGTGATATCGGTGAAGATGCAGGCGAAGCGCCCGGCTCGTGGTGAGAACGCCGTGACCTCGAAGTGTTTGTCGAGTTCGCCGGCGAACTGCTCGAAGTGGGCTGGCTGTCCCGTCAGGGCTACCTTCCCAAAGGTCTGGATCCATTGGGACTCGGTGTGAGGCAGCACCTCCACGACAGTTCTGCCGATCACCGCCTCCGCCCTGAGGCCAGTCATCCGCTCGAAGGCTGGGTTGACCGCCAGGTAACGGTAGTCGATGGGCTGGCCCACCGCATCGCAGATGATCTCGTGCAGGGCGAAGCCGCCCAGCATCCGGCGGAACACGGTCTGGTACTCGTCCTCGACCTCCATGCGCACGAGAGCCGCCCCAATATGGCTGGTCAGGTCTTCAAGAGCCGTCACCATCTCGAGGCTGAACCCCCCCTTGCGATTGTCGCTGATCTGGAGCAGGCCGACGATGCGCTGCTTGCCCCGTATGGGGATCAGAGCCACGGATGCATAGCCTTGGCGGATGCATTCGTTGCGGGGATGGAACCGGGGGTCCTCGCCCTCGGGCATGTCCAGCAAGGTGGTTGAGTCATTGGTCCACCAACTACCGCCCGGGGTAAGGTGCAAATTCGCCGGATCATCCCGCCCCGAAAGGACCAGCCCGCAGGCGCACTCGAGGCATGGTGAGCCATCCGGCCAGCGACAGATGTCCCCGGTCGGTCCCCGCGCGACCAGGGCGTTCTCCTTGTTCAGGAAATCCTCGGAGAACCCGCGGCTGCCCACGTATGGGAAGTCCTCGCCCTCTTGCAGGCGGATACCGATGGCATCGCATTCCGTGCCTAGCTGCACGGCCTCCAGGACGCGATCGACGGAGTCCACGAACCCGCTGGCATCGTTGAGGATCTCCAGCACTTCGCGGGACAGGTCCTGGACGCGCTCGACCCGTCGCCGCAGCGTAATGTCCTGGTAGGTCCCCCGCAGGGCTACCGTCTGTCCGTCGGCTGCTACTCGGGGTTCGCAGATCGTGACCACTGTTGCTGTTTGGTCGTCCGGTAGGAAAATCTGCATTTCCAGTTCGTAGGGCGTGCCCTTTTCCAGCGCCTCCCGCACGGCGTTCTCCAACAGCGAGCGGTCCTTCGGGTGGACGCAATCGAACTGTTCCTTGGGTCGCGGCGCGCCCTTGGCGGGGTCGCGGCCCCAGATACGGAACATCTCCTCGGACCATTCGTTCCGGTCAAGTGCCAGGTCGTAGGACCAACTGCCGATCCGCGCCAGCCTCTGGGCTTCCCGCAACGACTGCTCGGTCGCCCGCCGCTCCTTGATCTCAGCCGTGAGCGCGGCCGTTCTCTCGGCGACCAAGGCATCGAGATGGTCGCGATGCAGGCGCAACTCCTCGCGGTCGCGGTCCAGTTCGAGGAACAGGCGGACTTTGCCGAGGAGAATCTGCGGATCGAACGGCTTCACGATGTAGTCGATTCCGCCGACATCGTAGCCGTGGAACATCTGCTGCTCGTCGGCATGGGCGGCCGTGACAAAGATGATGGGGATCAGTCTGGTCCGGTCGTCGCCGCGCAGGTAGCTGGCCAGTTCGTAGCCATCCATACCGGGCATCATCACATCCAGGATCGCGATGGAAAAACGGTTCTCGAGCGTGGCGACCAGGGCGTCGTTGCCGCAGCGAGCTTCGACGACCTCGGCGTCCACGGCCTCCAGGACGTGACGCAGGGCGACGAGATTCTCGTGCTTGTCGTCGACGATCAGGATTTTCTGCTTCGTCGTCACTTTGGAGCCCCTCGCATGTCCTTCTCGTCCCGTTGCCGCCTGCGCGCCCCTGTCTTGGCGTCGAGCCTCGCCAACTGCACCAGCCGGCGCCCGATCTCCGCCGCGCCCAGCACCTCGTCCACCATCCCCGCCTCGACCGCAGCCTGCGGCATGGTGGGGCTGCCGGCCGTCTTCGGATCCTGGGCAAGGGTCATGCCGCCAGCTTCGCGGATTGCCAGCATCCCGCTTGTGCCATCCCGGTTGGCTCCCGACAGGAGCACGGCAATGACCTTCCCGTCCCAAGCCTGTGCGGCGCTCTCGAAGAGCACGTCTATGGCCGGGCGCGACCAGTTCACTTTGGCATCGACGGACAGGCTGATCGTGCCGTCCCGGCCCACCAGCATATGGTAGTTGGCAGGGGCAGTATACACCGTTCCGCACTCAATGGGTTCCTTGTCGCAGGGCTCGACCACTGGCAGGGGGATGGCGTGTCCCAGGTGTTCGGAGAAGCGCCCCCTATCGCTGTCGTGCAGGTGCTGGACCACGAGGACCGGCAGCGCGAAGTCGGCGGGTAACGCCCCCAGGGCTGCCGTCAGCGCCTCGAAGCCCCCGGCGGACCCCCCGAAGACGATCCCGCGGAACGTGGCGCACGAGGCGGCAGGATACGGGTCTCGCGTCGCCTCTCCACGTGTGCCTGCCGTCGGGAGTGTGTGCTCCCGGTTCCTTGCGGTTGTCGCTGTCGCATCGCATCTCATCGTTCTGCACCGTCCTCGCCACCCACCGCCCTGCGGTAGATCCTCGCCTTCTCGTCGAAGGCTCGGTAATGGGCATTGGCAGCGGTGAAGCGGA
>Ga0307987_1002205_pt1 | contig 10261 bp, 6 predicted proteins | sample EllFjometagen181_FD_203157 | JGI IMG/M metagenome (GOLD analysis project Ga0307987, IMG submission 203157) | Marine microbial communities from Ellis Fjord, Antarctic Ocean - #181 | ecosystem: Environmental > Aquatic > Marine > Unclassified | place: Southern Ocean | collected 2014-10-08 | reverse complement strand
CACTTTGGATGAGTCGGGATCAAAAAGTAATTTACAATTAAATGAAAACATTCCATTAGCCTATTTTAGTCCAATTCAAGGGGAAGCTATTTACAATCCCATGAATTTTGTGCTAAAGCTCGAAAATGAAACTAGCAGTATTGTAACCATTGGAGATGAAATAGCAATATTTGATGGGCAATTTTGCGTGGGAGCAACAGTGATTTCAGAAAATAATCAAGAATATATTTCAATCATTACTTCCATGAATGACAATCAATTAGATGGGAAGGATGGTTATGTATTTGGTAATGAGTTTAATTTTCGATTCTGGAATAATGAAACAAACGAACTTTATGCAAATGTTACTCCTGATAATCAAAATAATACAACTGTTTTTCAACCATTAGAGACTTATGTAGGAAATCTGTCAACAAATGCTCTAGGAATAAAAGAATCTGATGATAATAAAAATGGCATTCTAAATATTATTGTTGCACCAAATCCTGTACTTAATAAATTAAAAATCTATTATAATTCACCTAGCTCTGGTAAATCCGTTATGCAGATTTTCAATTCTTCAGGAAAAGTTATTGTATCAAACAATTACGATAATCAGAAAACGGGATGGAATTCAGCAATAATTAATATCAACAATCTCAGGGCAGGTATTTATATTGGTGAAATAATATTTACAACTGATGAAGGTGTTATTGTTGAGCAGTTTAAGTTTGTTAAGTTGTAGAATTGGTAAAAACTTCAACTATTCAAAATCTTCATGCTAAAGCACTGTAAGTTTTCTCAACTTTGTGATCAATTTATGATTCGAAGAAATTATGCCAAGTCTTTTGATGGTTTTAGAACAAGAATCCTATCGAAGATTTCAGCTCTTACAATGATACAATAATTAAATAAATTTGTTTTTGATAGACTTATTAATAATATTAAACTAAATTTGTCCTAAACGCACAACGGGTTATAAATATAATGGTAATAGCCCATAGTGGTTTATTGCTCAAAATTGGGTGCATTTAAAAGTGTGGGATGACTGTGAACAAGAGGAAATTGAAAAAATACATAAAGTTATTATGAGAAAAGCATTTATTCTATCGTTAGTACTAATCTTTAGTCTAGGAGTATACGGGCAAAAGGCCCGTAAAGCTGTAGGCGTTATCCCTGATGATAATACATTGGTGGAACAGGATGTTCGAAATAGGCGTAAAGTTCAACGGCATACCAATAAAGTAGATCCATTGACGAATTCACTAAATCGGCAAAGATCGGGTAACCTAACCTTCATCCCTATGGGACAATCTGGTAATGCTTTCGGATTTTCAGGAAATCCCCGTACATACTTGTATGCTGACCCAAACTTGAACAGTATTGTATTTACGCATCGTATGACTGGAGGTGATTCCGTACAGGGTAACAGTAGGATAGCGTATGACCTTAGTACCGATGGCGGTCAAACATGGTCTGATAACATTCAGGTGTATACTCCACCCGGTCCAGGGGTTGGCACCACTTATCCACAAGATGCAGCTCGTTTCCCGCAAGGTGTTATTAAGAATAGTTATGACAATTCAAATCCTGATAGTGCACAATATCTAATGCTCGCACCCACACTGAATGGAAGCAACGGAATATGGGGGGAGGTATTTTACAGTTATAATCAATTAACAGATATAACACCAGATTCTTCATTATACACTGGCAATATGGAATACACTGGCAACGCAAGTTGGAGTTCTTATATACCGTCTGCATTTCCTTCCACCTGGGCTGATAGGGTATATTTTATTGATGGATCATACCCTGCTCCGTTGTACGATTATGGTGGCCATTTTTTCGTAAAGCAGTCATTTATTGATGGAAGTACACCTTCCTTTATTGGATTCAGTGATTTCCCCATTTTAGGATCATTAGATGATGTCATAGACACGAAAATAAAGCACGAACCTATGATTCCAAATTATCAAGAAACAATAACAAAAGCAGAAGGTTATACAGTTCTTTTAGCGAACAGTCCTGATATTGAAAATGGAACTAATTCGTTTCACCCTGTTTTGTATCGTCTGAGTACCACAAGTCTACAAGGAGTATTGGATGAAGTACAGGGCATTCAGCTTGGTGGCCCCAAAGGATTTGAATCCATAAAAAACTATTGGTCTGATTCAATAATTGAAAGTTTACCTGATTATGAACCTGGATTTAACAGGGACGATGTTGTTTATAATATGGGTTACCATCTTGATGTAACTGTCGACGAGCGAGGTAATCCACACATAATTGGAGTTGTTGGCATAGCTAACACCACTGGTAGCTGGTATCCGTATGAGGGAACCATGGCAACCTGGCATATATATACTACCGACCATGGTTTAAGTTGGGAAGCAGTGCCGCTTTACGATAATAAACATCTAACTGGAAACATCGGTGGATTAATACAGAATAACAGAATTAATGCAAGCATGACTTGGGACGGCAGGTACATCTTCTTTTCATGGCTTGATACGGATGCTCAAGAAGCTACTGATAACTCTGAACCCAATATGTATGTAGTTGCCTATGACCCCAGAACAGAAAGTCATACTGACGTAATTAACGTAACTGCAAATTCTGCCTATGCTGGTCAGATCTTTGATGGTGTTATGTCACAATTCGTATTCACCGAAGAGGCCAACGACTCTCTTATATGCAAGATTCCCATTTCCTTTACACAATATACCGTTCCAGGGGATCCATATTCCGAAATGAATTTCATATACATCGATGGAGTTGAAGTTAAATTTCCATTGCCGGATGAACCTAGCTGGGGGCCTTATGAGGCATTTAGCGAAGCAATTAACAAAGTAACAGCCGCAGTTGTTAGAATAACGAAATCAACCGCCTCAATGATTAGTGATCAATATTATATAACAGCGGCCCATGGACCGCTTGATGGAGACAATTATTTTGAGGAGGGACAGTATGTAAGAAACATCCATGGTCAGTTTAGAAGTAGTGACAGCATTTGGTATGATCTGCCACATGATTTTGCAGTTGTGAAAACGGATTCGGCATTTGATATAAGTTATGCCATACCCATTGCATCGGAATTCCCGCCAATTGGAGATACTGTATTTATGGTTGGTCACCCAGGAAATATTACCAATTGTCAAAAAGGATGGGCAGTAAGTTTTGGTACTGTTATTGATTCCTGTGATGCACAAGGTAATGCAAGTTTTAGGATGTATGGATATGGTGGATTTTCAGGAGGTCCCATATGTAATAAAAATGGTGAAATTATAGCTGTTGCTACCGGTGGTGGCATGATAGAAACTCCACCTTGGTATATTGATACAGGTTATATCCATAATGAAGTGTTGGATGAGTTAAACTTATATTACATGTCAGGACCAGCTCTTCCATTTATTCAATCGTTTCTTGATTCAGTTGACATTGTTAATGTACCTGGAGGAAATGATTCGTTACCTGAAAATGAAGTCGATACATATCGAAGGCCCATGGTAAACCAAACAGTACTTGCAGAAGTAGAAACTATTTGCGATAGTGTTCGTAAATCAGCAGTAGCATTTGGTTATCCATGGTGGGATAATAATAATTGGGCTATTGCAAGAGGAACAGGAACACTAATTGCACAGGATCTGATACTTACAGCTTCCCATGTAACTAACAAAGTATATTTGACACATAAAATTGGATTTGCTGATGGCGAATTGATTGATGCTGTTGTATTGGCAAATAGCCCTCTTTATGATATGGCTGTTATTAAGCTTTTGGAACCGGCACCTTCAAAATACAAGCCTGTTGGAATAACAGATAGAAAAATTTCATATGGTTCAGGTGTTTTCACAGTAGGAAATCCATCAGGTATTTGGGGTCACAATGGCGGATGGCAGGTACTAGCGGGGATGAGCACAGGCACTGACAAAGGTGGAGAAGGGTTTTACATGGCGAGTCAAACTGGTAATTCAGGCGGATCATTCTTTGGACTTAACGGAAAGATTGCAGGAATACTAACCGGAGGTGGAGGCGGATTATGGGACTATACATTTGAGTGGGATCGACAAGATCCTCATTCCACATCCTGGTGGTCGTCGGCACAACCTCCTTTTGGATATGGTAGTGGGGGTGTTGACCATAGTATGGTAAAAGAATTTGTTTCAAACTTTGTAGTTGAATCAGGAGTTGGTTATAATTATCTCTATGGGGAAACCTTGATGGCTGATGGTAATATTATGGCCTGTGGAAGAACATACAATGGTCAGGATAATGATATCGTCTTGAATAAGTATGACCAGCAAGGCCTGCTAATAGCTCAATACCTGTTTGATGATGGCAGATCAGAAACAGCCAGAGATATACAGAAATTAACAGATGGGAAGCTCATTGTTGTTGGAGGATCGTCTGCAAGCGGAAAGAGTGACTGGTTGATTGGAAAATTTAATATTAACGGAACACTTGATACTAACTTTGGAACGTTGGGAACTGTTTTACTTAGTATTGATACTGTGTGGGATGAAGCACAGGGAGTTGATAAATTAAGCGATGGTTCAATCATAGTGGGAGGAAATTCACATAAAGTAAGTGATAATGATATTATAGTAGCAAAATTTGACAGTACCGGCAACTTAGATTCTGATTTTGGGGAAAACGGAATATTTAGGATCAATCTAGATACTGCAACATTTGACCTCCTTGGAAATCAGCACCTTTATAAAACAGATGATCTTTTGACAGATGTTCTAGTGCAACCGGATGATAAAATCCTGATTTGTGGTTATTCAACATTTAAAGGTGATTTTGATGAAGGCTATAATGACACATATTACAAAGGTTGTGTTATACGAATTACCAGCGACGGTGTTATTGACAGTTCATTTAATTTAGATGGTATTGCCCATATACGGTATGGAGGCGATGGCACTACAAGCAATGTTACCGGAATAGATCTTCAACCCGATGGAAAGATAGTGGTTACGGGAACCCTTATTAGTTGGGAGTGTGATGTAGGAGTGGCTCGGTTAAATACCGACGGATCCTATGATAATACTTTCAACGGGTGTGGCTATATGGCTTTCCTTGATAATAATAATCCTGTTGGTTACGGTCCTGTGGTAGTCAATTTCCATGATTATGGCAAAGACATTAAGGTGTTAGATGATGGTAGTTTGCTTGTGGCAGGCGAAAGTTGGTATGGTGATGGTGATGGTGTTTGGTACCATAAGGTATCAAAGAATGGTCAGTTCATGCTCAGACTAATAAAACTTGATTCATTGGGAATTCCGGATTCTACATTTGGAATAACTGGTTACAAATATATTCCAGTAGGGGGAGACGATTTTGCTTCAAGTCTTATCGTGAATGGCGATATGGCTGCAATTGCGGGTTATACATACAACAACGGAAGTAGTAATTATGTGCTGAAATACATCTCTCTTGACACAACTGTACAGCTTATTCCACAGGCAATGGGTTGGAATATTTTTGCATCTAATGTTATGCCAGATAGTCTTAATATGGCTTCAATCCTGCAAACGCAAATTGATTCCAGTAACCTTATAAAAATAGCTGATGGATCGGGAGGGTTCATACAAGAGATCAGCCCCGGAGTATGGATCAATACAATCGGCAATATGACCATTGGTGAGGGGTATTATTTAAAACTTAATAATGAAGATACTCTAAAACCATCGGGAAGGATTGTACGTATGCCTTATGATGTCGCGTTGGCATCAGGATGGAATCTATTTGGCTATATTGATACAATTTCGAACAATGCAATGGATATTGTTCAACCACTTATTGATAGTAATAACCTTGTTAAGGTATTAGATGAGGCGGGAAATATCTTAGAATATATTGAAGGTATAGGATGGGTTAACAATATTGGTAATATGTCACCGGGTGAGGGTTATTATATTAAAATCATTAATGATGATACCTTGACGATTGGTGGAGAAACTTTATCAAAATCTTATATTAATTATCTAAATTATGTATATAAAGAAGGATCTATCTTTGATATGCAATGGATTGGAAACCCATATATGCCTATGCATATAGTTATGAAAGATCTTGAAAAAGCAAGAATTTCCATTGGTGATGAGATAGGAATATTTGCCGAAAATATATGTATTGGTTCGGCGGTTATTTCAGATAATCAAAGTCCTGTTATTTCAATACTTTTAAGTGATGATCCTACAACAGAGGATATGGATGGTGGGATTGATGGAGGTAAATTGAGCTTTAAGTTACATAGAGATGGTGAGGATTATAATTTGTCGGCAAAAGTACCAATATTCTTCGATGGATTATCTACCCAGTATGTTAGCTTTACCGGAACATCACCGTCTGACGAAAATGAAATCAATAAAAATGATTTTTATGTCGGTATTGTAACCCCAAATCCATTTAGCAAAAACGCAAATGTAAAAGTAAGCTTGCCAGAAAGAGGTTATTTGAAGGTTAGCATTAAGGGAAGTAATGGAATGTTATATGGTACTTTAATAGATGGGGCTCAAGCCCCAGGCTCCAATTATATTTCTGTGGAGAGGGAAACTCTTACTTCAGGAGTTTATATGATGGTAATAGAATACCGGAGCAAAAACTATAACCGTAGTGTAATTAGGAAGTTGGTAATCAAATAATATATGAGTTATGATAGTTGAAATTAATGTAAGATTAAGGAAGATAACCTTGTTATTTGGAATCATATTATTTGGCTTTGTATTAAGTAGTGATATTTGCGCACAACATTTTCAAACTGTTTGGACTGGTAATCCTTATAAAGCTATGAATATAGTTATTCAGAAAGCAACTATAGGGTTTACAACAAGCGTTAATATTCAAACAGGACAGGAAGAAATTGTAGGTGTGAATATGGTGCCTGGGGATGAAATCGGTATTTTCGATGTGGATACTAATGGAGTAGAATATTGTGTTGGTTCTGGTATACTTACAGGTGTTATTTCTGATATAAACCCATTGGTAATCATCCTTTCAGAAAATACAGGAGGATCTCAACCAGATGGCTATAACCAAGGTAATCAGATAATAATTAAACAATGGGATAATGATTGCTACCAAGAGGTTCCATTGTCAATTACAGATTGGAACCCATTACTTGATACTGTTTTTGAATCATGGGCGACAGGAGTAGTTTTTGAGCTTACAGGTTATCCTCCGACACAAATTCAAGAAATAGAATTATCACAAGGCTGGAATCTCTTTTCAGCTAATGTAAACCCTTGTCTTAAGAATATGTTAACTGTTCTAGATACAATCATCGATTCATCACAATTAATTAAAGTTATAGATGAATCAGGAGGCATAGTTCAAAATATTTCTGGCTTTGGATGGATCAACACCATAGGTAATATAGAAAATACAGAAGGATACTACTTAAAAGTAACTGAAAATACTAACTTTTCAATAGTTGGAGGATACATAACGCTGCCATTTGATATTCCATTGCAAACTGGGTGGAATATTATGGGGTATCCATTGATAAGTGAGCAAGATGCATTACAAGCATTACAACCTTTAGTTAATAACGGAACATTATATAAAATAATGGATGAACAAGGAGGGTTTATACAAAATATTGAAAGTTTAGGATGGCTAAATACCATTGGTGATTTTGAACCAGGAGAAGGGTATTATTTAAAGGTTAATTCAAGTACAAATCTCACTTTGGATGAGTCAGGATCAAAAAGTAATTTACAATTAAATGATAATATTGCATTAGCCTATTTTAGTCCAATTCAGGGCGAAGCTATTTATAATCCCATGAATTTTGTATTAAAGCTCGAAAATGAAACTAGTAGTATTGTAACTATTGGAGATGAAATAGCAATATTTGATGGTGAATTTTGCGTGGGTGCAACGGTAATTTCAGAAAATAATCAAGAATACATTTCAATTGTTACCTCCATGAATGAAAATGAAATAGAAGGGAAATATGGCTACAAAGTTGGTAATGAGTTTTGTTTTCGGTTCTGGAATAATGAAACAAACGAACTTTATGCAAATGTTACTCCTGATAATCAGAATAACACAAATGTTTTTCAACCATTAGAGACTTATGTAGGTAATCTATCAACAAATGCTCTGGGAATAAAAGAATCTGATGATAATAAAAATGGCATTCTAAATATTATTGTTGCACCAAATCCGGTCAGCAGCAAATTAAATGTATATTATAATTCACAAAACTCGGGCAATTCTGTAATACGAATTTTCAATTCTTCAGGTAAAAGTATAATAGCAAGTAGTTACGAAAATCAAAAAAGTGGATGGAACTCAGCTATTATTAATGTTAATTACCTGAGGTCAGGTATTTATATTGGTGAAATTGTATTTACTACTAATGAAGAAACAATAATTCAGAGGTTTAAATTTGTTAAGATGTAAATTGCGGAATGAAAAACTAGGCGTAATTGACCCTTCAACAAATAGTATTGTACCTGATAGTGTTTTGCAAGCTTCATATTATATGTCGGATCATATGCCTATGATATGTGATTTAGAAATAAACTTGGGGCGATATTTCAGGAATAAATTACTAAACCAAATAAATGATTTTCATTTTCGGTTGGTGAAAGCGTAATAGTTTTCCATTTAGTGTCTCCCGATATTCTCCAGAAGAGCTCGCTTTTATCCTTAACGAGTCCTTTCTTGCTGTAATCAATTATTGTTACATATACTTTGTTACTTTGATTTAAACCAACTTTAGAATTGATTTTATTAATGCTAATAAAAAGCATTTCAGGGTTCCAAATTGCCCTTGTTCTACAATGCAAGGCGTCTCCATCGTTCCAATCATAAGTTTTGTAGTGTTCTCTTACTTTATCGGCCACGTAGGGCTCATCATCTAGGGCGAATTTGAATCCTTTAATTGTATAGCCTGGCATTGCATCTCCCCAAGCTTTTAATGCTTCTGAATCTTGTTCAATATCAAAAAGCGGTACATATACTGTTTTGTTTAAAATAAGTGAATTAGTGTACGCGGCTAAACTCTCATCTTTGTATCGTGCAGTCTTGATTCTTAAAATTTTATATGGCTTATAGTAAATAGTCCGTTATGGATAATAATAGTATACTGTATTGCAGTATTGTACTGCCATCTAACACTATTTTCTTTTTTAAACAAAAACTCACCTTCACTAATTAGTATTTCATCTAGCATCCACAAGTGTTTTTCTTGTATAAATGTACTTTCAATACTAAGGGTGGAAGCAGCATGGTAGTTAATTTCAATTTTATATTATCAATTGCAGTTATTTCAGTATAATTTTCATTTTGAGCATGTAATAATACTGAGCTAAAAAATAAAGCAAGTGTGCTGATAAAATAAAAATTAATTTTCATATGCCGGAATATTTAACAAATTTGTCAAACTTACAATTTTAAAATCATTTTTTTGAAGCCAAATTAAATAGTCTTCAATAATTGCGATAATATTTGGATTAGTATCGTGAAATAGTACAATATCACCAGGTTTTGTATTAGCTTTTAAACTAGAAATTACCTTTTTATGATTAATAACAGTGTCAAATGGTCGTAAGCTCCATCCTATGGATACCATATTAGTTTTTTTTATTATTTCGCGAAGTAATGGGTTGGTAATGCCGTATGGTGGTCTGAAAAACAATGGAGTTTTTCCAGTTACTTTTTCTATAACCTCATTTGTATCTATTAATTCTTTATGCATCCTTGTGGACGTAAATAAGTCGAAAAGACCTGAATGCCCATAGCTATGGTTTCCAATGATGTGATTATTTTTATGGATGCTTTTTATAATATGTGAATTTGCTAGTGCATTTTTTCCTGTGCAAAAAAATGTTGCCGGTATATTATATGAGTTTTGTAGAGAAATTAATTTTGGTGTAATATCAGGATGAGGGCCATCATCAAAAGTTATAATTGCTATGTATGTTATTAGTATTGGGAAAAGATAATACAGAGAGATGGTTTAGCTAGTCCTCCAGCTCTTCTTTATTAATTACGTAAAGTTTTCTGCCGCCATAAATAGCTGCCATTCCCAATAGAATTAGGCTACCACTACCAATGGGTGCACCACCGCCAATGGGAATGCCGCCCCCAGGTTCTATTGGAGGGTTGCCCGGTCCATCATCAGCATATGCTGACGGCATTAAAAGAAATAACGAAATAATAAGTACGGTTGTTATTGATATAATTTTTTTCATCTGTTTATATATTTTGCGTTTTAACTAATTGGGTTATTTAGAAATGAATACTTTTTCGGTATATACAT
>Ga0307987_1002203_pt1 | contig 10263 bp, 7 predicted proteins | sample EllFjometagen181_FD_203157 | JGI IMG/M metagenome (GOLD analysis project Ga0307987, IMG submission 203157) | Marine microbial communities from Ellis Fjord, Antarctic Ocean - #181 | ecosystem: Environmental > Aquatic > Marine > Unclassified | place: Southern Ocean | collected 2014-10-08 | reverse complement strand
GTAAGTTTCATAAAAATCACATAAATGTAAAACTTAATTTAAGCAGGTTAATATGAATCTTTAAGGAGGAAAATATTATGAAGAAATTAGTAGTAATGGTTATAGTGTTATTAGGTATTGCGTCAGTTTGCTTTGCCAGTGATCAAATGAAAGTTACTGTAAAGAATGATTCCGGACATAAGGTTTATATAACAGCAACGGAGGCTCATAAGATCGGTGAAAAATGGCAGTCTCCCGTTAAAACAAAATTTCTTCAAAACGAATTAACACCTTCGACTGCCAAAATAGGTGAAAACGATGTAGCTATACCTATAGGCAGTTCGGTGGATTTTATGTTAGATGACACAAAAATGGGCCCTATTGACAATGGCGTATGGGGAGCAAGAGTATATGTTTCATGGGATGATCAGTTAAAACTACCTAGTAATTTAATCCTTAACCCTGTTACAGATAAAGCTATGGATGGTTTTTTTGAAATTACTTATACACAATCAGGAAAAACCTGTGATCTTAGCAATGTGGATGCATTCACTCCTGTTAGGTTGCAATTTGAAGTCATGGACAATGGTAATGTCGCAAAAACATCTACATATTATGATACTTTTGATGGTATAATGACAAAATTGTCAGCTATTTGCACAAATCCAAAAGCAGCAAAAATTTACGGTGAAGACGGTACTACTTTAGTGAGAATATTGTCATCTAAAGGCTCGGGATCCAGTTACTGGCCTCCTATATTAGATCAGACTTCACTTGAAGCTCTTTATTCAAAAATAAAAAATGAAAATATTTACGAGCAGTACACTGATGTTCCTGCAAAAGCTTCCAGAAGTCTTAATTATACTTGTAACTATGCAGCTGGTATATTAACCTGTACATATATGACTAGTGGACAAAGCAAGGATTCAGGTTGGACTGGAGCTGAACCACCGAAAGTAATTAAATGTTACATTGGTACAACATCTCCGGCTGGAGGACAGTTGACTCCAACAGTGGTAGCAGACGGAACTAGCGCAAATTCCTGGTTTTATTATGATGGCAAGCCAGGAAGAATAGGCGATGGTTCAATAGATAAACCAGGTGCCGCTGCAGACATGGCATGTGATTTTGTAAACCACAAATTATTAAGTAAAACAGTGACGAATCAAAACCCAAAAACATATGGTGGGATAATTGACGCAAACTCTGATGCATATTCAAGACCAAATTCGGACACAGGGCCAAGACAGCTTATAGTGCTTGATGATTTAAGCAGTGCTTCTTCATTAGTAATAACAATACTTAATCCTAACTTTAAATCTTCTTTGACCCCGCCTAAACCATCTCCTGTAAATCCACCAGCCCCGACTAAAGGTGTAAAGAACCCACAACCGGACAATCCAGGTAGACTTTCAAAACTTGGTGCCATGACTATCTTTACCTGTTCTGGCTCTATCTCTTTTGATGGATACAATAAAACACTCAAACCAGGCGGAGGCTGGAACATAATGGCTAAAAGTTCACAGCCACAACCAGACCCTAAAAATATTGCTCTGTACCAACTACCGGTGATGAAAAAAGGCAACAGTCTGTATACCCTCAAGTACCACGGTACAACATATACTGTGAGCGTGAAGCCTGGTGATACACCGACTGCATCCATTACTCCTAAACTCAGCAGTGGAGTGGTGACAATCACAAAAGATTACGCAATGAGTTGGTCATTTTCAGGTATGTGAGTTATTGTTTTATTGAAATAGGTGCTTGCAAAACTCCAGACGTGGTGGTTTTAACCGAGTAAAACCACGCGTCGTTTCCTGATTCAGTGTATATTTTGCTATTACCTAAAATAATTTAAATTATGTATTCTGTTAACTAAATATTTTTACGGGAAATTTACTATGAAATGTACACTATTAACTTTAATCCTTCTTTTTTCATTAAATCTCTCAAGTTTATTTGCTAATTTAGATAGATATCCTGAAATTGAACTAAAGCAGGAAGAAGATTATCAGGCTAGTTTAATAAAAATAAAGAATAAACAATTCTACAAAATATCTAAATTTGAATATCCTGAAGATTATGAATTGCATATTAAGATTTGGAAAGACGGCAAAGAGACGGAAGAATATTACTTTTTTGAAAAAGGGGTAGGTATAAAGGTTAATGGTAAAACTATAAAGTTTCCAGAAGTTGCAGCTATGTTCTGTATCAAATATGGGAAAAAGAATGCTGTTTTACCTTTTTCAATAGACTTACATAACATGGGGAAAGGTCGTACTGATTTACCAGGATGCAATGTTAAAAAGGCAGATTCTTCCTCTGCAACTCTGCATATAATTTTGCCCACACAAATACCAAATACAAACTTGTAAATAAGGTACTGTATCTTTAGTTTTTTATAAAAAGTTAGAATTTCACCAAAGATACATATAAAAACCTATGCATATGTTTTATTGTTTTTAATAAGATTCTCTAATGCATTTTTTTCATGTTGTTTAATCTTTTGTAATTCTTCAGTAGGTAGATTTGTCTTAGAACAGGATAATATTAAATCAAGATTAGGAAATTCGTTTTAAAGATAAACTTTTTAACTTCTGTGTGCATTGATGTTTTTTAAAAAGGGTACTTTTTGCAGATATTTAGGTTTTATCAATAAATTGCACTTGCCTTTTGAAACTAGCTATTGACAGTTACTATGATCTTAGATATAAATATTATAAGGATAGTTCAATTTTATGAAATATTTTCAACTGGGAGACTATTAATAATGATGCAAAGAATTCCTAACAAATTTATTATAATACTTATTCTAGCTTTTGTCACAATTAAATTAAATGCCTGGGAGATTAATGTAAAAAATAATATTACAAGTTCACCTGATGGATATTCAGTTGTTTTGGATAAAGCTGCATACGATGCAAAAAATGGAAGTAAAGTAGTGTGGGATAAAGCATGCCAGGAAGTCTGGCCTGCTAATCAGTTTTTTAATGGTTTAACTCGTGATTTTGATAATCCTCCATGGGCATATATGGGGTATTCTGTTAACTTAAAAAAAGGAACAGAAAAAAAATATCTTGGCTGGTTTGGTTTTACTGTTTATGGGACAAACAGTAGAAAACCTGATGCTATTGTTTATGATTCTGTTAGTGGGTTTAATTCAAAAGGAGGTGATCCTTCTTTTAAATTGTCTAATGTTTCACTTAGTTATCATCAGGATACATCAAGTTTTACCGTTGATGGTTCTGCAGAGAAAATAGCAACTGATGGTCCTTTTCCTAATACACCTCCTGCAACACCTGCTGTATTTCCGGGAGGTAGTAAACAAATCATTCTAACTGTTCAAGGTACTAATATTGTTGATAATAATGGGAATAAAATAATTTTAAAGGGATTTTCCCGTCCGGGACTGGAGTGGCAGGAAACTGGAGTTAATCTAAGTCCACAGGATATAGCTAATATGAAAAAATGGAATTGCAATGTTGTAAGAATTTCATTGAATCAGGTTTTTTGGGCAAAATCAGCTCCGGCCACTACTCTAGGAAGTTATAAACAGATTGTTGATGCTATGATCTCAGAATGTATCAAAAATAAAATGTCAGTTATTCTTGATTTACACTGGACTGATGAAGGTAATGCTATAAATGGCCAGACTCCAATGGCTGATACAAAATCAATTGATTTCTGGACTAATATTGCATCTACATATAAAAACTTTGGAACTGTAATCTTTGAATTATACAATGAACCGTTTGAAATATCCAAGGATACATGGCTAAATGGTGGTCCATATGATGGAACACAACCTAAGTTTAAGGGGAAAATTTATGTAGGGTACAAACAGCTTATAGACGCTGTCAGGAAAGCCGGTGCAACAAATTTATGTATTGTTAACGGTCTGAACTGGGGATATGATTTATCATTTGTAGGTACTAATAATGGTAAATATCTTATTCAGGATTCAAATGTTATCTATGGATCTCATCCGTATAGCTATAAAGGCCTTAGTCATACACACAAGGGGGTTGATGCGCCTTTGTTTTCTGAAAATTTCCCCGGTGTTTTAAATAAATATCCCATTATTTTTACTGAATGGGGTGGAGATTCTGATAATCTTTGGCTAGATCATGGTATGTATAGTTCATATTTAAAATATATCAATGACAATAATATAAATTATAGCGGATGGGCCTGGATGTGTATCCCGGGTCAACCTGGGTTTCCATGTTTAATAAAAGCTTGGGACGGAACTCCTCTGAATGGCGGAGTTGAAATTCAAAAAGATATGCAGAGCAAACCTGGAAATGTTATTGGCGGAGGCGGAAGGTTGTAAATCTGTTTTTGTACTAAATAATAAAGGATTAGTCTAAACTTTATGATAAAATAATTACATGATTTAATGATTATTAAAAGGAGAAGTTGTATGAAAAAATTTAAGTTATTTTTAATTATGTTAATTGCAGTATTGAGCTATCAAACCTATGCTGGATATCAGGTAGACGTTTATAACAATGTCGATAAGAGTTTGTGGCTTTATTTTGATGTTGCTTCTGTTACCAACGGGAATTTCACAAAAGGTACTTATAAGCAGCCATGGGGCGATGGCACTTTGACAATAGATAAACCCTATACTATTTCATTTGATGCTATTGAGACAGCTGCTATATGGTTTATTATAGCAGATAAGGACTCAACCGATAAATATATTAATGCAAATCCGCCTACATCACTTCCCAGTGATGGTATGAAATGGGTTGGTGGCTTTTTCGAATGTACAGCCAAGAGTGGTCAGCAATCGTTCTTTGATCTGACTAATATTGATCAGATTGGATTGTTATGCGGAATGAAGCAGGGAAATTTAATTTGGGGTTATAATGGTACTGCAATAGAATTTATAGACGGGATAATGGGGCCCGATTATTGTAATATTACTGGAGATAATAAAGCAAAAGCTTATGGTACCTTTACTTGTGATACTGTCACTTATCAAAAACTGCTTGGCCCGCCTCAGGCAAATAAAGCATATGAAAATTCAGCTGTTTCATATTTGACAGCCCTGAACACAAATAAGACACAGGTAACAATCAAATCCGATACGACAAAAGATAATCCTCCACAGCACCAGGGAACTGAATTTGCAAGTCAGTTTACCTTTACAGGATTATTCGGTGATAGTACAGTTCCTGCTGGAAGCGGCCTGAAATCAGAAGATATCGTTTTGACTCTGACGGCAAAAGACTGTCCGTCACCAGGGGAAACTACTACTGTATGTTATACAAAGACAGCTCTTAATGGTGGAACTATTATGGGGGGTGACAGTGACGGCGGTGTGTATATTAAACCCGGTTTTGAATATGTAGAAAACCCAAATCCGAATATAAAAAGTCCGGTTAAAGGTGGTAATGGGAAAACAATACTTAAACGCAGTGGTTGGGTAAAAGGATTGAAGGATGCGGGTGTGAACTTGAACTGGAGTTCAAATGTAAAACCTGCAGTATGGAATACAACCGGATTTATGACTATGATCAGTAGTGTTGGAAGAGATTTGGTTACGGCTTTGAATTTAGGATATATCGGAGTTACTCCGGTTAAAAAAGCTTTCGTCTATGGAGATGAATCTTCCTATGCAATAGATTCAACACAGAAAAAATATATAAATCAGTGGAATAGATATATTACCGGCCACTCAAATGCATATGGAATGTCTTATTCTGATAATGCACATGCAAAGGTACTTTATCACCCAACACCTGGAACTCCCATTGAATGTCATATATTTGGACAGAATGATCCAAAAACGAAAAACTATTACAGTTCAGCTATTCCTCCACCAGCTGCTTCAGGCAATTATTCATTAGGTATAGGGGCAAATAGTGATTTTGGCACTATAATATGTGACAGTGTAACATTTGCACAAACATCTTCAAAAGCCTATGGAGGAAAATTTCAGTCACCAAAAGGTTGGAGGAAACTTCAGTTCAGCAAACCTGAAGGAATGTACATATGGATAAAACTTGAAGGCAATGGTTCTATCGTAGGCGAAGAATGCATAGTAGGCGGAGCATCATTCCAAAAATCAAATGAATTGAACTGTTTAACTATGGGGGGTGGAAGTAAATGGAAAGATGGAACTGCCCCTCCAGCTAAACCAGATTCAGGTGCTAGTGATATATAAGCCATACTTGAAAGAATATTGAGTTTAATAACAATCATAAAGGCTTAGGGTGAAAAACTTTTCATCCTAGGCCCTCTTCTTTTAATATAAAAAAAAGGCCTTTAATTAAATTGATGTTAGATGTTTAATATTATTTATAACCTAATAAATTCCTTCTATTTTATATGCATATGTTTTATTGTTTTTAATAAGAATTTCTAATGCATTTTTTTCATGTTGTTTAATCTTTTGTAATTCTTCTAATGGCAAATTTGTCTTACAGCATGATATAGTAAAATCAAAATTTTGAAATTCGTTTTGAAAGATATAATTAACTCTATCATGATGAAAATCTGAAGTAACAATAATTAATTTTTCTATCTTATATTTTTCTAATATTATTTTTGAAAGTTTAGCATCTTCAATGGTATTTGTGCTCTCTGCAATCTCCAGAATATCCTCTTTTGGGATATTTTTTGAGATTAAGTAATGAGATGTGTATAAAGCGTGAGCTTTATTAGTAGTATTAAAATGGGCTCCATACCCACCAGTTGGGAGTATTTTATAATTTTTATTTATTCGATATTCATTTATTGCCTGATTACATCTTTCAATTGATATACTTGACAAATTACCTTTACTGTCATTTGGTGAACCCAGTAGAATAATGATTGTATACATAGTTTCTCCACGTAAAGTATTGTTCTTATTTAGATTTTATCTTTATATTATAAAATATATTCATAAATCAGGATAAAAGATAACTGAAACGCTGGAAAACTTGTAATAAAAATGTTTATATTCATTTATACTCATAACGAAATTATTTTAGAAAAACATTGAATAAAGTTGAGGTTGATTTATCAGAGAAAATCCAATAACAAAAATACCTTCGGTATATATAATATAACAGGTGAAATATATGTCATGAAAAGTAAAGAATCATTTTTGAGTATAATATTAAACTGGAAACATCTTTCCGGTTATAGAAACAGGAATATCATTCACGAAGAAGAATCCTTTGTAGTGACTGAATACAATATTAAAGCTTCTAAAGAGCTCCAAAATAAAACTATCCTGTTTTTTTCTGATACTCACTTTAAAGGTTTACCATTTCCGGATATTGAACTTGTAGAAGTGATCAACTCATTAAATGCAGATTGGTTAATTTGCGGTGGAGATCTGTTATCTTATCTTCCTTTTTACGATTCAGGTGTGAACTTTCTTTCAAGACTTGAAGCTAAAACTTCCAAAATAGCAGTACTGGGAAATTGGGAAACTAGGAAACTCGTTTGGAAATCTGTAGAATTCTGGAAAAAAATGTTCAATGATTCAGGTTTTCATCTTCTTGATAATGAAGTTATAGATCAAGAATCTATTAAGTTTGTAGGTCTTACCCACAATAGGGAGACCCGTATTTTACAATCTATGGATAAAAGTTGTTTTAATTGTGTGATCTCGCACAATCCAGGAAGTATTATTAGGCAATATAGTAATAAAGAAATATTAAATCTAGACTTGATACTAAGTGGGCATACACATGGAGGTCAGTTTAGAATACCTTTTTTCGGGGCTGCTATGACATCTTCATATTATTGGAAACTGTTTGAATATGGTCTGTATCAAAATGATATAACCAATACAAAAATGATTATATCCGGAGGCTTAGGATATACCTGGTTTAATTTTAGGCTTTTCTGTAAACCCGAAATAAATCTGATTAGATTCTGTTGCTGATAGTATCAATGCAAAAAATGTATAGTTCAAGGTAATAGCTCTCCTGAAACGACTTTTCTACCACGAAAAACACAAAAAAACACTAAAAACTTTTTAATCGTTGTCATAGTCATTGAAATAGCGACTCTTTTAAAACAAAGTTGTTGGTTGCTGGGTAGGGACGACTGTCCCTGCCGTCCGTCACACGTGATATTGCCAAAGTCTGTTTCTTCATGATAAAACTTTACGGCTAAAGATCAATGCTCTTCTGAAACGAAGTTGTTGGTTGTTGGTTGACTGTTGTTAGGTAGGGACGGTTCTCCGCAACCGTCCGCCACAGGTGATACTGCCAAAGTCTGTTTCTTGCCGATAAAACTTTACGGCTAAAGATCAATGCTCTTCTGAAACGAAGTTGTTGGTTGTTGGTTGACTGTTGTTAGGTAGGGACGGTTCTCCGCAACCGTCCGCCACAGGTGATACTGCCAAAGTCTGTTTCTTGCCGATAAAACTTTACGTCAAAAGATAGTGGCTCTTCTGAAACGATTTTTTTTACCACCAGTCTTAGCTTCGCCCTGGTAGAGCGGAAAACTCGTAAATTTTTATTTGAATCTCTTGATATTAGATGCAATATGTAGGCAGGGATGGTTTCATGCAAAGCATGACAAGCTCCGAACTTGTAACGCTTTGCGTTACCGTCCGCCATGTGTGGTATTACTATTTATGCCTGCCCTGCATGTTCGAAGAGCGACGCATGGGTTTCATGCTGATAAAACTTCAAAATACCGAAGATCGGCGCTCCTCTGAAACTAATTATTTATACTTTTATCATATATTAGAAATCATCTACAAAACAGCGGGACGCAGTTTTCACACAAATGTAAAAGAGGCGTCCCCGCCTCTTTAGGGATGATATTATATTTAGAATAAAGTTTCATGCTGATAAAAATTCAAAAATACCTAAGATCGGTATTCTCCTGAAACGACATGGAGTATCTTTTTTTTACTCTTTTTAATCATTGTCGATAACGATTAAAAAGATTCAGTTTCATCCTGATAGAACTTTTTTAAGTCTCTGGTCTCTGGTCTAAAAGAGCTATGCTCTCCTGAAACTAAACCCTGATTTAAATAAAAACACTGAACTTAATCATGTAATTTGATACTTATGGTCAATCCATCTCCAATTGGCAGAATAGTGCTTTTTAATCTGGTGTCAGCAAAGACAAGTTCGTTATATTCATCCATAGGTTTCCTGAATTTTTCTTTCATGCCTAGTGGTTTGAACAGAGTATCATCAGCTACAATAATTCCACCAACTTTTGTTAATTCAATACATTTATTTAACATTGTAGGATATAATACTTTTAAGGAATCCTGAAGAATAAAATCATAGTTGCCGGCTAATTTGTCAATTTCAACAGAAGCATCCCCATGTATCAGGTTGACATAATCTAAAAGACCTGCTTCCTTCAAGTTTTTAGTTGTTTCTTTGCAGTGATTAGGTGATACTTCTATAGCCGTAAGTGTACCATTATTCAACTTAACCGCTTCGGCAAGGCACACTGTGGAGTATCCTATACATGTTCCAAACTCCAAAACATTTTTTGCATTAGTGAGTTGTATTAACCAGGAAATAAAACGTCCTGTTTGTAGACCAATGCAAGGTGAAATGTCAACTCTATTTATATACTCCTCTGTTAGTTTATTTAATACTGGATTTTTACTAGTTATAAAACTATCGATATAGTCAGATATTTTGTTCATAATATTTCCTGATTTATAAAAAAACACTTACTCTATTAAAATGGGTTTTGTTTACACGGAAAACTCGAAAACACACAGAATTTTATTAAATTATTCCTTGATCTTATCCCTTAGTGTCAATATTTTATCATATTGTGTTCCGTTTCTTAATGATAAAACCTTGCAATCAAAGATAATGGCTTTCTAAAAGCCTAATCATACTATAATTATTTTGAAAACAAAGTCAAAATGACGATTTTATTTAATTAATTCAAAGTTTGTATAATTAGAAGCTACACGAAAAATTAACTGCCCAAGGGGAGTTAATTTTCGTTAAACGCTTCTAATTAATTATAAATATTTCTTTAAAATATTTGTTCCTGTTGTATTAATATAACATATTAATCAATAAGACTTAAACAAGAAGCACAGGGACAAATGAAATGATTAAAAATTATACTCCTTATTTATTTGGTTACAATGAAATAATAGAATTAGATACAGAAGTAATGAAACTTTTTCAAAAAAGCAGTGAAATATTAGAAAAGTTTCCAGAAATTCTGGAATCCATAGACGAAGATTTACTTTTTCATGCATTAAAAAAGAAACAGTTACGGAAAGAAATCCGGAGATATGAAGAGAATCGCATAAATGGCGATAATTTTCTTATTGAA
>Ga0307987_1002202_pt1 | contig 10266 bp, 8 predicted proteins | sample EllFjometagen181_FD_203157 | JGI IMG/M metagenome (GOLD analysis project Ga0307987, IMG submission 203157) | Marine microbial communities from Ellis Fjord, Antarctic Ocean - #181 | ecosystem: Environmental > Aquatic > Marine > Unclassified | place: Southern Ocean | collected 2014-10-08 | reverse complement strand
AAAAAGATCCCTGGAAAGCTACCGGATGCCATTTTTCCCAATAATTGGTTTTCAACGGAACATGACGGCACCCTGATCACCTATCCCATGGCGGCCATGAACCGTCGCCACGAGCGGCGGCCCGAAGATGTGGAAAAACTTTTAAGGGCCAATGGGTACAAGATCAGAAATGTAATTAATGTGGGACAGCTGGATGAAACCGACCGGTTTTTGGAGGGCACAGGTTCCATGATCATTGACCACAGGGCCGAGGTGGTCTATGCAGCAAGGTCCAACCGGTGTGATGAGGAGCAGTTTGATAATTTTATCCGTCTGCGGTTTTACGAACAGGGTATCTTGTTCAATACAAGAAGCGCCAAGGGAACCCCCATCTATCACACCAATGTCATGATGAGTATCGGGGACAAGTTTGCCGTGATCTGTCTGGACTGTATCCATGACGCGGCGGAAAAAAAGCAGGTGCAATCCTCCCTTGAAGCATCGTTTGATGTCATTGAAATTTCCATGGATCAGATGGAAAATTTTTTTTGCGGTAATATCCTACAGGTCAATTCAGCCGGTGGAACGCCTTTGATTGTCATGTCCAGGCATGCCTTTGAAGGCTTTACAAAGGAGCAGATCAAACGGCTTGAAACCCATGGTAAAATTTCGTCCATGGATCTTACCACCATTGAATCCGTGGGTGGGGGCAGTGCCCGGTGTATGATGGCGGAAATTTTTTCAGAAAAAAAATAACCATATTATTTGGGGTGTTCTTGTGATTTTATGGCGTGTGATTTTTAAGCTTTTTTTTTCCAGGCAAGGCGATTTCTATTAGGTATGGAATTAAAACTCGAAGTTTAGTATAAATAATCTTTTGGTCAAATTTGATTAATTGGGGATGGTTTTCAACAAGAGATCAGTTCCCTGAGAGATAAGGAATATTAAAAGATGCAAATGATTAATACGCAAAGACTGGGTGAGCGCTTTAAAATGCTGGCGCAAATTGATTCAGAATCACGCCATGAAGCCAAGATTTCCAAGGTGCTTGAAAAAATCTTATTGGATTTGGGCGCAAGTGTTTGTTTTGATGATGCGGCACAAAAGGTGGGTGGAGACTGCTCAAATCTGGTGGCAAAATTTAAAGGCACAACGGATGTTCCTCCCTTATTTCTTTCCGGTCATATGGATACGGTGTTGCCGGGCCGCGGGGTAAAGGTTCAATTTGAAAACGGGATTTTTACGAGCGATGGCACCACCATTTTAGGGGGGGATGACAAATCTGCCCTTGCCATCATTTTAGAAGTAATGGAAGTGATCAAGGAAAATCATCTTCCCTGTCCCCCCGTGGAAATTGTCTTTACCGTGTGCGAAGAAATAGGACTTTTGGGGGCCAAACATTTGGATTATTCCCTGATGGATGCAAACTTTGGCTATATTCTGGATTCCACAGACACACAAGGTATTGTCACCAAGGCCCCCAGCGCCAATAAAATTTGTATCAAGGTCCATGGCCGGGCAGCCCATGCCGGGTCAGCCCCGGAACGAGGGATTTCTGCCATTTTTGCGGCAGCCACAGCAATTTCAAGCTTGGAACTGGGTCGAATGGATGAGATTACTACCTGCAACCTGGGCACGATTTCCGGCGGTATGGCCACCAATATTGTGCCCGAATATGTGGAGATCCATGGGGAAGCCAGATCCCATGATTTGGAACGGTTAAAACAGGTTACTAACTCGATTATTTCCGGTTTTGAGACGGCCATGGAAAGGCTTCAAGCGGAAGGTCAGGATCTTCCCCGGTTTGAAATTGAGGTGGAAAATGATTTTCCCAACACCGATATTCCTGAAGACCATCTTGCCATTACCCTTGCCCGGAAGGCGGCTGACAATCTTGGCCGGGAACTGGAAAGCAAAACCATTGGCGGCGGGGCCGATGCCAATATCTTTTTTGGAAAAGGGATTGTGGCCGGTGTTCTTGGCACGGGAATGACCGATGTCCATACCCTCAAAGAATCCATTGCGCTTTCAGATATGGAAAACACAGCCCAATTGGTGCTTGAAATCCTTCGGGTCCATGCCGCAGGGGATGCCCTATAAATGATACTTTATCTGGATCTGTTTTCCGGTATCAGCGGGGATATGACCCTTGGGGCCTTGATTGATCTTGGGGTGCCTTTGGAATGGCTTGAACAAAAGTTAAAACCCGTGTTGAGCGGATTTTCTCTTCAAAGTGAAATTGTGTTTAAGCATCACCTGAGGGCTGTGAACCTGGTTGTGGCGGTTGAAGAGAATACCGCGGCAAGAACCTATATGGATATCAGGGAGATTATTTGTCGGGCAGATTTGCCCGAACCAGTGAAAAAAAACAGCCTTGCCGCATTTGAACGAATCGCAAGAGCAGAAAGCACCATCCACGGAAAACAAATTGAAACCGTGCATTTCCATGAAATTGGCGGCATCGATTCCCTGGTGGATATCATCGGCAGTTTTTTAGGGGTGGATTATTTAGGCATTAAAACCATCGTTTCTTCAAAGGTTCCCCTGGGATCCGGGTTTGTGGACTGCGCCCACGGCAGGATCCCCGTGCCCGTGCCGGCAACCCTGGCCATCCTTGCGGGGATTCCGGTAACAGGTTCTGATGCGACCACAGAAATTGTGACCCCCACAGGCGCCGCCATTGTGGCCACCCTTGCCGGTTCCTTCGGGCCAATGCCGGAAATGCAGATTTCTCGCATTGGATATGGGGCAGGAAAAAGGGAAACCAATTCCAGTCTACCCAATCTTTTGCGCATGGTTTTGGGCGAGGCCCAACCCTCTGTAGGCAAAGACAGTGAAGCAGATGTTTTGTTTAAGAATGAAAGTTGTTTTCATCACGAAAAGGTTTTTGTGGTCAAAACTAATGTAGATGACATGAACCCGGAAATTTTGGGATTTGTCATGGAGCGCCTGTTTGAAAACAAAGCTCTGGATGTTTCTTTTACACCCATCCAGATGAAAAAGAACCGGCCCGGCACCAAGATTGAGGTGATTTGCCATGGCAAGGATCTTGAAACACTGTCCAGGCTGATACTTACCCAGACCACGGCCATCGGGTTGCGATACCATGAATGTGAACGGGTGGTGCTGGAACGTGCGGTGGTGACCCGGGAGACCGGTTTGGGGCAGGTTTTGGTGAAAAAAGTCAGGGACCCGGATCAGGTGAGATATGTGCCTGAATATGAGGCCTGTAAAAAAATTGCCCTTGAACAGGACCTTCCCCTAAGGGATGTTTATTCAAGGATTATGGCAGAGGTGAATCCCCTTGACAGGGCCTAGGGCAGGATATACAAAATGAATACTGATACAAACCAGGTGAAACAAAATAGCAGGATGAACATTTTTGATCGATTGATACTGATGGTGGCTCAAGGATTCGGCCTGGGCCGCATACCTGTGGCGCCGGGTACCTTTGGCACCCTGGCAGCCATTCCCTTGATCTGGCTGATGGCGTGGTTGGATCCGGGCCTGATGGCCTTTTTTCTGGTCGGCCTGATCCTTTTGTCTATTTATGTGGCGGACCGGGCTGAAATCTTCATAGGAGAAAAGGACCCCGGCAGTATTGTGATTGATGAAATAGCGGGCTTTTGCGTCACCATGACGTTGGTGCCGGTGGGGTGGGCAAGCATCGTGCTGGGGTTTGTCGCTTTTAGATGTTTTGATATTTTTAAACCGGTCCCCGTGAAATATTTTGAAAATAAATTTTCAGGGGGAGCTGGTATAGTTTTGGATGACATAATGGCAGGGGTGCTGGCAGCACTTGTGCTCAAATTTTTATATATAGCGGGTTTGTTTTAGGAGAAAAGGGATGGAAAAAAATTTAGACAAGGAAAAAGCGGTTCAGACAGTCATGAGTCAGATTGAACGTCAGTTTGGCAAGGGATCCATCATGAAGCTGGGCGGCAGACAAGTTGAAGCCGTACCGGTTATCCGTACGGGTTCTCTGGCCCTGGATAAGGCATTGGGTGTGGGAGGATATCCCCGGGGAAGGGTCATTGAAATCTATGGACCGGAATCTTCGGGGAAAACAACCCTGGCCCTCCATGCCGTTGCCGAGGCTCAGAAAATCGGTGGTATCGCCGCCTTCATTGATGCCGAGCATGCCCTGGATGTTGCCTATGCCAAACGGCTGGGCGTGGATTGCGATGAGCTGTTGATCTCCCAGCCCGATACCGGTGAACAGGCCCTTGAAATTGTCGACATGCTGGTTAGAAGCGGCGGAATCGACATCATGGTCGTGGATTCGGTGGCAGCTCTCGTGCCCCGGGCTGAAATTGAAGGGGAAATGGGAGACTCCCACATGGGACTCCAGGCACGCCTCATGTCCCAGGCATTGCGCAAACTCACCGGCACCATTGGAAAAACCAATACTACCCTTATTTTTATCAACCAGATTCGGATGAAAATCGGTGTTGTTTACGGAAATCCCGAGACCACCACCGGTGGTAATGCCTTAAAATTTTATGCCTCCATGCGTCTTGAGATTCGAAAGGCTGCTGCCATTAAGGAGGGCCAGGATATTATGGGGAACAGGACCAAGGTCAAGGTGGTTAAAAACAAGTTGGCGCCCCCCTTTAAAAGCGTGGAGTTTGATCTCATGTACGGGGAGGGAATCTCCCGAACAGGTGATTTGCTGGACATGGGGGCAGAACTTGATATTGTTGACAAGAGCGGGTCCTGGTATTCCTTTGAAGGGGAACGCATTGGTCAGGGCAGGGAGAATGTAAAGGTTTTTCTAATTGATAATCCCGATATATTTGGAAAAATAGAAGTCAAGGTTCGAGAGGCATTGGGCATTTCAAATGCACTTCCGAACAAGGCAAATACCAAAAAATAAGGACCACGCAACAAGTTGGGGTCTGACCCCAAACGCAACTCAAAAGCAAAGATCAGGCGCAAAGATCGGGAGCGAAAACCAGGAGCGAAACTATGACAGGTAATGAAGCCAGAAAACTTTTTTTAGAATACTTTAAACGACACAACCACCAACAGGTTCGGTCCTCCTCCCTTGTGCCCCAGGACGACCCGACGCTTTTGTTTGTCAATGCGGGCATGGTCCAGTTCAAACGGGTCTTTACCGGGGATGAGAAACGCGAATATGACAGGGCGGTCACCTCCCAGAAATGTGTTCGGGCCGGTGGCAAGCACAATGACCTCGAAAATGTCGGGTACACGGCCCGGCACCATACTTTTTTTGAAATGCTGGGCAATTTTTCCTTTGGAGATTATTTTAAGGACCAGGCCATTGAAATGGCCTGGGATTTGTTGACCAACGGGTATGGATTTGACAAGGAAAAGCTCCATGTATCGGTCTACCTGGATGACGATGAAGCCTATGACATCTGGCGGGACAAGATCGGGGTTCCTGAAAATAGGATTTCCCGGCTGGGGGAAGCTGATAATTTCTGGTCCATGGGGGATACCGGTCCCTGCGGGCCCTGCAGCGAGATCCACATTGACAGAGGCGAGGCCTTTGGCTGTGGCGCTGAAAATTGCGCCGTGGGCTGCGACTGCGACCGGTGGCTGGAGTTGTGGAACCTGGTTTTCATGCAGTTTGAACGCTCGGAAGACGGCACCATGACGCCCCTGCCCAAACCTAGCATTGATACGGGCCTGGGACTTGAGCGGGTCATTTCCGTGCTCCAGGATGTTCCCACCAATTATGATACCGACCTTTTTGTTCCCATCATGGAAAAGGTGGGGGAATTGTCCAGCAGGAAGCGAACCGAATCCAGCCTGGTGGAAGTGGCCATGAAGGTGATTGCCGATCATTCCCGTGCAACGGCCTTTTTGATCTGTGACGGTGTGCTGCCTGCCAACGAAGGCCGGGGCTATGTGCTGCGTCGCATCATGCGCCGGGCCATCCGTTACGGCAGAAGCATCGGTCTTGTGAAACCCTTTCTCCATGAGACAGTTCAGACCGTTTTCCAGATCATGGACGAGGCCTATCCTGAACTCAAAGAGTCTGCCGCCTTTATCCTCAATGTGGTGAAAAACGAGGAAGAAAAGTTTCTGGAAACCCTGGGGACGGGCATGAAATTATTAGAGGCCACCATTGAGGACACCCGGAAACAAGGGAATTCCACCATTCCAGGAACGGTTATCTTCAAGCTTTATGATACCTTTGGGTTCCCTGTGGACATCATCGCAGACCATGTTAAAGAGATGGAGATTGAGCTGGACATGGAGGGGTTTGATATTGCCATGGCCGAGCAAAAGAAAAGGTCCAGATCCACGAAAAAATTTGCCGGGGTGGGCGAGGCCTATAAGCCGTTGACTTCCAACGGGGTTAAAACCCTTTTTACGGGTTATGATGCCCTGGAGGTTGAATCTTATGTTTTGATCCTGGTGCGCGATGACAAGGAACTTGAGACGGCTGGCAAGGGGGATGAGATCGAGGTGGTCACTGCCCAGACCGTTTTCTATGCGGAATCCGGTGGCCAGAGTGGTGATGCCGGAACCTTTAAAAACGAAAATTGTGTCATTGATATTTTTGATGCAGTCGCTGATCCTTCCGGGCTTTTTATCCACAAGGGGCGAGTGGTTTCCGGCCAGTGCGCCAAAGGGGATGTGTTTGAACTGAAAGTGGACCAGGGCAAGCGGCGGGCAGCGGCGGTGAACCATTCGGCCACCCATATCCTTCACTCCGCCCTGAGAAAAGTTTTGGGGGATCATGTCAAGCAATCCGGGTCTTTGGTGACCGATACCCGGCTGCGGTTTGACTTTACTCATTTTTCCGCCATTACGCCTGAAGAGCTTGCCGCCGTTGAAAATGAGGTGAATGGGAAAATCCGGGAAAATCACGGGATCACAACCCGGGAAATGGACATGGATGAGGCGGTTCGTGCCGGTGCCACTGCCTTGTTTGAAGAAAAATACGGGGATGTGGTGAGGGTGGTTTCCCAGGGGGATTTCTCCCAGGAACTTTGCGGGGGAACCCATACACAGTTTACCGGGGATATCGGGTTGTTCAGGATTCTGTCCGAAGGCGGCATCGCCTCGGGGGTGCGAAGGATTGAAGCCGCCACGGGCCAGAAGGCTCTGGATCGGGTCCATTCTGACCAGGCAGCCATTGAAGCGGTTGCCAATCTTGTCAAGAGCGGTAAGGAGGATGTGGTGACCCGTGTGGATGCTTTGCTGCAGGAGAAAAAATCCCTTGAAAAAGAGCTGATTTCCATCAAAGCCAAGCTGGCCTCCAAATCCGTTAAAAATATCGATGAGGATATTCGGGAAATTAACGGGGTGAAAGTTCTGGCCAAACGGGTGGAGATTGAAAATCCCTCCCAGCTGAGGGACCTGGCAGACAAGTTCAAGACAAAGCTGGGGTCAGGTGTCCTGCTTTTGGGGGCCCAGTCCAATGGTAAGGTCCTTCTTATCTCTGTTGTGACCGATGATTTGACCAAACAGTTCAAGGCAGGGGACATTGTCAAGGCAGCAGCCAAAATTGTGGGCGGCGGCGGCGGCGGGCGGCCGGATATGGCCCAGGCCGGCGGTACAAAGCCGGAATTTCTTGATGCGGCTCTTGAATCGGTTTATCAGACCGTTTCATGATCGCCTATTTTATCAGGCGGCTGTTGTTGGTGATACCGACCTTTATCGGTATCACCATCATGGTCTTTACCATTACCCGGTTTGTGCCGGGCGGTCCCATTGAACGTATTATTGCCGAGACTCGGGCCATGCAGATGGGACAGGTGGGGGACGGTTCCTCAACCAAGGCAAATCCCGGTTCGGGCCAGCCCCTTTCCCAAGATCAGATCCAGAAATTAAAAGAATATTACGGGTTTGACAAACCGATTCTCCAAAGTTATCTCGCCTGGCTTGGGAAAGTGCTCCAGGGGGATCTGGGCCGGTCCACCCGGTACCAGGATCCGGTCTGGGATATGATCTTAGAACGTATCCCCATTTCCCTTTATTTTGGAATTTTGAGTCTGATTCTCATTTACGGGGTCTGCATCCCCTTGGGGGTTGCCAAGGCGGTTCGCCACAGATCCGGGTTTGATAATTTTACCTCCGCTGTTATTTTTACGGGGTATGCCATCCCCGGGTGGGTGGCAGGGGTCTTCATGCTGGTCTTGTTTTCCTCCCGGTTTGATGTGTTCCCCCTGGGAGGCCTGACCTCTGATTTTTTTGATGAAATGAATTTTGCGCAGCGAGTCCTGGACATTGCCTGGCATACCCTTCTTCCCTTGTTCTCATACATGATCGGTTCCTTTACCGTCATGACCCTGCTGATGAAAAACACCCTCATGGACAATTTGTCCGCCGATTATGTGAGAACAGCCATTGCCAAGGGACTTTCCTTTAAACGAGCGGTTTTCCGCCATGCCCTGAGAAACTCTCTGATCCCCATTGCCACAAGCTTTGGGAACAATATTTCCATCCTCCTCATGGGGTCCTTTCTCATTGAAAAGGTGTTTAATATCAACGGCATGGGGCTTTTGGGATACGAGTCCATTGTGGACCGGGATTATCCGGTTGTCATGGGGATATTGGTGATATCCTCTTTGTTGTTCATGGTGGGTAATATCTTGTCTGATCTATGCGTGGCCGTGGTGGATCCCCGGGTCCGGTTTAAATAACCGGCATGGCCGGACTGGTATTTGTTTCTGGCCACAACGAAAAATGAAACTCTTATGATTGCAATACCTTGGCCGGAGTTTCATATAAATATGTTTTGTAAACTTAAATTTTGGTAAGGCAGGCACCATGATATCCTTAAATCCTTCTACCCTCCAGAAAATGAAACGCTTCCGTTCCATATCCCGGGGGTTTTGGTCCTTTGTCATTATCATGGCCATGATTTTTATCTCGTTTTTCGGTGAAGTTTTTATTAATTCCCGGGCGCTTTTTGTCCACTATGGAGATAAATTTTATTTTCCCACCTATGGGCAAATGATTCCAGGATCCACCTTTGGTCTGGAATACGGGTATGAAACCAATTACAGGGAATTAAAAACAAAATTAGAAAAGGATTCGAGATCCGGGTTTGTCCTCATGCCCATTGTTCCCTACAATGCTTACGAAAACGATCTTCGGTTCAATGAATACCCTCCCTTTCCCCCCTCCTTTTCAGACCGGCATTTTCTGGGTACGGACAATGTGGGCCGGGACATCCTGGCGCGGCTTGTCTTCGGGTTTCGCACCGCCATTATTTTCTCCTGCGTCCTCTTGCTGCTTAACTACACCATCGGCATCACTATTGGCTGTTCCATGGGGTATTTCGGAGGGAAATTCGACCTGTTTTTCCAGCGGATCATTGAGGTCTGGAGCAATGTTCCGTTTTTATATGTGATCATTATCATCTCTTCTATTGTGGTGCCCAATTTTATGATTTTGATTTTGATCATGGCATTTTTCGGCTGGATCGGCATTACCTGGGTCATGCGCACCATGACCTATCGGGAAAAGGAAAAGGAATATGTTCTGGCCGTCCGCTCCCTGGGGGCATCCCATTTTAGAATCATCTTCCGGCACATTATCCCCAATACCATTTCCGTTATTGTCACCTATGCCCCTTTTGCTATATCCGGCGGCATCGTCTCGCTGACCTCCCTGGATTACCTGGGATTCGGCCTTCCAGCCCCCACGCCCTCCTGGGGGGAGCTTTTGTCCCAGGGCTGGCAGAACATGGAGGCCTGGTGGATCGCAGCCTCGGTTGTCGGGGCCCTGGTGGTAACCCTTATGACTGTTACCTTTACAGGGGAAGGAATCAGGGAAGCCTTTGATCCCAAGAAGCATACTATTTACGAATAGATCTTGAAATTGCAGAAAAAATGGTGCTAAATATTAAAAACAAACTCGTATTAAAAATTTTTAGAATAACGATTCCCATATGGATTACCTTTATCTTGTTTGTGTTAAGTATTCTGTTCGTGTTTGTGCCTTCCTTAAAACAAAACATGATGGCCCAGAAAAAAGAAACCATTCAAGATCTAACAGATATCACCTACAGCCTTCTCTTAGAATACCAGCAAAGAAATCTATCAGGAGAGCTGACACGTTCAGACGCCCAGCAAAGAGCAATCAGTCGAATTAAAATTCTCCGGTATGGCCCGGAAAATAAAGATTATTTTTGGATCAACGATATGCATCCAAGGATGATAATGCACCCATGGGCGTTTATTAAGTTTCCGGCAAGAAAACCCCTGAGTCTTCAGCTCAGGGGATGAATTGCCGGGCTTGTTAGCCTTGAGACTCAATATACCTCCGTACAGTGTTGATTGAAGCGTTTCCAATTGAACAACA
>Ga0307987_1002200_pt1 | contig 10267 bp, 5 predicted proteins | sample EllFjometagen181_FD_203157 | JGI IMG/M metagenome (GOLD analysis project Ga0307987, IMG submission 203157) | Marine microbial communities from Ellis Fjord, Antarctic Ocean - #181 | ecosystem: Environmental > Aquatic > Marine > Unclassified | place: Southern Ocean | collected 2014-10-08 | reverse complement strand
CCAGCATTCCACTGTTCCCGCATTCCACTATTCCCGTATTCCATTATTCCCGTATTCCATCATTCCCGTATTCCATCATTCCCGTATTCCACCATTCCAGTATTCCTTCCCCATCTAGCGCAGCGGTATGGGTTTGGCAACTATGTGCTGCAGATTGCTTGGGTAGTCCTTGCCCACAAAGGCGGCGAAGACGACGGCTTTGCCTTGGTAGTTGGCGGGGAGCTTGAAGACGACCTTCAGTTCTCCCTTGCCGCTGATCTTGAGGACCTGCCGGGCCAGACGCTTCTTGCCACTGTCGTCCTTTAGGGTGACGTGCGCGAGCTGCGTGCCGAGCTTGGCCGGGAGGTCGTGAGGGAGGACGATGGTCACCGTGTCTCCTCGGGGCAGGGCCTTGGGGGCGCGGATCTGGATGAGCTTGGCACCCTTGGCGGCGCGGTTTGGTTTGTGTCCGCGGCGCATCTCGGGATCCTTGCGGCGGGCATTGGCCTCATCCTGGACGCGTTTGGCGTAGGCTTCGACTGCCTCGTCGTCGGTGCGGTTGCGGAATGCTTCCAGGGCGTGGTCGCCGGTGCGGACCATCCACTCCTCCAGCGCCTTGCGCAGGCGATTGATCTCAGCTTGGTGCGCGGGGCTGTCGATCAGGTTGTGGAGGGCGTCCGGGTCCTTCTCGTAGTCGAAGAACTCCTCCCGCACGCGGTAGTCGAAGAGCTTCACCCGCGCCGCCATCTTGGGATCGGTTTCGGCGGCCTTCCGCATGCGTCGATAGGTGGCGGTGCCGGTGGTGGCGGTCTTGAACTTGCGCGTGCCGTTGGCCCAGGGGTTGAAGAGATACCCGTACCGCCGGGTCTGAACGCCGCGCATGGGGTTGCGTCCGGAACCCGCGTTCTCGTTGTACTCCTTGAAGATCATGCCCCGCCCGGTCTGCGTCTGGCCCTGCAGCAGGGGCTTGAAGGAGCGCCCGTCGATGCCGGCGGGCGGATCGACCCCGACGATGTCGAGGATGGTGGGCGTGAAGTCCACGGCGGAGATCATGTGGGTGGTGTCTATGGCGTTGGCCGTGGTCACCCCCGGCCAGCGCACGATCCAGGGCGTGTGGGTGCTGTGGTGGTAGAGGCTGGTCTTGGCGAAAGGGAAGGGCATGCCGTGGTCGGAGAGGAACATGACGACGGTGTTTTCGGCCTCGCCGGACTCCTGCAACGCGCGCAGCACTTGGCCTGCGCAGTCGTCGGCGCGGCGCACCGAGGAGTAGTAGTGGGCCAGCTCCTTCCGCACCTCCGGGAAATCGGGCAGGAAACCGGGGACCACGATCTGCTCGGGGGTGTAGGTCCGGGTGGGCACGTTCGGATCGTCGATCTCCTTGCCCTTGCCACTGAGTCCGTAGAATGGCTTGTGCGGATCGGTGATGTTGATGAGCAGGTAGAAAGGCTTGCCCGCCTCCTTGCTGGCCGCGATCCCCTGGGTCGTGAGCTTGTGGAATTCCTCGGAGTTCCGGTCCTTCCTGCGCTCTGCCTGCAGTACCAGATCCCAGGGGAAAGGGTGGTAGGGGGTGGAGTGGCTGAGCTTGCCCTTGATGGCCGCGAAATAGCCGTTCTTCTGCAGGATCTCGGGCAGGATCGGGTAGTCGGGCTTGACCTGATAGAAGCCCTCGACTCGGCTGTTGTGCGGATAGCGCCCCGTCTGCATCACGTTGCGTGAGGGCACGCAGTTGGCCACTTGCACGTGGGCGTGGGTGAAGCGGACGCCTTCCCGTGCCAACCCGTCCAGGTGGGGCGTGGTCCCCGGCACTTTGCAGCCGAAGCCCCCCACCGAATCGCAGTTCATGTCATCGACCGTGAGGAACAGGATGTTGGGACGCCTTCCCGCGGGTGCCCCCCGCGCAGCCAGGCAGCCGCCAGCGGAGAGTATGGACAGACGGAGGAACTCGCGGCGCTTCATGACTGGCTCCATGGACGGATGGTCGTGCTACCCCTACGGTAGCGCCCGCCAGCGCCTCGCTCAAGGCGGACGGAGGAGACGAGAACGGAAGCCGGGGCCAGCCCCGGAGCCCCGCCGGGGAGACGTGTCTCCCCGGACCCCTCGATGCGGCCTTGCGGTGTGGTGTACCACTCCGCAAGGCGGATGCTGGCGCAAGAAAGTGGCACAGGCGTTTCGCCTGTGTCTCTCCGGGGAGGGTGGCGAGGACAGGCCCAGCCTCCCAGCCGCCCCGGCGGAGCGAAGTGCTGCTTCGTCAGGCGACGAACCGGCAGAGGCACGTTCCCTCTCCCCTATTCACACTCAAGCGCTTCCCTGACTTTGGTGGCCAGGTCTCTGATGGAGAACGGCTTATGGACGAAATGGACCCCTTCATCCAGCACCCCGTGCTGGGCGATCGCGTCGTCCGTGTAGCCCGACATGAACAGACACGCGAGATGTGGGCAGATGGCGACTAGCTTCGTGGCCAAGTCCCGCCCGTTCATCCCCGGCATGACCACATCGGTCAGCAGCAACTGGATTCTGTCGGCGTGGTCATTCGCCAGGCGGATGGCGTCCTCCGGGCTGTTTGCCGCCAGGACCGTGTAGCCCTGATTCTCGAGCATCTTCGTGACCAGATCCAGAATGGCCAGCTCATCCTCCACCAGCAGAATGGTCTCCGTACCACGCAGCGCCAACGTGCCAGCCCGGTCGGTCACGGCCGGCACCGCTCCCGCGTGTCGCCGCAGATAGATATCGAAGGTTGTTCCCCGTCCCGGCTCGCTGGAGACCCCGATCTCCCCGCCGTTCTGGCGGACGATGCCGTACACCGTGGCCAGGCCCAGCCCGGTGCCCTTGCCTGTCGTCTTGGTCGTGAAGAAGGGCTCGAATATCCGCGCTGCGGTTTCCGGGTCCATGCCGCAGCCATCGTCGCTCAACGAGAGCAGGACACACTCCCCGGCGGCAGGCTGGATCTGCCCGCTGCGATCGGCCTCGTCGCGGGTGACATTCGCCAGCGTGATCGTGATCGCGCCGACATCGCCGATGGCGTCGCGGGCATTGACGCAGAGATTGGCGAAAATCTGGTCGATTTGGGACGGGTCCATCATGACCGGCCACAGGCCTTCACAGGGCTGCCAGTCGATGCCGATATTCTCGCCAACGACGCGACGGAGCATCTTGAGCATTCCCGACAGGGCCTCGTTCAGGTCCACGGGCCTGGGAGAAATGACCTGCTTCCGCGCGAAGGTCAGCAGTTGCCGCGTGAGATCGGCGGAACGTCGGGCGGCTTTGAGGATCTCCTGAAGGTCGGCGTAGAGGGGCTGGGTTGGATCCACGTCCTCCATGGCCATTTCCGTGTGTCCCAAGATCACGCCCAGCATGTTGTTGAAGTCGTGCGCCACGCCCCCGGCGAGTTGACCGATGGCCTCGATCTTCTGCGACTGGCGGAGCTGCCCTTCGAGGGCGAGCCGGTTGGTCTCGTCCCGGACCGTGGCCTGCAGAAACGCCTGGTCCCCCAGGTCTATCCGAGTTAGCAGTACCGTGGCCGGGAAATCTCCACCGCTGAGCCGTCGGTGTTGCCACTCGAAGAAGTGCGAGCCCTTGCGCATGGCCATCGCGATCATCTTCTTCGCCCTTTCTTCGGATGGACGACCGTCCTGCTGCATGTCGGGGGACAGCTCCCAGAACGACGTGGCTGTGAGGTGTTGCTCGTCCCGGATGCAGAGCATCTCAAGTGCTGCGGCGTTTCCGGCCGTGTACCGCCATGTGGGTGGGGCTAGGGTCATGATCGCGTCGCGTGAGCTTTCGAACAGCGCCTGGTATTTTGCGTCGGCCTCACGTCTGCCGCGCCGCATCGCGGCTTCGCGCAGTTCGCGTCGGGCCGCTTCGCACAGTCGCGTCAGGTTGTCCTTCATGAGGTAGTCGTGAGCGCCTTGCCGCATGCATTCCACCGCTACCTCCTCGCCCACCGTTCCCGAGATCATGATGATCGGCGTGTCCACCCCGGCGTCTCTGCGGACCCGTAGCGCGGCGAGGCCCCCGAAGCCAGGCATGCTGTAGTCGCAGGCGATCAGGTCCCAGGCGCCGGAATCGAGGGCGGAACGCATGTCGTCCGCCGTATCGACGCGCTGCCACGACACCTTGAACCCCCCCGCCTTCAGCTCCCTTGCCAGTAGCTGGGTGTCCATTGCGTTGTCATCCACGAAGAGAACGCGGAGCAGTTGCGGATCGGGGATTGGGGATTGGGGATCTGTTGCCACCGTCCGTGGCACTGCGGCTCTGTCGCCCTCCTCAGGTCGGCTCCCAATATCCGCGTCCTGCTGGTTGGCTGGGTTCATCTGTCCTTCCTCGCGGTTCTGATTGACGCCACGCTGATCGCTGAGTGTCCGCTGGCTCTGCCGCTCCGGCCAGGCTTGCCAGGCCGGGCACTGCATCCGGATTCTCGGCCCGCGTCCTGGTGCCCTGCGCCTGCAGGTGTGCCACACCGGGCAAGCCCATTGCAGGCTGTCGGCGCGGCAGACGTCTCGCTGACAGGTCTACACACTTGTGCAGCAGTCACCCCGAGCCGCTTCGTACACGTGTTCATCTCCGCCTGCATCATGTCAGCGTCGCCTCTTGATTCCACAATCACCAATCCTGCGTCAAACCGGTGGTCTTTCGTTGAGCAGCAGCCAGTAGAGCCCAAGCTGCGCAATGGCCTCCACAAAGCGGTCGAAGTCCACCGGTTTGCGGATGTAGCTATTGGCCCCGCCGCGGTAGCAGTTGGCCACATCATCCTGTTCCCTGGAGGAGGTCAGGATGACGACCGGGAGCATCTGCGTGCGCTCGTTGGCGCGGAGCCGCCGCAGCACCTCCAGACCGTCGATCCGGGGCAGTTTGAGGTCGAGCAGAACGACTGATGGAAGGGGGTGCTCCGGGGCTTCCAGCAGGAAGTCGAGCGCTTCCTGGCCGTCTCGGGCAAACGCGAGTTCATTCGCCAGGTTGCACTTGGCGAAGGCGCGTTTGGTGAGCGCGATATCGTGCGGGTTATCTTCCACCAGCAGAATGCTTGGCGACTTCATGTGTCTTTCCTATCGTGGTCTCAATGTGAAGAAGAATGCCGCGCCTTGTTCTGGCGCGCTCTCGGCCCAGATCCTGCCACCATGGCGGCGCACAATGCGCTGGACCGTGGCCAAGCCAATCCCCGTTCCGGTGAACTCGTCCGCGTGGTGCAGGCGTTGGAATGGGGCGAACAGTTTGTCGGCGTAGGCCATGTCGAAGCCCGCACCGTTGTCACGGACATAGTACGCGGATTCCCCTTCCACGTCGGTCTGCCCGATCTCCACGCGAGGAGAGGTCGTGTCGCCGGTGAACTTCCAGGCATTGCCGAGGAGGTTGACTAGAAGAACACGCAGGAGGGGCGCGTCCCCAGCGCTCGGCAGCTTGCCGGAGACCGCGAAATCGACATCGTGCTCGGGGTGTTCCGCCCGGAGGTCGGCGACTACCGACTCGGCCACGGTGGCCAGGTTGATCGGTCCACTGCACATCGGATCACGTGCCACGCGCGAGAGCTGGAGCAAGTCGTCGATCAGTTGGCCCATGTTCTGGCTTGCTTCGCGCAGGAACCGGAGGAATCCGAGGCCTTCCTCGTCGAGCCGTTCCGCGTAGTCCTCCATCAGCGCCTTGCTGAATCCGTCCACAGCACGGAGTGGGGCCCGCAAGTCGTGGGACACGGAGTACGAGAACGCCTCCAGTTCCCTGTTCGAGGCCTCCAGGTCACGCGCCGTGCGCTCGGACTCGGCCACCCGTTCGGCCAGTTCGCGCGTCCGCTCCCTGACCCGTTCTTCCAGATGTTCGCGCTCTCTGGACAGCTCCTCCTCTGTCTGCCTTTGGGCGGCAAGGTCTCCGTCCCTGCGAAGCCCCAAGACAACAAATCGAGCGAACATCTCCGCTGTCTTCATGGCCTGCTCCCCAAGTGCCTCGGGTTCGGCAATCAGGATCCCGACTGACCCGCGCCTCACGTCCCCGAACGGTACCTCGAGGATCGTCCGGATAGGCGTTGACTGCTCGATTCCCCCCAACGACTGGGCATCGATTCGCTCCGGTGGGACGAGGACGGGGTTCCCGGTCTCCCAGGCCTCCCTGACCCAGGGGCAGTCATCGAGAGGCCGGGGCCGGGGAGGTGGGGCTACGGCTTCCCCCAGCACCGTGGACAGCAACTCCCCAGGCTTGCCTTCGGCAGGCAGTTGGAGGGAAATGGCATGGACAGGAATCCCCAAGCCGGCCATCTCCTTTTTGCATACCTCCGCCAGCGTATTCAGCACCGAGGGCAAGTCGAAAGCCGCAATCGCTTGGTCCCGGACTCGTCCGAGGGCTTCCTCCCGGCGCAGTGCGTCCTGCAGCAACTCCTTTGCCCCGCTCAATTGCGTGTTGGCTACCGTCAGGTCGGCAGTGCGCTCGTCGACGCGGCTCTCCAATCCTGCATTGGCGTGGGCCAGCTTTCGGCCCCGGTGGACGACCCGTCCCGTTTGGATGGCAATGACACCGGCCAGGAAGGCAGCGCTGGCAATGAACCACGCCTGCATCCACACCGGAGGCATGACCCTGAAGAGGGCCTTGGCAGGTGTCGCGTCCACATTGAGGTCCTGGTCCCTGGCCCGCACCTCAAACGCGTGTTTGCCACTTGTCAACGAGAGCAAGGTGCGAGACGTGTCCCCTGAAAATGGCGACCAGGTGTCGCCGTCGAGTCGCCATGAGTACTCGATCCTGTCCGCAGGCGTGGCGTTCCAGGGGTCAATGCCCCCCCAGGCAAGGACCACGTTGCCCGGTTGTGATACGGTCGAGGCCGAGAGGGTCATCGTGGTCTCGGGCGGGAGCTTGTCAGGGGCATGGCGAATGGTCCGGACGCGGGGCGGACCCTTGGCCTTCCCGGATGGATCCGCCGGAATACGGTGTCTCCAACTCCTTGGCGATTCGTTGAACCACAGTGTGCCGTCCCGGGATTGCCTGACGGATCTGGTCTGGGTGGGGAATGGAGGGGCCCAGGTGGCGTGGGTTCTCCACGCGCGGCCGTCATATCGACTGAAGCCTTCGTCGCTGCGTGCCCAGACGCTGCCAGACGCTGTCGCATAGACGGCGGACACGCTGTTGCCCGCCAAGCCAGCTTGCATATCGTGTTGTGTCCATGTCGTCCCGTCGTAGTGGAACGCACCATAGCGTCGGGTTCCGACCCATAGCTCGCCGTTCCGGGTCGCGCTGATTCCGTCACAGGGCTGCCTGAGTTCCTTGGGGCAGGTCGGCAGCGCCCAGCTGTACCCGTTGTAGCTCCATAGCCCATCGCTGCCGACAGACCAAATGGTGCCGTCTGCGCTTTGCGATATGCCATAGGAGTGCGGCGGTGTCCTGGGGTAGCGGTGTCGGCTCCATCTTCCCGATCCGGTCGGCGGCACGAAGGAGAGCATGCCGCCTCGGTGCCCAAGCTTGGCGTCCCAATCGATTGCGGCCCCGAACCACAGCGTGCCGTTGGAGGCCTCGAACACAGCCCTGAGATCGATGCTCCACGACAGGTCCGGGTGGGTATCGAGCGACCATCGTTTCCCGTCGAGGCGCGCGGTGGCAGCGGTCAGTCGGTGGCTTCCCGCCGCCCAGAGTCCGCCTCCGCGAGTGGCAAGCAGAGCCACAGGTCTGTCCATGAGCCCATCGTCCGTGCCGTAGGAACTCCAGTCCGCCCCGGTGCGACGCACCACCAGGCCATCCCCCGATATGAACCACTGGGCCCCATCTGCCGTCTCGCACTGGTAGTTGAGGCCTACGTATGTTGCCCATCGCTGCGGGCCGTAGTCCAGCCGCACCACTTCCTGGCCGAGGCCGGCAATCCATATTGCGCCGTCGGCTGCCTCGAGGAGGTCTGTGATTCTGACGCTGGGAATCGGCAGTCTCGGTGTGTCGTGGAGCTGCCACGTAGTCCCGCGCCTCGTGTAAAGGCCTGAAATTGCTCCTACCCACAGCGATCCATCGCTGACCGCGAGGATGCTAGGGGTGATTTCGCTCCCCCTGGGCACTTCCCGGAAGGGGGTGCTTTCCCACGTCCCGCCGCTGAAGTGGTTCAGCCCGCCGCCCTTTCCGCCGGACACCGACCATATTTCACCATCCGGCGTCTGAGCGATCTGCGGGAAAGACGCGATCCCCAATCCATCCGTCGCCGTGTAGAGGCGCCAGGGGGCCTGGTCGTCGCCTGCCGCCGTTCGGCCTGGGCAGTGCATAATCTCGCCCCGGCGCCAGCCAGCCCACAGTCCGCCCGATCGATCCTCGAAGATGCTCCAGACACTGACGTCGGGGAAATCCCCTTGCATCGAGGCATGGGACAGCGCGACCCGAAACGGTTCCTGGCGTCCGCTTCGCCGGACGGTGAAGGAGGATGACCTTCCCTCGACGCCAAGTAGCTGTTGCCAGGTGTACTCCCTGTCACCGTCCACGGCCACGATATGGTCTCCTATCCGCAGGCCCGCCCGTTCTCCTGGTCCTCCTGGCGCGAGTGCTTTCACCACATGTTCGGAGGCAATATGTTCGGAGGCAATCACGCCCAACCCATTTGGCCACTGCCGCCTCGGGACGGCCTCGGCTGGCAACGCGCGGGGTTGAATTCCATAGCCCAGCTCGACCCATCTCTTGCCGATCTCAGCCGTTGTGTAGAGCTCCGGCGTGCCGGCTCTCAGGTGCAGGATGCCCCATCCTGTTGCTGCCCACACGCTGCCATCGGCCGCCGCCGTCAGGCCGTTGACTGACCATGGGATCTCGCCGGCGGTCGGGAACACACGCTGCCAACGAGTGCCGTCGAAGCGACTGATCCCCATGGCGCTGCCCGCGTACACGCTCCCATTGCGCGCTACGCACAAGGTCTCTGTCGGGGCCCCCAGCAGCCCGTCCTCGGGCGTGTACGTTGTCCAGGTCACTCCATCATAGCGCAGGGCTCCGGCATCCACGCCGAACCACATGGCCCCGTCCTTCGCCTCCGCCATGCAGCGCAGCCCACGTCCCTTCAGTTCCGGGAAGGAGCGCCAGCGCCAGCGTTCCTGTATGGGATCAGGACGTACCGGCTCGTAGGGCCTGGCACCCCAGCATGCGGTGTTGGCCAACACCAGGATGAGCACGCAATGGCTCAGTCCCGCAGCTCGAAGTCTGGAACCCATGAAACTACTGATCCCCCACCTTTGCACCAGTCCATCTGTTCTCCGTCCGCCGCTACGCGAGTGTCCGCCACCGGCATCAGGCCAGCTGACCCCAAGTGCCCGCAGGATTCAGGAGCCCTACCGCCCTACTCTGGCCGCATTTCCTGATTTGGCAACCCGCGCCATCCCCGGACAGCAGACACTGCTGGCGCATGCCGGCGAGACTTGAGCTAGCCTGGACTATTCCGGTGAATCCATTGCGAACCCGGATTGCACTGCGTCTCAGCCCGTTGTGCCAGAACGCCGGCCTTGACGGGTTACAACACGCCTACGCCCGGCAACCTGGCGCAGCGGGCTGATTCACCGCCCACTACGCGCATGAGTAGTCCAGGCCAGGGGGGGCTCTCTTACTCCCTCTTGCTCCTCTCCTGACTTGCTTTCAGCTTCCCGTAGGAGCCCGCGTTCACCACCGCAGTGTACCCATTCTTCGCCAGCGTTCTCTTCGCGACGCTGGCTCGGTAGCCGCTGTGGCAGTAGAGGACGATGGGGCTCGTCTTGTTCTTCACGTGGGCGGTGATCTTGCTGGCGATTTCGGTATAGGGAATGTTGATTGCGTTGGCCAGGTGGCCGGCCTTGAACTCCCGGGCGGTCCGCACATCGATGACCAAGCTGTCCTTGCCGATCACCACCTGTTCGCTTTCATTTCCCTGCGAACAGGACGATGGTAGGACCGCAGCAAGGCAGGCGAGGAGCGCCACTCGCACACCGAATCCCCACCGCCAATGCCGCAGTTGGCGACCATGCCGACCCGCTTGGGGACTGATGGCCGGCGGGGAGAGACGGATATTCCTGTGGTGCGTCATGTGTGTCCATTGGTGCAAGTGAATTGCAACTGATACGGTAGCGCATAGTGTGACCAGACTCAAGAAACGCTTCCCGCCATCGCCAAGGAGATCTCGCATGGGCATGAGAATATCACTGATTGCCGGTCTGTTTCTGGGGACGGTGTGGGCGGCGGGGAATGGCGTGGTGTCGCTGGAGAACCGGGAGGGGGTGAAGCTGGTCTTGCCAGTCGGCAAGACCCTGTCAGGGGCGAAGACGTTCACGTTGGAGGCGTGGGTTCGGGTAGATGCTCGAAAGGGGTGGACGAATCTTTGCAGTACGGCTGG
>Ga0307987_1002197_pt1 | contig 10274 bp, 5 predicted proteins | sample EllFjometagen181_FD_203157 | JGI IMG/M metagenome (GOLD analysis project Ga0307987, IMG submission 203157) | Marine microbial communities from Ellis Fjord, Antarctic Ocean - #181 | ecosystem: Environmental > Aquatic > Marine > Unclassified | place: Southern Ocean | collected 2014-10-08 | reverse complement strand
AGTATATAGCAGAGCTTAGTACAAATTATGCATTAGATATGATAAGGCTAACGGAGACAATGCCAGAGTATGGTAGGGATAGTCATTATCAGCAAATATCAAAGAAATATATAAAAGGAATAGAAGAAGAAGAGGTATTAAGGCGCGCTAAGGATAGATTTGCATTAGCATTTATACATGCAAGTGACTGTCCATATTGCGAGCGACAAGTACCGATTTTAAATTCTCTTAAAGAAGATTTGGGAATTACCTTACTTGGAATTTCAGTGGATGGCGGGTCATATCCAGGACTAGATCAGGTAATTGTAGATAGTGAAGTAATAAAAAATCCAAATGTTCAAGCGCTTCCAACGATAATGTTGGTTGATTCAAAGACAAACAAGAGACTGTTTATATCGAAGGGTTTAACTACAAAAGATAAATTAGAAAGCTTGATATACAAAAAGATTAAGGAGGTAGAAAATGAATAAATTAAAAAGCTTTGTGAAGTTAGCATTGATTCTTGCTTTAGTAGTTGGTGTGCAGGGTACGTGTTTAGCAGGAGCATATAAGAATTTTGGAAAGATTTGGGAGAAATCAGGGGGACTGGCAGCAACAACATCTATGAAATATTACAAGGGTCAAAGTGGCGGTCATTACACGCTAGGTTCAATGTATTTTGCAAGAGAAAAAAAGAATCGTCCCTTGGTGTCAGTAAGGTTCCCAGAGATTAATGTAAATAATCCTTGTCTTCAAGATGCGGTTTTAAGCCTCGGCGGACTTTCTCATATATCAGGTACAGACCTTGTAAAAAAGCTTAAAACTGTAGTTATAGGAACTGGTATGATGTATGCCTATCAGGGTTTTAATTCTATTAGCCCAGTTCTTGGCTCTACTTTACAAGAGGTATTTAGTAAAATACAAGAGCTTAGTGGTTTTGCGGCAGATGAATGTCGTATGTCTCAGATGTTGAAAGCTGCTGCGGATGATATAATGACTCAGCATTCATCTATTGCACAAAGCATAGCCACAAGATTTGGCTCTGGTGGTGGCGAAAACGAAGATATTACAAAAGCTTATAATGATTATCCAAAGAATAAATCAAAGGCTTTAGCAACAGCAGCAAGCAAAGATGAATCCTTGCTTTTAGAGGATGTAAATCTTGCATGGAAGGCACTAGAGAAGCTAAATCTCAAGGATATAGAAGTCAAAAAATTCATGATGTCGATAAGCGGCACAGTAATTATTCATGCAGCTAAGAAAGACACTCAAGAACCTGAATTTCAATATATCTCATCTAATATTACCAGCCCCCAGTTACTTAGGGCATTACTAAAGGGTGGGAGCGAAGCACCTATTCTTGAATGCTCTGAGATTAAAAAGTGTTTGTCAGTTACAACTGGCACAAAGACAATAACTAAAGAAGAGGGATTTGAACATAGGGTGGCGCAATACTTTGAGAAATTCAAAAGTGCATTAGAAAGCGATACCGATATTGCTCAGGGTAATTCGGATGTCCATAGCTTTTTATCGAGTTCAGGTCTTCCTGTATATAAGATATATGACGTACTATTTCAGTATACAAATGCAAATCCTGAGTATGAGCAAGGAATTTTTGTAGAAATTGTGGCTTGGAATATTTTATACAACTATTTGTCAGACACATTAAAGCAAGTATCAGAAGCGGCAAATAACTTAAAAATTGCAGCAGCACCTCAACTAAAAGATTTTAGAACGTCGTTGGTGCATACTCAAAAGATGCTAGCTGACTTAGAAATGAAGGATTTAAATCGCACAAAAACACAGTTATTTTTAGTAAACAGAGCAGAAGGTTTTGAGAAAACAATGGCAGATGAAGTATCAAAAGCATATTCGATGGAGAGAGGATAACATGCAGACATTTGAAGTATATACAATAGGTAATGCTTATTTTTTAGAGAAGATATTAAACGCAGTACGGATGGTATTCTCAGGTGATTTAACGGGAGTATTAAAGGTCGCAGTAGCTATATCACTTACTTTACTTGTGATTAAAGCCTCTGTAACAAATGATTTTAAGGAAATAGCAAGGTGGATGGCAGGAATAATCGTGCTTATTGGGCTTTTTCTAAATACCAAGGCGAGTGTAGTAATTCACGATAGATTGTCAGATTCATATGGAAGATTGCAAGCGTCTTATATTGTTGATGACGTTCCATGGGGACTTGCATGGATAGCGCATGCCACCTCAAGTATTGGAAATACAATGATGACTAAGTTTGAGGCTGCATTTGCAGGAGCAACCAATAATAAGACTTATAAGGAATACGGAATACTTTTTGGAAGTAAGATAGTTGAAGATGCAAGTAGAATTCGGATATCCAATGCAGACCTTAGAAGCAACATAATGAAGTTCTATCGTCAATGTATAGTTCCTGATCTCAGAATAGGTAAGAATAGAACAAATGGATACACATTAAAAGACCTAGCAGAGACAGAGAATATTGGAGATTTCTTAAAAGAGCATGCGTCTAATGCAAGGCTAATTTATTTTAACGGAACGGTTACAAAAAACACAGCAGCATCAGGTTATGCTGGTTTATTCGGAAATAGCACCAAGACTATAAACGACATAAATGGATATATAACTTGTAATAAAGCAGCACATCATATTTACGATATGGTGGCTCACGAAATAGAAAACAACAAGTATAGAATTTCAGCAAGTTTTGTGGGTCAGTTTTTTGATGACAAAGCTACGGTTCAAGCAAAGAATAAATTCTTTGATTCAGTGCTGAAAGATACCTATGGATCGTTTTTAAAAGCAAGTAAAGATGCAAGTGAGATTCTAAAGCAAAACGTCATGATAAATAGCATAACTGATTCAGCTAAATCAGTTGCGAGCTCTTATGCACGCACAGCAACGGATGAGATGACTAGATCTTCTATGCATTCAGTAGCTCAGGTATTTCAGAAATTCATACCAGTAATAAGATCAGCACTAGAATGTCTGTTTTATGGGATGTCTCCACTTGTCATAATACTCATGGTGACGCCAATTGGCCTACAAGTATTAAGGCACTATGCATATGCCTTCGTATATCTACAGATGTGGCCTCCTATGTATGCCATTTTGTATGTCATGAGCGAAATCTATACTAGATTCATGAGTTCTGGTTTAGCCCATACCATGGAGTCGCTTCCTCAAATCCAGGCCATAAATCATGATATCTCGATGGTATCGGGATATATGCTGGCTTCAATTCCTGTTCTTGCTGCTTGGGCAACCAATGGTTTGGTTTCAAGTGTTGGTAGTATGGCCTCCTCAATGATGTATATTCCACAAACTGCGGCAGTAAATGCATCTGATCAAGCTGTAAAGGGCAATTTTTCTATCGGAAATACAAATTTAGACAATCATTCATACGACAATGTAAATGCACATAAACATGACGATAATCATAGTTGGAGCAGTGGTATGCGGAATTGGAATACACTAAGTGGCGCTACAGTAAAGGAAACTCCAAGTGGTGCCAGAAAAGTAGATTTGAGCGGAGCGGGTCATAATTTGGGAGGTCGGGTAAATATAGATTGGAATCAAGCAATGGGTACCAGTTTTAATCAAAGTGAATCACATGCACAAAAAGATTTGAAGTTAGCAAGCAAAGACCACACCAAGAGTCTAAGCACAGGAATTAGTAAGCTACTTGGTTATGATGACGGCTATACCAAGGGAACTAGTGCAAATGACGCAATTAATAGAGGAATGACAGTGGAACAAAGAGAATCTGCGAATTATGTTCGTGGGATTTCAGATAAAATTGCAAAGAATACTGGGATTTCATCCAATGATGTATTTAAAATGGCGACTAACGTGAAAGCTGGAATTGAGATAGGGGTTACCAGCGCATCAGTAGAACTTACTGGCAGCACCGAAAGCCAAAAGCAGAAAGGATGGAGCCAAGTACAAGATGCAATGAAAGACGAGAAGTTCTCAAAATCCCTAGGAATAGTAGAGAGTTTTGGAAAAACAAGCAATATTCAAACAGGTGATAGCGAGAGTCAGTCCACGGTTGATTCAATGAAAGCAGACTTTAACCAAGCCTCTTCTGCAAGTAGTAGAGTAAGTCAAGCGCAAGAAAAACTACATAGCATACAAGAAGCAGAAAGTAATTATAAAAGCAATAGTCGTAGTATCAACGCAAGCTACAATCAAGAATTTGGGGATTGGGCAACAAAGAACTATGGAGTAGAAGGGCTTGCACAAAGAACTGAAACTTCTGCGGGATCTGAGGGTTTAGCGCAGGAGTTTTTGAAAGATAAAGGATATGTCGCATCTTCTACAGATATCTCTACTACATTGCCATCGAGAGATTTGAGTTTAACAAATACCGATCAGAAAGCATTTGAAGATAGACACAAAGGTAACCAAGCTGCCGTTAACGAACACTCGGGTGGGTTTATAGCTAAAAGCCAAGATGACAGAAAGAATCTTGAGAGCAAATACAATGATCAGAATGCTGCGTTTGGAAGACACGCCGACCAAAGAAAACAACAATTAACTGAGAAACAAAAAACTATAGAAACAAAAGCTAGCGATCGTGAAAAAGAGGGAAAACAAAAAGTAAGTCAACTTGCTTCAGAGCATGCTGGAGGCAGAATAGTAGATACAGTTAAATCATTAGTCAATCATAACCAAGGAGATAAATAACTATGGAAACAAACATTAATTTGCGATTTAAAAAAAGCGAGAAAGAAACCTTAAAAACTTTAGCAATGAAAGTTGGAATGACTACATCAGATTATATTAAGTACAAATTATTTGATCAAAACCTTGATTTAGCCAATGCCAAGAGCGTTTATCATTGTCCTAGCGGAGAGCATTACAACTATGTAATTGCAGCTTTTTCTATGCTCAATTACATGCTCTTAGACTCTTTGGTAAAGAAAGAGAATGGGCAGGAGGAAGGATGTAATATCATCAACAAAAGCCTTAATAGTAGCAAGGAAAAGCTAGAAAAAATCTATGGTTATAAAAAAATAAAAGATAAAAATGATGAGTAATTTTCTCAGAGGTGGTCAAGTTACCGCACATAGAGTTAGAATGACATTTCAGGTAATACGTATCATGATGCGTGTTGCTTTATGTCTTATGGCTTTTACTGTCTTTGTTACTTTTAAGGATAATATTGAATCTTACGAATGGAAGATGGTTCCAGCGTTTCTCGCCAAGTATACATTTCAAGATTTAAATCCCAATAAAATAGTTACCTATAGCAATAGACGAGGAGTTGAGCTTAAAGACAGAGTTAAGTTTTTAGCGTGGAATAGAGATTTTCAGTATGTAGAAAGGCATTTTGTTCATGTATTTTGGGTTTCGGTAAAACGATTAATTTGGGTTGCCTTTTTCAGCATAAGTTTTTCAATGATTTGTTTTTGGCTGCGAGGCAGTTTTTTACAAACCAATAAACAGTTAAGGGGAAGTTTTTTAATATCAGAAAGGGAGTTAAAAAGCAAAGTTATAAGTCACAATCGTAGGTTTAAAGGATTAAAGTTGCATACATTTGCCGACGTTCCTTATCTAGCCACGGGAAAGGGCAGCTCTTACACTCCAGGGGAGCAGTCCCACACTCTTATTCTAGGTGCTACTGGATCAGGAAAAACAAAAGTAATTCAAGATTTGGTACAACAAATAGATAAACGAGGTTCTAAGGCAATTATTGTAGACATTAAAGGAGATTATATTAGGCATTTTTATAATAAAGATAGGGGAGATATAATTTTAAATCCTTTAGATAAAAGAGGAGCTAATTGGAGTTTCTTCAAAGAAACAGATGTTTTAAAGGGATTTGATACAATAGCAAAGACCTTAATTCCAGATTCTTATGGAGATCATTTTTGGCCTAACTCTGCTAGAATTTTGTTTAGTGAACTTGCTAATTTGTATAGTAATCAAGATATGTCTATAGCTGAGTTTTCAAAAAAGATACTGGGTACTGATTTAAAAATTCTAGAAAAACAGCTAAAAAACACAAAAGCTAGTCATTTAGTAAATCAAAAAGCAGATAAAACAGTAGCCTGTGTTTTAATGATGCTTTCTGTCTATTTGGCTCCTTTCAGACTGTACAATAAATCAGACAGTATATTTTCTATTAAGGATTGGGTCGGCGATCAAACTAAGAATAATTTCTTGTTTATATCGACGTCACCTGATGTAAAAGGAAGTCTAAATCCCTTAGTACAAATGCAGGTAGACCTAGCTATTAATGCGCTTTGTTCTTTGAAAGAAACTATAAAACAGCAAGTCTGGTTCATAATAGATGAGTTATCGTATTTTGACGGTGGCATATCTAATTTAAAAGACGGTCTTACGACATCAAGGTCTTTTGGTGGCGCATTTGTACTGGGAGTACAAGAGCTCTCTTCTTTAAGCAAGATATACGGCAATGATCTCTCAAGAGTAATAACAACGAACTGCCGTACTAAATTCATTATGAATGTAGACGATGCTCACACAAGTAAATGGAGTTCTGATCTATTTGGAGAAGGAGAAGTAGAAGAATGGAGAGAGGGTTTTTCCTACGGTGCTCATAAGATGCGGGATGGAGTTACATCTAATAAAACTAACACAATGAAAAGAACGATTTTACCATCTCAATTTTCTCAACTTAGTACGGGTTCTGGTTATATGAAGCTGCCAGAGTTTCATCCTGCATTAGTAAGATTTAAAGAGTTTTATCTTGAGGATCGAAATGAAATCTTTATTGAAAACAAAGAATTAAGGAAAACACTAGAAAAAGAAATAGAGAAAGCTCAAATCGACAAGGCTAAATTAGATAAAGAAATGGAATCGTCTAAAGGAGATATTGAAGAAGGTAGAGAGCTTGCAAATGAAGTTTCAACTAAAGTTAAAGCACAGGGCAACCAAGAGGAGATAGAGTTTTAATGTTAAGCACAAAAGTATTTAGTTCTGCATCAGCTGCACAGAAGTACTATAGTCATGCCGATTATTATGGAGCAGAACCAAAGGGAGTTTGGTTTGGAGAGGGTACTAAAGATTTTGGTTTAGAAGGAACCTTTGACGCAAAGACTGATGAGAGATTTAAAGATCTTTTAGAAGGTAAAATGCCAGATGGAAGCATTCTTGGAAAGTTGGACAAAGATGGAAAAGTTATTCATAGACCTGGACTAGATTTAACCTTTTCAAGTCCAAAGAGTATTTCCATACAAATGCATGTCCTTGGAAGCAAAAAAGAAAAGATAGAGCTAGAAGCTGCAAGAGCAAAAGCGCTAGATAAAACACTAAGCTATATCGAAAGAAGCGGACTTGTTTATACAAGAAAAGGCAAGGGTGGCTTTGTAAGAGAACCAGTAACCAACTTAAGTTTTGCAAAGTTTGCTCATACTACAAACAGAAAACTAGAACCTCAAGATCACGTACATTGTTTCCTTGCAAATGCAGTTAAGTGTGCTGATGGAAAATATAGAACTATAGTTTGGGACGAGATATTAAAGGACAACAAATACTATGGGCAGATATTTAGAAACTACTTAGCGTTAGAGGTACAGAAATTAGGATATAAAATTAGAACTACTTTACTTTCTGATGGTAGTTCTTCGTTTGAGATCAAGTCCATATCTCAAAATTTAATAGATGCATTTTCAACAAGAAGAAGGGAGATAGTTGAGTTATTTAAACGTTTTGGCGCTACAACAAAAAAGGGCAAAGATCGAATAGTGATTAATTCAAGAGAGGCCAAGAAGACCCTTCCAGAAGGTCAGTTAGAAAAAACATGGTCAAAGGTAGTAAAGGACGTTACAGAGCAAGAGAAATTAAAACCAAAAGAGACCATAAAAGATATGGCCACAGAGAAAGTAAGGGGTTTTCTAGATAGAACCATCTATAAGAGTTCCATTGAGAAAATTAAACCATTCCAAGACTTAACCGTTGTGGAAACAAAAGAACTTGCCGTGGAAAGCATTACATACAACCACAGTGTTTTTACCAGAGAAGCCCTTCTCAAGTCCTCTCTTAAATATGGAATTGGGAAATATAATATTGAAGATTTAGAACGAGGCTCTGCCCCAACCAACATTGTTGTTTCTGATAAAGAAAAGAATCTACTTACAACAAAAGAATTACTAACCAAAGAAAGAGAGATTTTAAAAATGGGTAAGAGAGGAAGAGACAAATGTGCGTCTCTTATAAAAGAAAAGCAATTTGCAAAAAGATTTAAGTTATATGAGAAGCAAGCTCAAAAAGACTTTAAACTAAACAAGCAGCAAAGAAATGCTGTAAAGCATGTAGTTGAATCAAAAGACAAAATCACAGCGATTCAAGGCCTTCCAGGAGTTGGCAAATCAACGGTATTAGAAGCGGTCAAAGGAATGGTCAGAAGTAGAGTTATTCTTTTAGGATCAGCACCCACAGCGAGTGCGGCTAAGACTTTAGAAGAATCCTCTGGAATAGAAAGTAAAACGCTTCATTCGTTTATAGGGCAAAACAGAGGCTATTTAGAGGGAAGAGGAGCTAAAAGTTTATCTGATACGCAAAATACATTCAAAAAAAGCATCGTATTTGTTGACGAAGCCTCTCTGATGGGAACAAGACAACTGCACGATCTCTTAAATCTCTCAGAGATACTAAAATTTAGAGTTGTACTTATAGGTGATACAAAACAAATAGGAGCGGTAGAAGCAGGAAGGCCATTTGAGCAATTGCTTAAAAAAACTATTAAATCTGTAAAGCTAGATACAATTCTTAGGCAAAGAGACAAAGAGCATGTAAAAGCAGTATCTGAGGCTGCAAATAGTAAAATACTAGACTCCTTTAAAATACATGAGGAAAATATCAAAGGAAGTAAGCAGTTTGTGACTCAAGCAGTAAGAAAGTATTTGTCTCTAAGCGAAAAAGAAAAAGACAATACTTTGCTTATTTCTCCATCCAGAGTACACAGAGACAAGATCAACTTATCTATAGCAAAACATTTGACTAAAGAGGGAATCCTAAAAGAGCAAGTGCATAAATTAGACATTTTGAAACAACCAGATCTAACAAAATCCGATTATAACAATGTTCATTCTTATAAAGCTGGAGATGTGGTGAAATTTAATAAAGGTTATAACTCTATAGGTATTAAACAAGGAGAAACTTTAAAGCTATTCAAATCTAATCAAACGTCAAATACGTTGCTGTTTAAAAAAGATTTTAGAAACATAAGATTTCAGCTTAAACACGGGATTGACTACACAACTAAATTAGAGGTGTTTAAAAACGAGACACTTGATTTACAAGAGGGTGTGAAGCTAAGAATTACAAAGAATGCTAATAGCTTTGTTAATTCAGAGACAATTAAAGTTACAAATATAGATAGTAAAAATGAAGCAATCAAAGTGCAGCTAGAAGATAAAAGTTATCGCACGGTTTCTTTCTCTGAACTAAAGCATGTAGATTTAGGATATTGCTCTACTGTGCACTCATCACAAGGAAAGACCACAGACAGACTTATTGCCGCACTAGGACGCCATAAAATACTTAATAATCACAAGACTTGGTTGGTTGCTATATCTCGTCATAAATCGAATCTACATGTTTACACACAAGACAAAGAAAAAATTCAGCAGCAAATAATAAAGAATGAAGGAATAGAAAAATCTGCATTGGATATTATGAAGCCTGCAGAAAAAGAAAGGCAATTAATGCGTTAATTTTATGAATATCAACAAGAAGTACAAATGCATAGTAATAGATCCACCTTGGAATCAAGGTAAGCGGGTTTGAGAAAGTTGCCTCCAAATCAAAACAAGGCATTAGATTATTCAACTATGAATAAGGAAGAATTAATGAGGATGCCCATAGAAAATATATCAAAAGAAGAAAGCTTTTTATGGATATGGGCAACTAACAGTAAAGACAAAAAAAACAAAAGAGGCAATATTAAAAATGGCTTTTGATTTAATGGAGGATTGCTTGAATGGGCGTGGATATTTAGCGCAGAAGGGGCGAGAGGGCTAGGATATATAGAGGGTGGGGGGTAGAAGTAGCCACCTGGGAAAAGAACATTGTGAAAAAACACAAGAATGGTTAGGCGCTAGTGTTGGAATGGCTATAACGGAAGTAGCTGCTAAATTAAAAGCTACGTTCAATATTAAGATTGGTAGGTCTGCGCTTTTCATTGACAATGACGTTTTTGGAAGGGTTTGAGGCGATTTTCGTCAAAATCTGTGGTCACTGCGATCAAAAATAACGCTTGACATCTCTGTCGTTTTTTGGTATACTGATTTTGTTTTTAATTAAGACGGTATAAAAATGTACG
>Ga0307987_1002196_pt1 | contig 10277 bp, 9 predicted proteins | sample EllFjometagen181_FD_203157 | JGI IMG/M metagenome (GOLD analysis project Ga0307987, IMG submission 203157) | Marine microbial communities from Ellis Fjord, Antarctic Ocean - #181 | ecosystem: Environmental > Aquatic > Marine > Unclassified | place: Southern Ocean | collected 2014-10-08 | reverse complement strand
TAGCGGGGAGAGGATTCGAACCTCTGACCTTCGGGTTATGAGCCCGACGAGCTACCAGACTGCTCCACCCCGCAACACAAAATATATGGTCTAAAATACTGCGATGACAAAAAATTTAATATCACTATGGTAGCGGGGAGAGGATTCGAACCTCTGACCTTCGGGTTATGAGCCCGACGAGCTACCAGACTGCTCCACCCCGCAACACAAAATATATGGTCTAAATACTATAATGATAAAAAACTAAATATCATTGTGGTAGCGGGGAGAGGATTCGAACCTCTGACCTTCGGGTTATGAGCCCGACGAGCTACCAGACTGCTCCACCCCGCAACAACCCGGGTAATATAGGGTAAGTGGATATGCAAGTCAAGCCCTTTTTGCTTCTGATCTTATTTAGTCTGTAACCCACTGATTAACCAAAGTAAAATTTAGGAAATAATAGCCGCTTGGGTTTATAATGGTAAATCAATAAGCGCTGACTCCCTAATTCAGGACTAATTCAGGACTAATTCAGGAGGCTGGTAAGTTTTTCCCTAAGCTCATCATAATTCCGGGTGACAGCCAGTTCTGGAAATTCTTTAATTACATTGGCCGGGGGGCAGAACAAAAATCCATGGTCCGCCTCCTTGAGCATGGCTGTATCATTATAAGAGTCTCCAAATGCAATGGTCCTGTAATTCAAAGACTTAAATGCCTGGATGGCCTTTTTCTTTTGGTTGGCTTGGCGCAGGTTGTAATCACTGATGCTTCCGTCCGGGGCAATGGTGAGGCTGTGGCAGAGCAGGGCAGGGTAGTTGAGCTTCTTCATCAAGGGTCTGGCAAACTCATCAAAGGTGTCCGACAGGATGATGATCTGATATCTTTCCCGGATCCAGTTCAAGGTTTCAAAGGCACCTTCCATGGGGTCCATGGTGGCAATGACATCGGTGATGTCCTTTAATTTCAACCCATGGGCAGCCATGACAGAGAGTCTTTTCTGCATCAATACATCATAGTCTGAAATATCTCTTGTGGTGAGTTTCAGGTCTTCAATGCCGGTTTTTTCGGCAACGTTGATCCAGATTTCAGGGATGAAAACCCCCTCCAGATCTGAGCATATGAGATTCATTTTTTTTATCCTACTAATCGTTGTGTTTGTCTTCTATTCTAATGATAATGGAATTTTCCGGTATGGAATCCAGGGTGGAAATTTTGGATAGGGCATCTTGTATATCTTTTTCCCTGGCAATATGGGTGATCATGACAATGGGAACGGTGCCATTGGAGCGGCGGCCCTTTTGATGGACAGATTTAATACTAATGCCATGATCTGCCAGAATGCCCGACACCCGGGAAAGAACGCCGGGTTGATCCAGGGCTGCCAGTCGAATATAGTACCCGGTCTTAATTTCAGACACCGGTTTGATAGCGATTCTTTTGATGTTGTCAGCAGGGTATGACAGAATAGGAACCCGTTGTCCGCATCCTGAAATAATATTCCTTGCAATGTCCACAATATCACTGATAACGGCACTGGCCGTGGGCAGCATACCCGCCCCGGCACCATAGAGCATGGTCTGTCCCGAGGCATCTCCATCAATGGTGATGGCATTCATGGCTTTGTCCACATGGGCAAGGGGGCTGTCCAGGGGAATCATGGCCGGATGAACCCTTGCCTCCACAGTGTCGTCTTCATTTTTACTGATGGCCAGAAGTTTGATACAGTACCCAAATTCCTTGGCAAATTCAATGTCCATGGGGGTGATCTGACTGATACCCTCCACATGGATATCAGCAAGATTTATTTCCATGCCATAGGCCAAGGCCGCCAGAATGGCAAGCTTGTGGGCCGAATCATGGCCCTCCACATCCAAAAAAGGATCGGCTTCGGCATAGCCCTTTGCCTGGGCTTCTTTCAGGGCATCCTCAAAGAGACATCCCTCTTTGGAAATTTTGGTGAGAATGTAATTGCAAGTGCCGTTTAAAATACCTGTGAAGGACTGGATGTGGTTCCCCACTAGGGACTCTCGAATGCTTTTCACCACGGGCATGCATCCGCCACAGCTGGCTTCAAAGGCATACTCCACCTGGTTGGCGGTGGCGGTTTTCACAAGTTCGTTGCCATGGGAGGCAATGAGCGCCTTGTTGGCGGTTACCACATGTTTTTTGTTTTCAAGTGCCTGGAGGGTAAAGGTCTGGGCAATGGTTTTGCCACCGATGAGTTCAACCACAATGTCAATGTCTGGATCATTGAGGACCTGGGATGCATCGGAAATAAAGACCCCTTCTTTAAAGGTAATGCCACGGGGTGTGTGGGTGTCAAGGTCTGCAACATATTTCAGGTTCAGTCCCGTACCAATGCGTAATTTGAGCAATGCATAGTTCTCCATGAGAAGCTTTGCCACACCGGTTCCCACAATACCACACCCCAGTATGCCAACATTTATATCCTTCATTACAAAATCTCCCGAAGTTTGATTGTAAAGTTGAGTTAAATATAAACGTGAAATACATGATCATGAGCCCGATGTCAAAAAAGTTTTGACAATTGAAGAGAATAAGTTTAGAATTTTTGACTTAATTTTAACCCTTTAGATCTAATAATAATCGCGGGCAGACCTTATAAAAATGACCATGGCAAGATCCCTTGCCACAACAAAAACTGAAAAAGTAAGTGCACTAACACCCGGTATCCAGCACCTGCTTTTTCATATAAAAAAATTTAGGAGTAATCAGATGGGCGAGTCCATAACCTATGCCGATGCAGGCGTTGATATTGATAAAGCAAATGACCTTGTCGACGTCATTAAAAAGCTTGCAAAGTCCACACCCAGATCCGGTGTCATGGGAGAAATCGGTGGCTTTGGCGGCCTCTATTCCCTGAATCTATCCAACTGCTCAAACCCAGTTCTTGTCAGCTCAACCGATGGGGTGGGAACAAAACTTAAAATTGCCTTTATGATGGACCAGCATGATACCATCGGTATTGATCTGGTGGCCATGTGCGTCAATGATATTGTGGTGCAGGGGGCAAAACCCCTTTTTTTCCTTGACTATGTTGCCATGAGTAAATTGGATAGTACCAAGGCTGCCAGTATCATTGAAGGTATCGCCAAGGGATGTTGCGAAGCCCAGTGTTCCCTCATTGGCGGTGAAACCGCTGAGATGCCGGGAATGTATCACCCGGGTGAATATGATCTTTCGGGATTTTCCGTGGGCATTGTGGATAATGCCAAGATTATTGATGGATCAGAGATCCGTAACGGTCACAAACTAATCGGCATTGCGTCCAGCGGGGTTCACAGCAATGGATTTTCCCTGGTGCGCAAAATTTGTTTTGATGCCTGTGATTATAAAGTGGATACCCATATCCCAGATTTGGGGAAAACCCTTGGTGAAGAGCTGATAACCCCCACACGCATTTATTGCAGTACACTCCTGGGCCTTGCCCGGGATCTTCCCATCCATGGTATTGCCCATATCACCGGTGGTGGCATTGATGAAAATATCATCCGGGTGATTCCCAATGCCTGTAAGGTGAAAATTGAGACTGGGAGCTGGGAAATTCCCCCTGTGTTTTCTTTTTTGCAAAAGGCGGGAAAGGTGGACGAACGGGAAATGCATCGTACCTTTAACAATGGGCTGGGCATGATAATTGCGGTGCCTGAAGAAAGTGCCCAGGAGGTGATGGATCGCCTCGGTGCCATGGATGAAAAAGCCTTTCTCATCGGTGAGATCACCTCCCGTAATGGCTCAGAACCCCAGGTTGAATGGGTCTAAGCCTAGATGATTATTCTTGGGATAGAATCCTCCTGCGACGAGACAGCGGCAGCCGTGGTGGAAGATGGGTGTATTATCCGATCTTCCATCGTGTCAACCCAGATTGAAGTACATCATAAATATGGTGGCGTGGTGCCGGAACTGGCATCGCGCATGCACATGGAAGCCATTTTACCCGTTGTCATTGAAGCCATTGAAACCGCTGGCATCACCATGGATGACATTGACGGGGTGGCTGCCACCAGGGGACCGGGGCTGGTGGGGGCACTTCTGGTGGGATTTTCCTTTGCCAAGGCATTTGCCTGGGCCCGGGGACTTCCCTGGACCGGTGTGAATCATCTGGAAGGGCATATCTATTCCGTTTTTCTGGGAGAGACGCCCCCATCACTTCCTTTTGTCATACTGCTGGCCTCGGGGGGACACACCAACCTCTACCATGTCACCTCTGTCAACGATTTTCAGCTCATGGGGCAGACCCGGGATGATGCCGCTGGCGAAGCCTTTGATAAGGTGGCAAAAATGTTGGGTCTGGGATATCCCGGTGGGGCCATCATTGAAAAGCTGGCAGAAAAAGGAGATCCCAACAAAATTCGGTTTCCCAGAAGTTATCTGGATAAAAAGGGGTTTGATTTCAGTTTCAGCGGCTTAAAATCTGCGGTTTCCCGTCATTTGCAACAACGGGAAGAGGAATTGTCCCCGGGGGATGTGGCTGATATTGCGGCATCTTTCCAGGCCGCAGTGCTGGATGTCCTCTCCTTTAAACTGCTCAATGGTGCCAAGGTTAAGGGGTGTCGCACCGTGGCACTGGCCGGTGGCGTATCGGCCAATACGGCCCTTGCCAGACGGGTGGCAACGGATGCGGCGGCCCAGGGAATGACCCTTGCTCTGCCCCCCCTGTCCCTTTGCGGAGACAACGCCGCCATGATTGCCGCCCGGGGGCATCGTCTTATTAAAGACGGCACCCTTTGTCGGCTTGACCACGATGTCTTTTCCCGAACCCGGGTGTAGTATAAATATTTCAACCTGTGCGGGTACCAATTGTCCGCAGCGTTTGGCAAGGCAAATAGATCAAATTTAGCCTTCAATTGGTATTGTTAGATTGCAAATAGAACGGAAATGATACTTCAAATCGGGTCAGTAAAGAGCTACCCGCACAGGTCGAATTATTTTGCAACGCCGGGGCCAGGTATTGTTCTTTTACCGTCATAATTCTCTTTGCCGCTGCCATGCCGTTGTCATGCATTGCCGGGTCCCGGGAAAGAATCTTCCGGGTTTCCAGTATGGCTGTTTCAATGTCTGGGCCCCTATGACAAATGAGAAACATATCAATGTGAGCCTTTAAGATCTGCCTCACACAAGTTTTGATGTTATACTCAATGGCCTTCATGTCAAGATCATCGGTCATCACAAGGCCATCATAGCCCATATGTTGCCTTAAAAGGGTCTTGGCAATTTTAACGGACAGGCTTGCAGGCCACTGGGAGTCCATCTGGGAATAAAGGATATGGGAGAGCATAATGCCTGAAACCTTGCCCTCAATGGCCCCTTCAAAGGGAACCAGGTCTGTTTGCATCAATTCGTCTTCGGTGGTTTCAAGAAGGGGAAGGTGGAGATGGGAGTCCAGTGTGGTTCTGCCAATGCCAGGGAAGTGTTTGGCCACTGCCATGATGCCATTATTCTGGAGCCCCTGGATAACAGCCCTGCCCAATGTTGCAACGGTTTTAGGATTTCCCTTAAACACCCGTTGATTCATAATGCCCTGAAATCCTTGAGGAACTGTATCCATAACCGGTGCAAGGTTCATATTGAGGTGAAGTCCTTTGAGCAGTTCCGCCATTTCCCGGCCCAGTGCCGTGGCTTTTTCCAGGGTGTTTATTGCCGGTGCACCCTGGAATTCTTTAAAAAGGGGCATTTTTAGCCGGGCCACCTGACCCCCTTCCTGATCTATGGCCAGGAACAGGGGAAGGCAGTTGCACTGCTGGGCAAAGGCTTGACTATCACGGCACAGTCGGGCTACCTGGCCGGGGTCTTCAACATTGTCGGCAAACAGGATTATGCCTCCGACCTTGAGATCGTGGATTAAATATTTTATCTCATCATTTAACGTTGTACCGTTAAAACCTGCCATGAGTCGCTGTCCAGCCAGTGTGTTTATATCCATATCGTTTTTTAACATGATCTCCTTTGCTCTCCCCAGGGTATTGATGCACGAAAATTGTCTTGACTTGTCTTCTCGTTCTGGTATTTAAAAACGCCATTGTAGTGTTTTGTCATCACTTGATTTCAGCAATTACTGATGGGGGGCAATGTGTGCGACAATACCCGAAAATACCCTCCTGAACACTCGTCTGGATATATTTCCATTCCCTGAACATAAGGCTTTTTATACCATGGAATTTAAAACATTTAAATCAGAATTGATATTGCTTTTGGCTGCCACCATCTGGGGGTTTGCCTTTGTGGCCCAGCGCATGGGGATGGACCATGTGGGGCCATTCACCTACAATGGGATTCGTTTTGCCCTAGGTGGTATCTCTCTGCTGCCCTTTTTAGTGGTGGGGATGAGGCGGAAAAAAAACAAGATAGTTGTTACTGCATCTACGGCCTTGTCTGTGTCTTTTGCCATGAAAAGTGGTGTGATCGCCGGGATGATTCTTTTTTCTGGTGCCTCTCTCCAGCAGGTGGGTTTGGTTCATACAACAGCGGGTAAAGCAGGCTTTATTACGGGACTTTATGTGGTGATCGTTCCCTTTATCGGTCTGTTATGGAAACAAAAATCCAGTGCTGGCACATGGATAGGCGCCTTTTTTGCAGCTGTGGGGCTTTATCTTTTGAGTGTTACCCAAAATATGACCATTGGCTATGGAGATTTTCTTGAGTTCCTGGGTGCATTTTGTTTTGCCTGCCATGTGGTGATCATTGGCAGGTTGGCCAATCAAATAGACACCGTTCTTCTCTCCATTATTCAATGTGCCATCTGTTCGGTATTGAGTCTTGGTGTGGCAATTGTATTTGAAGAGATCGCATGGCAGGGAATCCAGGCAGCGGCCTTTCCCATTTTTTATGGAGGGGTTTTTTCCGTGGGGGTTGCCTATTCCCTTCAGATTTATGGGCAAAAGGGCAGCCATCCTGCCCCTGCAGCCATATTATTGAGCCTGGAATCTGTCGTTGCAGCCCTGGGAGGGTGGCTTATATTAAACGAGGTGCTTTCCGGGCGGGCATTGTTTGGATGTGTGCTGATGATGGGGGGGATGCTCATTTCCCAGCTATATCCCTATCTTGTAGGAAACAGTGGGGGGGGGGGCCGGAAATAAAAAAGAGGTCAAGGCCTGATGTCTGCACGGCTTGACCCCTTTGTTTTCACACGTCTTATTGACAGATGGCTTTCAGTGCTGTTTTGAGTTTTGTGGTTATCGCACCAGAAGCCTCGGCAGTCTCTTTTAACAGAACCGCCACCTCTGCAAGGGAGGCATCTTCTGCCTTTTGTGCCCAGCTTCGGTAGGTTTCCATGTGGCTGTTATTGTGATCAATCCAGTGGTTCAGCAGGGTTGAAATTTTTTCTTCCATACTCATTTCATGGCTATGGTCATGTGTGTGCTCGTGTTCATGTGTATGAGGGTGTGCATGGTCATGTGAATGAGTGTGGTCGTGGGTGTGATCGCTCATGGTAATACTCCATTAATATAAGATGTTAACGGTTGGGGTTCGGAGGGAAATCCAGGAAGGGGATTCCATTCACAAAATGCGTTGAGTTCTATGCCGTGGTGGATAATGGATACCGGCCGGTCGGAAGAGACCACCACCACAATGACGTTGTCATGTTCTGCAGTGAATCTCAGGGCTGAATTATAGCGTGCCCCCCGGGCCATGTTTTCGCCCTCAATGGCCTTTCCATCAAGAAGACAGCCAAATCCCCTGAGGGAGATGGAAGACATGATGTGGAGTGCCCCGTCAATTTTCAACAGGGATGTGGCAAGGTCCAGGTTCTTAAGTTCCAGAAGATCCAGGCAGGGGTCAAGGACATGACCTGAAACCTTTACCGGTATTTTATTTAGGTCCAGCACCAGGGTGCAGCCATGGCGATTGTTTTCTGCGCTGTGCACCAGACGAGTGATTACCTTGAAAAGAGGGGCTGTTATATTTGTGTCTAGGGTGGAATCAAGGAGCAATTCTTCAAGCTCCACCAGCTTGGCCTTGCGGGTGGATGAATGAAAAGAGCCATCGTAGAAACTACAAATTTGCTTACCCTCAAGCTCCATAAATCCGTGTTCCCCGGAAAACCTCACTGCAATGGCCGATGAAGGGATGTCGGAATCTGATATGCCAATGATGGTATGGCCATCTGAAACCAGTTTTCTGTTGGAGAATTCAACGGAGAGCAATAGTTTTCGGATATGCTTTACGTTGGCCATGACCGGTCGCTCATGGCGTTGAATTTTTGCAATGAAATGGAGGTTGTCCAGAATTTCAGGGTCTACAAATATCAGCTTTCCCCGGGGCCAGGAGCCCTCTTCTCTGGTTTTGGACAGCTGAAGAATGGTATCCAGTATGGGGTGCACCAGCATGCGGGTGTCCAACCCCTGAAGTTGATTGCGTACATCCACAATATGGTCGGTTATGGCGTGGATAGCATGGTTTTGCAGTACATGACCTGAGGTTCCCATGGAGATACTCTCTGATGAAAAATCTTGGGCCATTAGCCACCCCGCGTGTTCCAGCCATCGCTCCGTGGGGTATATGGAGCACATGTCCGGATGGTGGTCAGTGAACCACATCTGATAAAAAAAGCCGTGGGAGCTGCCGCCAAAGGATATCAGGCCAGCAAGGTGAAGATTGTCAGCCGGTAGAAAATGACCACTGGGCTGTTGGGAAATTTTTCGTATCAGATCTTCGCGCCATCCCCCGGCATCCATGTAAAGCTCTTTTAGTTTGACTTCATGCCCCCTTAGCAGGTGCTGGGGATCATAAATCTGGAGGGGGGATGCAGGATCTTTTGCGTAGATGATGGCTGCGCGGCTTGTTTGGGAAAAATGGGAGAGGCCTTCGACTAATCCATTAAAAATATTAAAAATACAAAGATTTTGGTAAAAATCATGTTGCATCTTTAGATTCCCGGGGGCCGTAATCTGCAAATTTTTCAATCACCCGCTCCATTTCCCCATCGGAAAGGATGACGGGTTTTCCAATGCATTCAGCCTGGTAACAGATTTGTGCCACAAGCTCAATTTCTTCTGCGGTATTAAAGGCTGCTGTGAGGTCTTTTCCCACAGCCACCAGGCCGTGGTTGGCCAGAAGCACTGCATTATAGTCTGCAATGGTATTTGAAATATTTAAGGCAAGTTCCGGGGTGCCATAGGTGGCATAGGGTGCCAGGGGGACTTTTTTCCCGGCAAATCCAACCAGGTAGTGGACGGCGGGAATCTCTCTGTTCAGGCAGGCAAAGGTGGTGGCGTAGGTGGAGTGGGTATGAACCACTGCATTGACGTCCGGGCGCTGTTCGTATAAGGACAGGTGAAATCCCACTTCACTGGAAGGCCGGTTGTCTCCCTGGCAGGGGCTTCCATCGGAATTAAGTATCACAATGTCTTCGGGCTTCAGCCGGGGGTATTCAATACCGCTGGGGGTGATGGCAATGCATTGCTCCCGTCGATTAAAACAGCTGATATTTCCTCCGGAACCGGTGGTTAAACCTGCCTGGAGCATTTTGTTGCCGAATGCGATGATTTGTTGCCGTTCTTTTAAAAGTCTCATAGTTAAGAACAGATACACTGCATTCTAATGCATTGCAAGGATTTTTGGGAATGGTATTGTAAAATTGTTCCAGTGTTGGTATTGGAAAAGAAACCCCCCCTTCGGAAAGGAGAAAAACAAATGAAAATAACGGTGCCTGGCAAAATTTTGAGTTTAATTCTTTTGATATTGGTACCATTGATATTTTGTGATGCGTCCCATGCCGAAACCGGTTATGTGTCTGATATGCTGGTTTTGACCATGAGAAATGGACCTGGGAGTAATTATAATGTGGCCCAGACCTTGAGAAGCAATGAATCCCTGGAAATTTTGGAAAAAGGCAAGACGTATTTTAGGGTAAAAACCGTGGAGGGAGATGAAGGCTGGGTTGCAAAACAGTATATCACTCTGGAAATTCCCAAGCCCATGGTCATTGATAAATTGAATTTGAAAATTGCAGATCTTGAAAAGTTATTGGAAGCAAGTCAGGCCTCCAATGCATCGTTTTCTTCCGGCGCTGACAGTGTCAACCAGAAATATCACGAACAAATATCGGCCTTTGAAACCTCACTCAAGGAAAGCCAGGCTGAGAATAAGGCATTGCTGGAGACAAATACCCGTCTGGAATCCGCAGGCAGGGAATTGAAAACAGCCATGGATGTCCTGAAATCAAGTGCTGAATCCGGGGGGCTTATTACTGAAAATGAAGCCTTGAAAAAAGAGGTGGAAAACCTGACCCAAAAACTTAACGCCATAACCGTTTCCGGGAATGAACCACTTAAAAC
>Ga0307987_1002195_pt1 | contig 10279 bp, 5 predicted proteins | sample EllFjometagen181_FD_203157 | JGI IMG/M metagenome (GOLD analysis project Ga0307987, IMG submission 203157) | Marine microbial communities from Ellis Fjord, Antarctic Ocean - #181 | ecosystem: Environmental > Aquatic > Marine > Unclassified | place: Southern Ocean | collected 2014-10-08 | reverse complement strand
TGCCATATTGTGGAAGTTCATCCACGGGGCGCCGCTCCGCCCGGTCGAGCACGGCGAGAGTCCTCTTCGGGGTGGTGTAGAGCACCCGTTTGCCATCGGGCAGGACAACGAATCCGTTCATGCTGCTCAGACGATGCGGGTAGCTGTCGCCACTCCACTTGGGGGGAGCGCCAGCGGCCACATCGTACCAAAACGCCCCGGCCACGTGCCAGAAACAGAGGGCGTAGCGCCCTGCCGTCAGGCCCGGCGCAATCTGGTAGCCGTAGAGCAGGCCGTGTCGCTTGTCGCGGAAGACCACCTTCGGCTTGGTGACATCGCTCACATCGGCGACCAGAAAGTGCGACTTGCCCGCCGCCAGCAACGCCCGTTTTCCGTCCGGCGTAAGCACGACCTGCCGGATCGGTCGGTTGCGTTCCTGCACGCGCCCGACCAGGCGCAGGGCATGGTCCTGCCCCGCCTCCCAGATCGACAGCCCCCCCTCGCTCTCGGCCACGTAGACATGGTTCCCGAAGGTCTTCACATCCAGCGCAAAGCCCGTGGTTGGCTGCACGGCCAGAGGCTTCAGTTCGTCGCCAATGGCAACGGTGTGAATACCGCCCGCGCCACAGGCCACTCGCGCCACCTCGCCATGCATCGCCACGGCCCACACCTGCCCGTCTGGACGGTAGCTCTGGAAGCCGGCAGGCAGGTCCGGTTTGGGGGTGGGCGGAATCGCGGGTGGGGTGTCCGGATCGCGGACGTCCGGCTGCACTTCGGGAGCTTCGACCACGTGCAGACCCGTCCGGGAGCCCGCCACGTAGACCACGCCCTTGCCCATGCTGAAGCCACCAACGGCATCCGGATGCTCCTTCCCCTTGGGGATGGCAAGCTGCCGGTGCCCGACGATGATCGGCTTGGTCAGATCCACGATGTTCACGACAAAGACGCCGTTATGGGTGTCCCCGACCACGGCGTAGTCGCCGCGCACGGCCACGTCCCACATGTCCATGCCAATGGTGTAGAAACGAGGCATCTTGCAGCGGGAAACGAATGTGGGCTTGGCCGGATCGGAGATGTCCAGGATGTCCAGACCATGGCCACGCGAGTAGGCCGGATCGGACTTGTCGGCCCTGCGCATTCCCCGCGCATGGTGCCCCGTGGCCGCATAGCAGTATTTGCCTCGCAGCGTCAGCCCGTCGCCATAGCCATCCAGCGGGGAGCGGGACATGACAGTCGGCTTCCAGGGGTTGCGCACATCGCAGATCACCACCTCCCGCGAGTGCCAGACACCCACATAGAGAATCCCGTCGCGAACGACGCACGATTGCGCCTCGCCGGTCCGCACGGTGCTCAGGTGGCGCGGTTTGGCCGGATCGCACACGTCGATCAGCTCCACCCCGTAGGTTCGGCAGGCCACGTAGGCCACCTGTCCGGAAACCTCGATCCCGGTGGCCAGTTCGATGGTGTCGTAGTGGGAGAGAAGCTTCGGCTCTGCGGGGTCGGCCACATCGATGACGAACAGGCCATCCTCGCGGGAGGTCACGTAGGCAATCTTCCCCTGCACCGCGATCTGCCGGGTGCCGCCCAGCCCACCGATACTGCCGAGGCGTTTGGGATCGGCTGGGGTCGATGCATCGAAGACATGCAGCTTGCCACCGCCAATCACGTAGAGCAGATCCCCGACCAGCTCGGTGTCCATGCACCTGCCGAGCTCAAGACTGCGCACCAGCTTCAGTTCGCGTCCCACTGCCGATTCGTCTGCCATGCCTGCTTCTCCAAGGAGTATCGCTAGGGCCGCCAGCCAGCCAGCCAGCCAGTGTTTCGTGTTCATGTGTCGTGTCGCCGATCCGTTGGTGGGTCAGGTGTTCGCCTCAAGGTGGCCCCATCCCCCACGAAGTCAACCCACGCCATGCGTCCCGCCGAGTCCGCAAAATGTACACATTTCCCACGCCTTTTTGTCCATGCACGCTTGACGGACCCCGCTATACTGGTATTGTAGTACCACAATAACATTCACTTCGAAAACTGGATCGCGAACCATGAGTTCTCTCCTCGGCATCTCAGAAGCAGCCTCGATTGGCTGGCACGCGATGATCGCGTTGGCGGATGCGAGAGATGAGTTGCGCTCCACGGCCGAGATCGCGGAGCTTCTGGGCGTCTCCGGCGCCCACCTGTCGAAGGTTCTCCAGCGCCTGACTCGGGCTGGCCTGGTGGAAGCGGTGCGCGGCCCTCGCGGCGGCTTCCGCCTCGGCAAGCCGGCCGAGGAGATCACGATTCTCCAGATCTACGAGGTGATCGAGGGCCCGATCCAGGACCGGCAGTGCCTGCTGCGCAAGCCCATCTGCAACGGCAAGTGCTGCGTTATCGGTGGTCTTCTTCAGCAAACGAATGAACTTCGCGACAGTCTGGCCACTCTGACGCTAAAGGAAGCGACGGAACGGTCCCTGCACTAAGCCCCTACTCAGGAAGGATATACCCACTGTGAAACGCAAGATCATCACGATTGACGAGAAGAAGTGCAACGGCTGCGGCCTATGCGTCCCGTCCTGCCATGAGGGTGCCTTGGCCATTGTCGATGGCAAGGCGAGACTCGTGAAGGACAGCTACTGCGATGGCCTGGGCGACTGCCTGGCCGAGTGCCCGCAGGACGCCATCACCATCGAAGAGCGCGATGTGGACGCCTACGACGAAGCGGCGGTGCAGGAGCATCTGGCCGACCGGGCCAAGGGCGAAGCCGAACCCGCGCCTCCGGCCGGTGGTTGCCCTGGCCTGCGCGCCTTCACCCTCGCCACGGCCAAGCCCGCTGGCGGTTGTCCAGGGCATCGCGCCGTCAGCCTCGATGCCCCGGAACCGGCGGCGAGCACCGACGAGCCCGCCGTCTCCGCCCTCAGCCAGTGGCCCATTCAGCTGCATCTGGTGTCGCCCAACGCCCCCTACTGGGAAGGGTGCGACTTATTGATCGCGGCAGACTGCGTGCTGGCGGCCTACCCCAAGTTGCACACGGATCTCCTGGCCGGGCGCAAGCTCATCATCGCCTGCCCGAAGCTGGACGACACCGGCGATTACGTCGAGAAACTCGCCGCGATCTTCGCGGGCAACAGCATCCGCAGCCTGACCGTCGCCCGCATGGAAGTCCCATGCTGCGGCGGGCTCAGCCACATTGTCGGCGAGGCCCTGACCCGCTCGGGTCGGGACATCCCCATCGAAACTGTCACGATCGGTATCCAGGGCGACGTCCTGGACCGCAGGTAACCACCAGTCCCGGGAGATTGAGCAATGTCCAGCATGTTCTGCTACCAGTGTGAGCAAACCGCCAAGGGTTCCGGTTGTACTGCCATGGGAGTCTGCGGCAAGACCCCCGAGACTGCCACGGCCCAAGATGTCCTCTTCCATGTCGCCAAGGGTGTTTCCCAGTATGCCCACGCCGCCCGTCAGGCAGGAGCCGCCACCCCCGCTGCCGACGCATTCGCTGTCAAGGCGCTCTTCACCACCGTGACAAACGTCAACTTCGACGCCGCCAACATCGCCGTCCTGGCCGCCGAGGGCGCCGCCGTGAAGGCCGAGACCAAAGCGATCGCCGCAGCGGCCGGTGCCGATGTGGCCGCGCTGGCTGGCGCCGCCGCCTTCGTCCCCGCCGCCAGTGTCACCGAACTGGTGGCCCAAGGCACCGCGATCAGCCTGCAAGGACGGTTGGATGCCCTCGGCGCGGATGTCGCCGGACTCCAGGAACTGATCACCTATGGCCTCAAGGGCATGGCGGCCTACGCCGATCACGCCCGGGTCCTCGGGATCGAGGATGACGACGTCTACGCCTTCACTCACGAAGCCCTCGCCTTCCTGGCTGGCAACCCCGGCGAAGTGGATGCTCTGGTCGGCATGGCCCTGCGCGTGGGTGAAGTGAACCTGCGGGCAATGGAGATGCTCGATCAGGCCAACACCGATGCCTACGGCCATCCCGAGCCCACCGTCGTGCGCGTCACCCCCATCAAGGGCAAGGCCATCCTCGTCTCCGGCCATGATCTCAAGGATCTGGGCCTCCTGCTCCAGCAGACCGAAGGCAAGGGAATCAACGTCTACACCCATGGCGAAATGCTTCCCTGCCTCGCCTATCCCGGCCTCAAGAAGTATGCTCACCTGGTCGGCAACTACGGCGGTGCCTGGCAGGACCAGCGCAAGGAATTCGAGGCCTTCCCCGGCTCGATCCTGATGACCACCAACTGCATCCAGAAGCCAGCCGACAGCTACGAAGCGCGTATCTTCACCTGCGGCCTCGTCCAGTGGCCCGGTGTGACCCACATCGACGATGGCGACTACTCCGAAGTGATCGATGCCGCCCTTGCCGCCCCCGGCTTCACCGAGGACGCCGAAGAGAAGACCATCACCATCGGCTTCGCCCGCAACGCCGTCATGAGCGTAGCTGGCACGGTGATCGATGCAGTCAAGGCGGGCGACATCCGCCACTTCTTCCTGATCGGCGGCTGCGACGGGGCCAAGTCCGGCCGCAACTACTACACCGATCTCGCCACGGCCGTGCCGGACGATTGCGTGATCCTCACCCTCGCCTGCGGCAAATACCGCTTCAACAAGCTCGACTTCGGCGACATCGGCGGCATTCCGCGCCTGCTCGACTGCGGTCAGTGCAACGACGCCTACTCGGCCATCCAGATCGCGGTCGCCTTGGCCGGCGCCTTCGAGTGCGGCGTGAACGAACTGCCCCTGTCCATGGTCCTCAGTTGGTACGAGCAGAAGGCCGTCTGCATCCTGCTCACGCTGCTGCACCTCGGCATCCAGGACATGCGCCTGGGGCCAAGCCTCCCCGCCTTCGTCGGTCCCAACGTGCTGAATGTGCTGGTCGAGAACTTCGGCCTCAAGCCCATCACCACCCCCGAAGAAGACCTCGCGGCCATGCTCGCCTAGTCTGAACCGCAGCCTAACCAACCACGCCCCCGGCGGACACCACCGTCGGGGGCGTTTGTTGGGTTCCAAAACCCCAAGCTAAAAGAACCACCACCCCTCGGGGAATGCTCGCTTTGCGAGATTCCGAACACGTTCGTTCAGATGCGACCGGACGGCCCACTGGAGTGCATCCCGGGCCGCCGCCAGGGGACAGTCTATCAGGATCCACGTTGCGGCCAAGGAAACACCAGCGGCATCGTCCGGGCCGCCACTCTTCAGGGCGGCGATGACGAGCTCAATCTCCCTGTCGATCCGCTTCCTTGCCCCCACATCACCCCGCTCATAGTGCCACCGGAGCCCACCTAGCACCGCAGCCCTCCTCTTCTCGTCACCGGGCCCGCTTCTGAGAACTGCGAGCAATGGCGGGACTGCTGCGGGATTGGACCCCCTCCCGAGCAACCCCGCAGCGGCGGCGCCGACGCGCGCATCCTCGTCGTTCAGCATCGCCACCACCTTCCTGGGAACATCGTCATTGGCCTTGCTCCATTTGCGCCAGTAGGTCATGCTTTTGAGGGCCGCCGCCCTGACTCCGCCATCCGGGTCGCCAAGCAGGGCCGCCAAGTCCGACATCGCCACCGCTTTGCCGGGGATATTGCGATCCTCCCTGTGGAAGTGGCGCCAGTAGGTCAGGTCTCCGTGGACCGCCGCCCTGACTTCGGCCTCGGGGTCGCTGAGCAACGCCGCCAGTGCCTCTCTGGTCCCCGGATGTTTGCTTGATCTGAGGTACCGGCTGGCAAGCATCCGGATCTTGGGATTCTGGTGCTTGGTCAACTCGATGCGAGTTGCCGCCGATTCCTTCGTGTTGTTCCAGGCCAATGCCTTGCAGGCAGCGTCAACGACCTCAAAGTTCTGGCTGTGGGCCAGCTCGATCATGCGCGGAACCTGGTCGTAGGCCCCCGCGAAGCGGAGCGCCATCAACGCGCCTGTCTGGACCTTGGGATCGGAACTCTGGACGAGGGATGCAAGGCGAGCGGTGTACCGGTCGTGCTTCTCCTTCTGCCTGGGGCCGGGAACAGTGAAGCGTTGGCACACTTCTCTTCGCAGTTTGTCGTTCTGATCCCCGGCCAACGCCAGCATCGCGTCGTCCTTCCCCTTCTCCCCAAGCAAGGCGATGGGCAACAGCCGTTTGGCCGCCTGGACCGCCACATCAGGACCTTCCGGGCGAATCCGGACCACGCCCTGCCCGCCCCCGGCCTTGACCAATTGGCCGCCATCGGTCCTTTCGCCAAAGAACAGCAGGTGCTCCCCGACCCGGAAGTCCATGATCCCGTAGGCGGGAACACCCACACATACGGGTTGCCCAGCGGCTGAGGTAGGCGCCAATGTCCCGAACAGGATCTCCCCGACTTCAATGGTCGCGGTCCCTTGCTCGACAGCGGTGCCCTTCCTGGCAAGGACCACCTCGGTGACCTTGCCAGTGAAAATCACATCGCTTTGCTCGACGAGCTCCAGCATGCTGACGTGCACACCCCAGGACGCCTGCACCCCAGGGCCGAACAGCATGAGAAGCACCGCGCTGACGAAGGCCACCCTTGATCGCTTCATGTCTCTTTCCTCCTCTGTATACCGTTGTGTCATGGCTGCGGGCAGAGCAGGATGCCGCCTCCCGCCCGTTGCCCTGCGCAACACCCAGAAAGTACCACGATGACCGCCCGGATGCTCCGTCCACTCCGTCCACTTCCCCGTGCTCCACCGCGCATCGGGGACCGCCGGGTTGTGGGACAGAAAAGAGGTGCTAATATATTGGTACCGAGGCCGTCCGGCCATAGGATCCCCCCCCTTGTCCCAGAGAGTGCGAAGATGAGAGCTCCACACCTGCTTGCGGCTTTGCTCCTCGTCCTGGTTCTGTCGTCCCTCCATGCCGCCCCACTCCTCCACAAGGGGGAACTGCGCACGACTGGGTGGAGCGCAGGCAAGGACGGTAGCCGCGTGGCCCTCGGCGATATGCGGGTACGCTACCATATCTCGTCGCGAATGGGCGAACCGCTTCAGAAGTTCGACCTCCTCCTGGAGGACGCCAACCACCCGGCCCAGATCGCTAGCATCCGTTTCCGGGCCGACGTGCTCAGCGGCGGCAAGGATACCGGGTACCGCATCGAGTTCTCCCGCGACCGCGTGGGCAAACGAGGCAAGTGGCACAACGCCGCGACCTGGGGTAGCCCGGACTGGGATCGCTGGTTTCTGGACCACAGGGATCGCCACGCCGATGCGGCCACCACGAAGCGCCTGTTTCGGGACGGCCTTTCACTCCAGAACCTGCACGTCGTACGGGCCACGGTGCGCATGGGCTACCGAGTCGCGGTCGACGAGCCAGATCTCAACGGCAAATGGCGGCGGATTTTTCTTGGCGACTACGGGAAGGACACGCCTCTGACCAGTCTCCTGCCGATCGAGGAACGGCCGGCGCTCGGGGGCGAACCGGTCACGCTGGGGAACCAGAAAAGGGGCTGGAAGAAGGTCCTCGACTACCGGCGCGACCTGAAGGGTGAAATCAACGTGAAGCCGACCGGGCTCGCCATCTCGGCCCAGCCCGCGCAGTTGAGCATCTGGAAGACTGCCAACGCCCTGGTGCTGAAGGGGCGGTTTGGCCTGGAGAACGGCACCTGGGGCGGCTGGCGCCTTCCCGGCGAAGAGGCGAAGCGGATGCTGGACGGCGCGGTGGCTGTGGAGCTGTCCCTGCAACTCGTCTGGGATGGCAAGACCGAGTCGTGCCGGGAAAGGGCTCGTCTGGTCCCCGGCCAGCAGATCGAGATGGCGATCCGCCTGCCGGTGACAAAGGCTGAGGCAATCACCAACGCCGATCTGCACGGTGCGGGCACAGGTGCGGTGACGGTCTCCGTTCCCATCGGCCAGCGTCCTCCCCGGAAGAAGCGGGCAGAACTGAAGAACCCCTTTGCCATGGGCAAAGCGGATCCAGAGGGCCAGAAAGAGGAAAATCCCTTCCTCGCCAACACACACGGCAGAGCCAACCCCTTCGAAGCCCGGACGGCTGGCAACCAGCCAGCCGATCCACAGGGCAAGAACCCGTTCCGGCCCAAGGCCAACGGCAATGCCTTCGAACAGCAGCGCAATGCCGAGCGGCAGAAACGGTTCCTGGAGCTCCTGAAGGCCGGCGCGGCCCTGGTCGATCGCCAGGATTGGCCCGGGGCCGAAGCCAGAATCCGGCAGGCCCTGGCCGTGCCTGGCCATGACCGGGACAAGCGCGCGACCTCGCTCCTCTCCCGGATGGAGAAGCTCCGCTACGGGAATCCCGCCCGGTTCGTCATCTTGCTGGACCGGCTGGCTCGGCTCAAGAAGGAGATGGATGAATTCGTCCGGAAGAAGCTCAAGGAAGAAGCCAAGCCCAACCGGAAGAAAGGCGAGGCCAGGCGAGAACGCGTGAGGCAAGCCTTTGCCGAGACGTATGTTGCCGCACGACGGAAGCAGTTTGTGGAGAGTCAGCGCCAGGCAAAGGCAATGATGAACGCCAACCCGGCTCTCGTCAAGGGCTTGCCCGAGAGCCGCAAGACCTTGGTGAACCTGGTCAGCGAGCCGCCCCTTTCCGCAGAGAACTACCGCTAGCATATGCCGGTTCCAGCGCCCCGCCGGAACCGGCCTGAATCACCCGAATGGAGGAGCCCAGACAATGAGATGGATGCGAGTCGCTGCAGTCGTACAGGGCATGCTGCTTGTCGGCATGGTCGCAGTCGCCCAGGACAATCCCTTCGAGATGGCGGCAAAAGTCGCCTACTCCGGGATCTACGACGGGAATGACAACGATGACGCTGCCTATACGCTCGTACTCTGCGAGCGGGGTGATGCATTCGATGGCACCGTCAGTCGCGCCGGCAACGTCATGCAGGTGGTGGCGGCGCTGGACGGGACTGGGCTGGCAGGCGAGATGAGGGATGCGAACGGAGCCAGCCCAATCAAGGTTGTCGTGTCCGGGAATATCGCCACGTTCATTGCTGGTTCACTGAAGGTCGAGCTGAAGCGGCGGGAGGGACCATCGTTCGTGAACGGGTTCTCCAGCGACCAGGTCAAGATCGCGCTCGCCGCAGCAAAAGATGAGGCCCTGACGGGAAGCCTGAAGTTCCGGGGGCAGATGTACGACGTCAACGCACGTGCGAACGGAGCGCTCTGCTGGGGCACCTTTGGCAGCGGCGAACACTCATGGCCGTTCACGCTGCAGCGCGAGTCCCCCACGGAGGCGATCTTCCGGACCGGCACGTTCGCCCAGTCGCTTCGGGACGAGAAGGAAATCCAGCGCCAGGCACAAGCGACAGAGCGAGAGCGGCGGCGGACCGAAGAGATCACTGCCATGCAGAGACGCTGGGCGGAGCAGCAACGCCTGGCTGGAGGGAGCCCGCAGGACAGGCGAAAAGCGCAGCAGGAGGCTGCCAAGACCCGGCAACTGGCATTGGCCGGGGATATCCGATCGCAGCACAACCTGGGTGCCCGCTACGAATCTGGGGACGGAGTTCCGAAGGACCCGCAGGAGGCCATGAAGTGGTACCTGACAGCGGCGCAGCGGAACTTCGTCCCGGCGCAATACAGCGTGGGGGTCCTGTACCGCTATGGTCGCGGCGTCGACCGGGACGACGCCGCAGCGGCCCAGTGGTTCAGGAAGGCGGCCGAGAAAGACCATGCCAAGGCCCAGTTGCACGTGGGTCACGCCTATCGCTTTGGTCGGGGTGTGGAACGGGACGATGCGGTGGCAATCAGGTGGTATGCGCGGGCGGCCGGGCAGAAGGAGCCCCGTGCGGAGTATGCCATGGGTAAGATGTACGAGGAAGGAAATGGCGTGGAACGGAACTACGAGAAAGCGCTGGCCTGGTATCGGACGGCGGCAACGAGGGGATATGAGGAAGCCGAGGCCAAGGTACTGAAGCACGACGAGTTCGTCCGGGCCCTGCCTCGCGCCAAGGAAGGCGATGCGGTGGCGCAGAGCGAAGTCGGGGATGCCTACACCTACGGCGACGGGGTGGCACAGGACTACACGAAGGCTCTGGAGTGGTACCTGAGAGCCGCCGACAAGCAGAACGCCTCAGCCGAACACGGACTTGGCGACGCGCACTACAATGGCTGGGGCGTGGCCAGGGACAGGTTGAAAGCAGCTCGCTGGTACCGGAAGGCAGCCGAGAGAGGCTTCGCAAAGGCCCAGGTGTCCCTTGGGCATGCCTACCGACGTGGAGCTGGCGTCAGCAAGGACTATGCCAAGGCAACCGAGTGGTACCGCAAGGCAGTCGATCAGGAGGACGCCAGGGGACAGTACCACCTTGGCCGCATGGTTGAGCAAGGGCATGGCGTGCCCGCCGACTACGACCAGGCGCTTCCCTGGTTCCGCAAGGCGGCTGGCGGGGGA
>Ga0307987_1002193_pt1 | contig 10281 bp, 8 predicted proteins | sample EllFjometagen181_FD_203157 | JGI IMG/M metagenome (GOLD analysis project Ga0307987, IMG submission 203157) | Marine microbial communities from Ellis Fjord, Antarctic Ocean - #181 | ecosystem: Environmental > Aquatic > Marine > Unclassified | place: Southern Ocean | collected 2014-10-08 | reverse complement strand
ATGATTGTTTCCATCGAGAAGAGTGTATTTTTTTTGAGAAACTCGTCAAGCAATCAATTTAAAAATCATATTACTTTCAGTAAAGAATTATTTCTCTCCACTATTATATTTAATTATTTGTTGGATTCCACACCGTGTCCCATTGCATCGGCTTCCCAGTGAATTGCAAGAAAATTAAATTTACAATCAAGTATGCCAAAAACGCAACAACTAATCCCGTAATCGCATATCGAATCGTTTTTTTTGCTGATTCTTTATCATCATTCAATCCACTGACCATGTATTGAAATCCTCCGTATAATAACATCAAGACACTCAGTGTTCCTGCTAGAGCTGAAACTAGGTCAATAAGTTTCACAATGAAATACAAAATATCCAGCACTCCCAATGTTCCCATTTCCACACGATCTGCAAGTGAATCAATATTCGGATCTTCTGTACCTCGAGAAGGAATAACCCCATCAAAATCTCCTATCTGCGCCCATGCATCTTGTACAAAAAACAAAATTGAATATAAAAACAAGTGTACTTTTTTCATCAAAAGGATTGTACGTCGTTCGTAAATAATTGACAACTCTGGTACATTTTCTACAATCGCGCCGAAATTTATCAATTTTAAAAAAATGAACAAAATTGCATCACTCGACAAGGTTCGTAATATTGGAATCATTGCTCACATTGACGCAGGAAAAACAACTGTGACAGAGCGTGTTCTTTATTACACGGGAAAATCCCACAAAATTGGAGAGGTTCACGAAGGTGAGGCCACTATGGACTGGATGGAACAAGAGCAAGAGCGAGGTATTACTATTACTTCTGCTGCTACTACTTGTTTCTGGAAAGACTGCCAAATTAATATTATCGACACACCGGGTCACGTTGACTTCACCGTTGAAGTTGAGCGATCACTCCGTGTTCTTGATGGTGCTGTTTGTATCTTTGATGGAGTGGCTGGAGTTGAGCCACAATCTGAGACGGTTTGGCGACAAGCTGATAAATACAACGTTCCACGTATGTGTTTCATTAATAAGCTTGACCGAACTGGTGCGTCATTCTGGCGTTCATACGAATCTATTATTGAACGATTAACAAAAAATGCATTTCCAATTCAGATTCCAATCGGAGAAGAAGCTCACTTCCAAGGAATCATAGACTTGATTCGAATGGAGGCCACTATCTTCAATGATGATATGGGAACAGACTTCACCGTAGGTCCAATCCCAGCTGACTACCTCGAAAAAGCAAAAGAATACAGAGAAAAAATGATCGAAGCTGTGGCTGGTACAGACGACGCTTTGATGGAAAAATACTTCGCAGGAGAAGAGCTTACAGAAAAAGACATCATCGATGGAATGCGAAAAGCAACTATCTCTGGAGAATTCGTAGCTGTTCTTACTGGAACTGCTTTGAAAAACAAAGGAGTACAGCCAATGCTTGATAAAGTTATTGAGATTATGCCTTCACCGTTGGATGTTGCGGCAACAGAAGGAACTGATGTGGACGATGAGGACAAACATCACATCTTCGAGCCCAACAAAGATGGAGATCTTGCAGCACTTGCTTTCAAGGTTGCGACTGACCCATTCGTAGGACGAATTACTTTTGTACGAGTGTACGCTGGTACATTAAAATCAGGATCATACGTTTACAATCCAAACTCTGGTAAAAAAGAGCGAATCGGGCGATTGCTACAGATGCACGCAAACACTCGTGAAGAGATTCCGGAGATTCAGGCCGGACACATCGGAGCGGTTGTAGGATTGAAAGCTACAAAAACTGGTGAAACGCTTTGTGAGGTTGGAGGAAACTACGCTCTAGAGTCTATGGACTTTCCAGAGCCAGTGATCAACATCTCAATTGAACCAAAAACTAAAGCCGATCAGGAGAAAATGGGAATTGCTCTCCAGAAATTGGCAGAGGAAGATCCAACATTCAAAATCTGGACAGATGATGAGACAAACCAAACTATTATCGCAGGAATGGGTGAGCTTCACCTAGACGTGCTCGTTGACCGAATGAGACGAGAGTTCAGCGTTGAAGCCAATATCGGACAACCACAGGTTGCTTACCGAGAAACAATCACGAAAGAAGTTGAAACTACATACGTTCACAAAAAACAATCAGGAGGACGTGGACAATTCGGACATGTTGTTTGTAAAATCCGACCAGGAGTTCCTGGAGAAGGATTCAAATTCATTAACTCAATCAAAGGAGGATCTATTCCAAATGAGTATATCCCAGGTTGTGAAAAAGGATTTAGAGAAGCTATTACACGTGGTATTCTCGCTGGATATCAAGTGGTAGATGTAGAAATCGAATTGATTGATGGTAAATACCACGATGTGGATTCATCTGAACTTGCGTTTAAAATCGCTGCAGCAAATGCCTTCAAAGAAGGAGGTAAAACAGCTTCACCAGCTATTTTAGAGCCTATGATGAATGTTGAAGTTATTACTCCTGAAGGTTATCTCGGAGATGTAATGGGAAATATCTCATCAAAACGTGGAATTATCCAAGAACAAGGAGATCGTGGACTCAACAAATTTGTAAAATCAAGAATTCCGTTAGCGGAATTGTTTGGATATGCAACAGAGCTTCGATCACTTACTCAAGGACGAGCAAGTTTCACAATGGAATTTGGAAATTACGCAAAAGTTCCAAACGGTGTTGCTGAGAAAATTATTACAGAACGAAACTCATAGTTTGTTTAAAACAATAAAATATAAAAACCTCGCTTCGGCGGGGTTTTTTAATACCTATATTTTTCATGTCGCCTATTGACTTCGTTGTTGTTTTATGCAAAAAACACAATGATGTTAGATAAATTTGAGCCCAAAGTAGTGATTGGACAAGGATTGGGGAAGCAAGAGCCCTGGTCCGTTGACCTGGCAAATAAATGTAATGAAAAGGATATTTCTGTATGGAATGAACCTCTTCCTGATGCTAAAAATCCAAATCTTGAAATGGCACAACAATGGAGTGATATTTTGAGGCAAGAAATCACTAGAGAAACCACTGCCGTTCTACATTCTGCAAGCGTCATATCCTACCTCGACGCCCTCAGTACACATCAAGACTTGAGTGTTAAAAACCTCGTATTACTTGCGGGATGGGCTGAAGACCCGGGACAACAAGATGGTCGTTGGGGAAATGCCGTGCAAAAGATTTTTAAAAGAAATGGGCTATATCACCTTGAACCTTTTTTAAAACTTGTAGAAAAACATCAATTAATTTGGGAAACCATAAGTAACTCTGTTCGAAAACAAATTATCATTGTTCAGTCGACAAATGATCCATACGTACACAACGATCAAGCAGATTTTCTAAAAAAAAATCTCCCTGGTTCTGAGATTGTTATGGTAAAAAATGCAGGACACTTTCAGTTTCGTCCAAAAAATGGAAATCGTGCAGAACAAAATGCTCAACTCCCTCCTGAAGTACAGGAAAAAATATTAAAACTTATAGAGAACTAATCAGATTAATTTCTCTAGCATCCCCACGAGTAATTCTTTCTTCTCTTCCAAACTCTCCTCATCACGTGCCTCAATTCGAACCGCAATCTTCGGTGAAGTATTCGAGCAACGAACAATCGCCCACTCCCCATTTGGCCAATCAATACGCACTCCATCGATTGTATCGGCTGTTGGAAACTTCTGAACCAACTGTTTTGTTATTTTTTCTAAAATATCAAATTTCTGATCATCTGGTGCATCAATTTTTTCAGAAAACTCTAATAAATCAGGCCATTTCACTGTTACTTCCGCAAGCAATGCAGGGAATCTTTCAACCGCAGCAAGAAATCGTAATCCCGCTAAACATGCATCGTCATGTCCATAGAAATCTTCTCCGAGCATAATATGCCCCGATTGTTCTCCTCCAAGGAGAGAATCATGTTTATGCATCGCTTCTTCAATAAAAGAATGTCCTGTCTTGGAACGAATCACCTGTCCTCCGATGGCACGAATTTTTTCTGCTAATGTCGCTGAACTCATGGCATCAACTACAATTGCTGCTCCTGGATTTCGAGAAAGAAAATCTGCTGCCAAAATAAACAATATTTTATCGGCATTCAAAATCATTCCATCACTCAATACGATTCCAAGTCGATCCCCATCTCCATCAAACCCTATTCCAAAGTGTGCTCCTACTTCTTTTACTCGAGAAACAAGATCTTGTAAGTTTTCTGGACGCTCTGGATCTGGCTGATGATTTGGAAATGTCGTATCTAGGTCACAAAATAATTCATCTACCTGATGCCCCAATGAGCGATAAATCTGAGGATACACCATTCCGGCTATACCGTTCCCTGCATCAAGAACTAACGAACGTCCCTGGTGCGGAAGTACTGATTCTTTTATTTTTTTTGCATAGGTTATCAAAAGTTCTGATTCCATGTCTTCTCTCTCCACAACCCCTTTTCGTTCGGTTGGATTGAGAGAGTTGCAAATTTCTTTTATTTTTTGAATCTCCTCTCCACATACCGCCCCAAATCGATCGGTAAGTTTCAAACCATTATCTGAAGCCGGATTATGGCTTGCTGAAAGCTGGATAGCTCCATCAAAATTACGATCACGAAAAGCAAAAAAATTTATTGGAGTAGGAACTGTTCCTCCCCAAACAACATCACATCCCGCTGCTTCTAATCCTGCTTCAAGTGCTGGTGCAAATTCTGGTTGTGATTGCCTTCCATCCCCTGTTACGAGAACACGAAGACGCAACTCTGTGCCCTGTGCATCGAATTTTTTGTATAAATATTGCCCAAATGCCTGTGCAACAATGAATAATCCATCCTCATCAAAATCAACAAATGATTCCCCTCGAATGTCATAAGCTCTGAAAATAGCATCATTTAAAATCATCCTGCGAATTCTAACAGAATAACCTGCTCGGCAAAAATTTTGACAAGAAGAAAAAACCTGGCAGTATCCAATTGAATTTTTAACTTTTAAACCATGAAAAAACTTCTCATCGTCGCGGCACTGGCTTTACCAGTTATATCATTTGCTACACCCGCTGAAACAGCATCTCTCGCTGTAAACATGGAACAAATCCAAGATCTAAACACTCTTGAAGACTATCAAATGTACCGAAAAGGACGTACTGGAGACAGCGGATTTCGCTCTATGAATTACAAACCATTTACGTATAACAACGAAGGATTGGTGAATCACTTGTACCAAGAGAACATTGGTGCAGATGTTGAAAAACCTGGAATTGTATTCCAGCGTCACTGCTACCACTGGAAAAATTGTTTGAAAGCTTCATACCGGGCAACAAATGGATATGGCCGATCTTACAAAAAGTTTGAACCAATACGGACTGGATATATGAAAGCGAAAACTCGTGGAAACATGAGAGGTCGCAAAAACCAGCTTGATGGAGAACGAAGCGGATTATACAAAATCGAGCGTTGGGGACGGTAATTTATTATTAATATAAAGAGAAAGAGATCTCGCAATGCGGGATCTTTTTTTTTGTTTTTTCTCTTAAAACTGGCACACTCCGCTCGATGTTAAATTTTTGTATCGAAACCTTTGGCTGCCAGATGAACTATTCTGATTCTGAACGAATCATTGGTCTTCTGGAACGTGCTGGTTGGAAAAACATTGAATCTTCAGAAAAAGCAGATCTTGTTATTTTTAATACCTGCAGCGTCCGACAAAAATCAGAAGATAAGGCTGTCGGTGCCATGAGACAGTTAAAACAACAGTCCCCAACTGCCTGTATTGGTGTTACGGGGTGTATGGTACGGAAAACGGGCTCACGAGCTACTTCAACTGATAAAATTTTAAAACTCGATTCTGTTGATTTTGTATTTCGAATTGAAGATTTGGGAAAATTACCCAAAATAATAGAAGAATTTTTTCCTGGAAAATTTGATTATGCTGAAGAAATTCAAAACTATTTTGAAATATCTCCACATGTAAAAAACAAAAAACAAGTGTTTGTGCCCATTATGCAGGGATGTGATAAATTTTGTGCGTATTGTATCGTTCCACACACCCGAGGAAGAGAAATCTCGCGTCCCATGCAGGATGTCCTCAATGAATGTGAAAAACTTGTGCAAAAAGGCGCACTCGAAATCACGCTTTTGGGACAAAATGTAAATTCGTATACCCATGAAGGGAAAAAATGTTTTGCAACGTTGCTACGCGAAGTAGATACATTGTCAAAAGATGGCCTCAAGCGTGTTCGTTTTACTTCTCCTCACCCACAAGACTTCAAGGATGATGTAATAGATGCTATCGCAGACTGTGAAACGCTTTGTCCTTATGTACATCTCCCCGCACAACATGGAAGCAATACCGTGTTAAAAGAAATGCAACGGCATTACACGATTGAAGAATTCGAGGAAATTGTACGAAAAATACGTACAAAAATCCCAGGATGTGGACTTTCTACTGATATTATTGTGGGATTTCCCGGCGAAACAGAAAAAGACATCTTGGATCTTTTAGCATTTGGAGAACGTATGAAGTTTGATTTTTCCTACACGGCTATTTTTTCTCCTCGAAAAGGGACTCCTGCTGCAGAACGAAGCGATCAAATTCCTATGGAAGAAAAAAAAGACCGATTCCGTCGATTTGATGAAGTAGTAAAAAAACACGCCCTCGCTCGTCGAACAGACTTTATTGGAAAAGAGTTAGAGATATTATTTGAACAAGCAACACAGCAAAAAGATGGAATGTGGCGTTGTGGAGGACGCAGTGCTGAATTCATGGAAGTATATTGTACCTGTGGAAGAAATATGGCAGGTGAAATTGCGACCGCAAAAATTACCGACCAGGACGGATTTATTTTGAATGGAGAGTTGCTATAGAGAAGAGAAACTTGTGTTTTTTGTATTCTTTTGGTATAGTGTTTTGATTTTGACGTAAAAATATGAAAAATCTTTCTTCGGCTTCGGCACAACAAAACACAAAATTTTTATTCTTTTCTGCCAAAGATGTGGTAGGAGCGGAAATAAAAAATGCCCAAATAAAGGCTGGTAAAGATATCGCCGATGCTGAAGTTTGGTCTAACAAAGAACAAACTGATTTAGGAACAAAAATGGGACTAGAAATGCTTAAACGAGATGTCGTTTCTGCTCGTGAGGTTCAATCTGGTGATACAGTGAGCGCTATTACGCTTGCTTACAAAAACTCAGGAAAATTAGATATTAAAAGTATTTATGGAGCAAAAACAAAATATGCAGAAGGCGCACGTCCAACACAAGATCAAATTGATACTTGGAATACGAAGAGCCCCCAATATGCTATTCCTGCAGACGCTGCAGCAAAAATGATTGCTGGAGAAACTATTCCTATGGGATATGCGAATTTTCTTTTCCCAGGACAATATGTATGGGTTGAAGGAACGGATACGGTTGTGATTGGAAAAGAGAAACCAACAGATACAAAAGAAAAAACTGAAGATGGGATTAAAGACTTGGACGAGACTAAAAATCTTGAAAAAACTGAAGAGATTGATCCCGTTATTGTAAAAGACTTAGACGAAACTAAGGATCTTGAAAAAACTGAAGAGATTGATCCCGTTATTGTAAAAGACTTGGACGAAACTAAGGATCTTGAAAAAACCGAAGAGATTGATCCCGTTATTGTAAAAGACTTGGACGAAACTAAGGATCTTGAAAAAACCGAAGAGATTGATCCCGTTATTGCAAAAGACTTGGACGAAACTAAGGATCTTGAAAAAACCGAAGAGATTGATCCCGTTATTGCAAAAGACTTGGACGAAACTAAGGATCTTGAAATAAGTGAATTCCTGCAACCAATCGAAATGAAAGTTGATAATACATATATGGCTCCTGTTATTGTAAAAGACTTAGACGAAACTAAGGACCTTAAGAAAACTGAAGAGATTGATCCCGTTATTATAAAAGACTTGGGCGAAACTAAGGACCTTGAAAAAACCACCGGACTATGGGGAACAATTCGTAACTTCTTTGGATAAAAAAAACAGAAATATAATTTCAAATAAGAATATAAAAAAGAGGCGCTTCGCGCCTCTTTTTTATTATATAATGAGCTGAAACTGTAGATTTTAAGATAAAGAAAAGGGGAACTATATGAGTTCCCCTGCCCTTTCTGTGTAAAAACACTTCTATAACTACTTACTTAAGCGCAACTACCTGCTCTGTTTTAAACATTATACAGAAATATTTTTCAGGTATAGCTTTTGTGCTCCCGGTATAATCGAACAAAGGATTTCCTCCAATGTTATTGCACGCAATCACCAAATTCCCATCAATAATTTTTGAAGAGATATCCGGATTTTTGAGCTTATTTTGCTGTGCATTATAAGCCAATGCTTTTGCGCTAGAATCACCTTTTTGTATATGCACTAATACATATACAAAACCATCTGCATCTCTGTAAACTGGTTGGCCATTTCCCAATAGCTCCACCGAAACATTCTGTAATTCTGAAGTTAAAACATTCGTTTTTGCATCAGATTCATTGCAGCTAGTTAAAGCCCCTGTTGTTGCTACTACAACAACCATTAAAAATAATTTTACCAAGTTTCTCATCGAATTTATTTATTTAGTTAAAATTGAATAATTTCTAATAAAATACCCATCAACTGAAGGATACATCCTGAACACAAAACAATGCCCAAAAGGTAACCTTCAGCTTCCATAGCTGTTGTATTAAGTAAGTATGTAAAAGAGCATCAAACAGAAAGATCTGCCCTCGGGATGGTTCGTCATAAGAGTCGCCACCTACGTCAAAAGCAGATGAATATGTTTGATATCAAAGAACTATATACATAATAGACTTTCTTTTGGCTTTTGTCAAGGATTTTAAAAAACAAGACAAATATAAATACCCTATTCCCTTGTTTTCTCTTTACCACTCCACCACTGCTCGAACACTTCCATTAAGGAGTGGAATTGGCGCTCCTACATTTTCTGTCTCAGCAGTAAATTTCCCCTTCTCAAGTGTGGAAATCGTTGAAATTAATTTTGTTTGTTTCCGTGCGGGAGTTCCTACTATTTGCAAGTTATATGGACGCCAACTCTGGCTTCCACGCGCAATGTGCGTTTTGTATTGTACCGCCGCTACCACTGACTCCCCTGGCAATACATTCACTGGAATCTCTAACATAGTAAAATCTTCTTCTGTTCGTGGCACCGCACGAACGTTTCCAGAAGGAGACGCCCCATAAACCAATTCTGCATCAAACGGAACCCATACTCTCAACATCGTACGGTTTTCTCCTGCTCCGAGCTTCCATAAAATATCCGGCGTCAGAAGCTCTCGAACATTCTGACTCCACTTTTTTTCTCCCAATTGTTGAGAAATCTCTCCTGAATGCAACGAATGCGTTCGTGTGATTCTCAAGGTATTCACTACTTCTCCGTCTGACGCAATGAGAGAATTGTGCTCCAATCGAGTCCAAACAAATTTTTCTGATTTATTAGCTCCTATAGAAATAAAATCAAAGGCAAGGAAGTTATCTGCATCTTCTGCTCGTTGTACATGTCCCGCAATTCCCCATTTCTCAAAAACATTTTGGAGTGTTTTATCTCGTGAGTGAGCCAATACATGTTTCTCTGCTCGCAAAGATTCCCAATCAATAGCCGCTATTTTTTCTGGTGTAATACGTGCTACGGCATATGGAGCAATCATTTGTTCTGCCAATTTCATAACTGGATTTTTTGCGCCCCAACGACCTTCTATTTTTGATTCAACAAGAAACTGAAGCACGAGATCAAAATTTTCTGGAGTAAAATCTACCCCCCACTTCGACATACGTGTTCCTCCTATTAATTCAAGCCAAACCCTTACCCATTCTGGCGTAATGGCAATGACTGTGCCGGGCGATTGTTCTCCTGCGAGAGAAAACATGGCACGAATTTCTTCTGCACTCGTAGGAAAATCAGGCCAAAAATTAGCATCTCGAAGCGATAATGTTCGAGATAGTCCCTGAAACCAATCAGGAGTTAATAAAAGTTTTTCTGCAGGAATCAGTCGATCAATCGCGTAAATATCCTGGAATTTCCATGAAATGTTTTCCTTTGAAAAATCTAATACCAATAAGCTCCCCATAAATCCACCTGTTGAGCGTGGCTCATTTGGATTCTGAAGAATAATAATTAAACGTTCCTCTTGCTCTGCCCAACGAGAAATAACTGGCTCTAACGCCAATATACTTTCCAAAGTTTCTCGGGCAATAGCTAGTTTTGCTTCTCCTTCTCGTTTTTGTGCTCGAATATCCTCTGTCACAATCCAATTTGGAATAACGTCAATCGCCTCTTCAATATTTTCCAGGCTCTCA
>Ga0307987_1002188_pt1 | contig 10305 bp, 2 predicted proteins | sample EllFjometagen181_FD_203157 | JGI IMG/M metagenome (GOLD analysis project Ga0307987, IMG submission 203157) | Marine microbial communities from Ellis Fjord, Antarctic Ocean - #181 | ecosystem: Environmental > Aquatic > Marine > Unclassified | place: Southern Ocean | collected 2014-10-08 | reverse complement strand
CCCGCCTCTCGGACTGCTCACGCACTGGCAGGTCGGTGCGCGCGAATATTGGGGCGGGCTCGCGATTCTTCAGGTTCAATGCGGCTTATCCGATCACGGATGCCCTGCCCCCATACGAAAAGCGAAAAGGTCTTGCTCTGTGCCCACCGCCTACCTTCCAAAGCATTGTGGCATCCGGGGGCTGGTCCAAGCCCTAGATGACGCCAACGCCCTCGCTGGCGACTGGGAAGGCCTGGTCATCCAGGTCCCACCCCACGGTTTCATTGATGTCGGCGCCATGGCCTTCCTATGCTCATGGGCCTCGGGAATGGCCAGCGAAGGCCGCCGCATCCACCTGCGAGGTGACGAGCAGACGCGAAGCTACCTCGCCCGCATGGATCTCCACCAACACGTCGGCCTGCAGTACGACAAGGGCAGCCGGAGAGACGAGACGGGCAGGTTCATCCCGCTCCGCCAGGTGACCGACGAGGACGACGTGTTCGCGGTCGTCAACCAGATTTGCGATCTCGTGGTTCACCAGTTCGATGACGGAGCCGCGTTCCTCCCAGCGTTGGAGTGGGCGGTCAACGAGGCCATCGACAACATCATCATCCACTCCGAGACGCCTGTGCCCGGCAGCGTGTGCGCCCAGTACTTCCCGAAGATGCATCGCCTCGAGGTGGGCATCTGCGACCTGGGCCGGGGCATCAAGGCCAGCCTGGAGACCAGCCGAACGCTTCACAGCCACGGCGAAGCGGTGACCTCTGCCCTCGAACGCGGCGTCACGCGGGACAAGGCCGTCGGACAGGGCAACGGCCTGGCCGGCGCGCTGGAGATCAGCCGGCAGAACGGCGGTGCCTTCTACCTCTGGACCGGCGACGTGGTCTACCGCATGAACGCGGGACGAGCGCAAGGTTTCTCGCTCATCCCAGAGGTCGCTGGCACCGGTCTGAAGTTCTCCCTGGACACCCGCAAACCCGTCGATCTCGAACAGACGTGGATCGCCGACAGCGAGTCGACCTTCCTCATCTTCGAAGCCGAGCGGCTCGAGGAAGGTGGAGGTTTCGACATCGCCGAGTCCTGCCTCCACACCGGCAGCCGACCCCCAGCGCGACGTCTGCGGCGCAAGGTCACGGCGATCTTGCCAGAGATGGACGAGCCCCTGGTGCTCGACTTCTCCAAGGTCCAGAGCGCCTCGAGCAGCTTCCTGGACGAGCTGCTGGGCCGCCTCGCCGCCGAGCTTGGCCCGGCCCGGTTTCACGAACGAATCCGAATCCACGCCATGAGCCCCCTTCTTCGCAAGATGGCCGACGTGGTCATCCAGCAGCGGCTCCATGGGCTCGAACCGCCGACCGATCAAATGCTGAACCAGGAGGACACACCTTGACGTTGCTCCCAGTGTCTATGCTCCACCCCGCCGCCAACCAGGCGGTGATGGACGACATCAATGCCATTGCCGTACGCTCTGCGCGGCTCGACGCTGTTGTCGCCTTTGTCACCAATCCAGGCGCCAAGCTGTTTCGGCACGTGATCGACCATCTGAACGGCGCGGCATCGCTCACGGCAAGCATCAGACGGCCAACGAACCTAGAGGCACTGGCATCCATCGCCGAGGACCACCCAGGAAGCATCCGTATCCACACGATGCACGCTCGGGTCGGTGGGTCCCCACCGAAAGAGCTCCTGCATTCGAAACTCGTACTCTCCGAACGTCGAGACGGTGAAATGGACGTTCTCGTGGGTAGCCACAACTGGACGGGAAAGGCACTACATGGAGTTAATCGAGAGGCCAGTCTTCATACATGTTCCAGGGACGACCATCCACTCGTCTCTGGAGTGCGGCGGCACATCGAGCAATGCCATGGCGAAGCCGTACCGCTCAGTGCCGACAACCTCGAAGAACTGCTGCAACTCCAGCAGGCGCTCGAAGGCGACGGCTCCGGGGTAGGCGTCACCGGCGTCCACACCTGGAAGGCGACCGTCATCCATGCGGAGGCTCGAGACGACTCTCTCCGAGGCGAGGGCAGGCTGTTGGTATACGTCAGCCCGCAGGACAGGCCTGGCCTGCTCGAAAGATTCGCCGTGGGAAGGAAAGTCGACCTGTGGTTGTACAAGGCGGGAACGCTTCACGACCACACGCCCCCCGCTTCGATTCCTGTCTTGTTCCGCGGAAAGTCGGACATGCTCAATGTCGCGTCGTCTGGTCCTGTGACCTCGAGAACGGTGCATCAGCAGCTCTGGACGCTGGATGCTCCGGAGCTCGACTACATTCGCGGTGTCCCGGTCAAGGGCCATCCAACACTACAAGTTGTCCTGAGTCTGGAGCGGGTTGGGGAACTAGAAGCGATGCTCTACGGGAAAGGACACAGACCGAAGCTCACTACTCCGATTCACGAGCGCCCCGTCCAGAACTCGTTGCCCCACTCCTGGAGCCAGGCTCCGGGTGAACAAGTCGTGGTGTTCGAGCCCGAGATCATAGAAGTCGAAACGAAGATCCGCGTCTATTCACGACAACGACTCTATTCCGATGCCGTAGGAATGCGGCTTGAAAACCGCATCTCGCGGCACACGAGCAGGACTCTCAAGCGCCCAACCAAGTCGAACCTTGTCGAAGCGAAGCTCGACAAGGGCGACTCACCATTCTTCTACAAGTCCAGCCACATCGTTGACGTGGAGGATTGATGACCCCCAACGCACGCCGACTCCCCACCCACCACGTCTCCATCCGAGTTCCCTGGCACGACAGCGGCTGGACAGGCACGGTCTGCGCCAAGCCTTCCTTGAACGTCGCCTGCCAGACGCTGGCCCGCGTCGCCACGGCGAAGGACGATCAGGCCGAGGCCGAGATCGCAGGTTGTAGGTTCGAGGATCTGCCCTCCAACCAGCACCCGCCCTGCGTGCACGAGCGAGCGATGTTCATGTCGCCGACTGCACTTTCCCAGGACAAGGAGCACCCCTACGCCGAGGGCAACCCAGAGCTGTACAGCCACTTCCGCTCCACGCCCTACACCCACGCCCCCTACAGCGCCGCCTGCATCCCGTTTCGATGGATGCTTCGACGCAATGCAGAAGAGCTGTGTGAACAGCATGGGATGGTGTTCCAGCAGGATCGCGAGCCTCAGCTGGGCTTCGACACGAACTGGATCCAGGAGCGCAGCAACCAGCTCGCTATCCTGGACACCTTCTTCAGTGCCATCCAGCCCGAAGCGTCTCTCTGCTTCTTCTACGCCAAGGACACCCCACTCTCCACCAGCGGTCGACGGGTCATCATCGGCGTGGGACGGGTACGGTCGGTGTCACCCCATGTGGAATACGCCTACGAGCCCCGCGACCATAATGGGCTGCGCTGCGTCCTGTGGGAACGCAACGTCTCCCACTCCATTCGGCCGGGCTTCGAAGACGGCTTCGTCTTTCCCTACGCCGAGCTGCTGGAACTGGCGCAGGAACGTGGCCTGGACCCCGAGGAGTTCGTCGCCTACGCCCCCGACGATGCCTTCGACAGCTTCTCCTACGTCAGCGAGCTGGTGGATCACGACAGTGCGATCGCCAGCATCCTGAGCTGCGTCCGCGCCCTCGAGGCCATTCGCGAGGTCCTTGACGGCCCCTGGTCTACCGTAAGGAACTGGCTCGACAGCCAGTTGAGCAGCCTGTGGCGACTGCGAGGTCCCTTCCCCGGCTTTGGATCAGCGCTCAGCACACTGCTGGGGCCTGGTGGCAACCTGGTGGCCTACGAGCTGGCGGCCAAGGCGACAAAGGACGCTGGTTCCGGAATGGTGGATCCCTGGCCGGCGTTCCTGAAGCTGATGCGTGCGCCGGATCTGGGCGAAGGTCTCTCGTCGGAGGTGGTGGGCGATGGCCACGCGCGCACCTGGCTGCACATGCCCGCCACGCGGAAGTCGCTCTTGAAGCTCCTGAGCCGTTTCTCACTCTCCCCAGAACAGACTGCACGCTTCTTCGAGCCGGACCATCGCCCGGGGGGGATCAGCGACGAGGACCTACTCGCTAACCCCTACCTGCTCTACGAGCTGGACCGAGGCTCCCTCGACTCGATCACAGTGCAGACCATCGACCGCGGTGTCCTGCCATCCAAGGCTGTCCAGGAAGCCTTCCCTCTGCCGGAGCAGAGCCGCCTCTCTGACAGCGTGGACTGGCGCAGGGTGCGGTCGATGATGGTGGCAGCACTCGAAGCCGCGACAGACGAAGGCCACACACTGCTGCCCCGTGCCTGGGTGACCCAGCGGATCGAGAAAATGCCCTTGGACACACCCTGCCCCGCCAACATGGACGTGCTGCAGGGCATGGGCGAGCTGCTGGAGCCAGTGGTGATGAACGTCGCCATGGAGGACGAATCTACCGCCTACCAGCTCTCTCGCTTCGAGGAGACCCGCGCGCTCGTCCAGCGTGCTGTGAACAAGCGCGTGTTCCGCGCCAAGCGTCATGAGGCCAATATCGACTGGCGGGCCAGAGTGGACGACCTGTTCAAGGCCATGCCAAGCGAACCACAGGAGCGTGCCATCGAAGACAAGGCTCGCCAGGAGAAGGCGGCGGCCCTGAAAGAGCTTCATGCTTCTCGGCTATCGGTGCTGATCGGACCGGCCGGGACCGGCAAGACCACCTTGCTGCGAATGCTCTGCGATCTGGAGGACGTCGCCGCAGGCGGTTTGCTGCTCCTGGCCCCCACCGGAAAAGCCCGCGTTCAGCTCGAGCAAAAAACGAAGCAGGTCGGGAATGGTCAAACTCTCGCCCAGTTCCTGATGAGGACCGGGCAGCGGTACGATCCCGAGACAGGGCGCTATCTGGTGACCCGCAGCCCCAGCCGATGCAGCGATTACAAGACCGTGATCATCGACGAATGCTCCATGCTCACCGAAGAGCAGCTCGCCGCGACCCTGGACGCCTTGGGTAGCGTCCAACGCCTGGTTCTGGTGGGTGATCACCGCCAGCTCCCGCCCATCGGCAGCGGACGTCCATTTGTGGACATCGTGCGCAAGCTGGCACCCGATGGCATCGAGACCCGCTTCCCCCGTGTGGATCGCGGCTATGCCGAGCTGACCATCCACCGTCGGCAGAAGGGTCGAGCGCGCGCAGACCTGCTGCTGGCGAGCTGGTTTGGCGGCAACCCGGACCCAGCCGCAGACGAGGTCTGGGATCTGCTGGCGGGCAAGCCTCTCGAGGAGATTCAGTTCCTTCCCTGGGCCACAGGCGAGGAGCTGCACCGCGTACTCCTGGAGGTGCTCCAGAATGAACTCGGCCTCAGCGGGCTGGACGATGAGCAGGGCTTCGAACTGAGCTACCTGTCCGTAGACTCCAAGGCGTTCAGGGACAAGGTCTACTTCGGGCGCAGCCGCGACCCAGAGAAGCCCCACCGTGCCGAAGCCTGGCAGATCATATCGCCCGTCAGAGCGGGAGAGCCAGGTGTGGAGAGCATCAACCGCCTGGTGCAGCAGACCTTCCGCCGCGGGTGGCTCGAGTCCGCCACCAAACAGGTGAGATGGCGCAAACTCAATCCACCCCAAGGCCGCCACGGCATCATCTATGGCGACAAAGTCATCAACCTGGAAAACTCCAGTCGACGCCACGTGTGGCCGGAGCGACAGTCCTATGTCGCGAACGGCGACGTCGGCCTAGTGGTGGGCAACTATCGCGGCGGGGGGCGAAAGAAGCTCTTCAAGAAGTTGGAGGTCGAGTTCACCTCACAGCCACGCTTCCTCTACAGCTACCGCACCAAAGAGTTTGGCGACGAAGGTGGGAATCCCCTGGAGCTGGCCTACGCCCTGACCGTCCACAAGACCCAGGGAAGTGAGTTCGGCACCACCATCGTGGTAATCCCCAACCCCTGCTGGCTGCTCTCTCGCGAGCTGCTCTACACCGCCCTGACCCGCCAGTCCGACCGCGTGGTGGTGCTCCACCAGGGTGACCTGCGCGAACTTCGCCGGTACTCTGGAGAGACCTACTCGGACATCGCCCGCCGCCTCACGAACCTGTTCGAAGCACCAAGCCCTGTGGAGATTGAGGTCGCAGGCAAGCCGCGGTTCCTCGAGGAAGGCCTCATCCACCGGACCAAACGCGGCGAGCTCGTGCGCTCCAAGTCCGAGGTCATCATCGCCAATGAGCTGCTGGCCCAGGGCTACGACCGCTACCAGTACGAACAGCACCTCACGCTCCCGTCAGGAAACGTGCGCTACCCAGACTTCACCGTCGAAGACGAAGACACAGGGGAGCATTTCTACTGGGAGCACCTGGGGATGCTCACGAATCCCGAGTACCGGGCACGCTGGGAGAGAAAACTCGCAGCATACCGCGCGGCGGGGATCGTGCCTCACGATGAGGGCGGAGGGGAAACCGGCACCCTGATCATCACACGCGATGATGAGCGAGGTGGGATCGACGCGAAGCGAATAGCAGAGATCATCGCAGAAGTGCTGGGGGGCTGAACTTGGCGACCTATGTTCCAACACCAACGGACGTCATCAAGGGTCTACGGACCCGACTGGACGAGTACAAGCTCGGTGCAGGCTGCATCACGGTCATCAAGGAGCTCGTGCAGAACGCTGATGACGCCGGTGCAACACGGCTCTACCTGTTGGTCCTGGAGCGTGGCTACTCAGAGTCAGAGAACACGCTGCTTGGTGGCCCGGCGCTGCTCGTCGTCAACGACGGCCCCTTCGAGAATCGGCACGCCGACAACTTCACCAGGCCAGCAGGGACATCGAAGAGCGAGGAGTCAAACGCCATCGGACGCTTCGGAATCGGCCAACAGAGTGTCTTCCACTTCTGCGAGGCCTGGCTGTTCCTGGGGAGAGCACTAGGTGGAGAAGTGTTGGCCGACGCCATCGACCCTTGGGCTGATGCGCGAATCGAGGCGACGAAAGCCGATCCCGAGAATCCAGACTGGAACGTGTTCAGCGAGATCGACAGACAGCGCGTCCAGAAACTAGTCCAGGACAGATTTGACGGTTCGAGCTGGCTCGCGCTGTGGTTGCCCTTGAGAGCAGAGACTCACCGCCGCCAGCGTGGGGGCTTCATCAAGGACCAGATCTGGGACGCCGCATCCTTGACCCAAGGGCTGGGCGACATGTCGGCGCTGGTCGAGCTCATGCCCCAACTCCACAACTTGCGAGAAATCGTGCTCACAGTGTCGGCGAGCCCTGCCTCCACAGAGCAGAAGGTCGTTCGCATCAACGTGGAACCCGGTTCCAAGCGGCTCGGGCGGCCAGGAGAAGACTCTGAGCCAGAGCACTCCTACGGTGAAGGCAGGGTGAGCCTCCAAAGTCGGCAGGGAAAGCAGGTCTACGAATACTGGTTGGAAGAGATCGTATCGGATGACAGCCTGTTGCGAGCCCTTCGGGCACATGGGGGCTGGCCGACCGTGCCCACCCACGACATCGATGGTCCCCGGCACGTACCTGAGAAGGCGCTCCCACATGGAGCGATCACCATCATCCGTCCAGCGGAAGGAAAGGCCGACGCCAGCTGGCCCGATCAAGGGCTGTCTGTAGGCTGGGCGGTCTATCTCCCCGTTGGACAGCCTGAACACCATCTGCTTCCAGGCGAGGGTGAGCTTCAATCACGCTGGTCCATCCGTCTACACGGCTGCCTCTTTCCAGATCATGGGCGTCGCGGTCCGCTTCAATCTCAAGGAGCCCAAGGCGCCAGGAACCAGTCGCGGGTGGAAGACCTCGAGGCCGTCCAAACACGCCTCGAATCCGGCAGCGGCGAACCACGGTCGAGGGTCAATCCGCTGCAATCTCGCGACGACTGGTTCAAGAATACGTGGAACCGGGCGCTGCAGGGCAGGGTAACCGCACCTCTATTGCTCTCTTCCCTTTCGCGTGCCATCGCACTGTCGAACCCAGATGAGTGCCTGCCAATTCTGCACGCGCTTCAAGGTTCCGAAATCTACGAAGAGCACCGCAACAGCATCACCTCTAGGTGGCAGCTCGTTGTGGAAGTAGGGGAGAAAGGCTGCTCAACAACACTGCTTCCCGCAGACTCGCGGGTGGTTGCCATCCCTCGCGCCGAAGTTGGGACACCGGTCTGGTCGCGAGCAATCCGGCACGTCGCACAGAATTTCTGCGGCCAAGATGTGCATCTCACCTTCGAAGGCGCTCCCTGCCTACGAAGCACCGGGTCTTGGGACGCCTGGACCCCCGACGACCTCCGACGACTGTTGACCGAAGATCTCCTGGTTTCTATCGGGCGGTCCAGCCCCGCCATGGCGTGGCTTGCCGACTTCATATGCACCGTCGTGCGAGGACAAGACGCCCAGCTCGCGGCAGAGGTCGCGTTCGACCTTGCACTCGCCGGGTTGCGGAACGATGAAGGCCAGCTCCGACACGCTGACACACACCACTTCTGGCAACGGATTGTATCGCTCATCCCACGAACAATGCGCTTCGAAACCTCAGCCCATCAAGTGCTCACGCTCGTCTCTGGAGCGATCGGTGAGGTGCTGCTGCTTCCCGACGCGGTTCGACCCCGTTCCTCCGTTGGAGAACCGAGCAAGGGGTCGCCTGGTAACAAGTGGCCTGGGCGCGAGTGGCGTAGCCACCTGCTCTCGCTATCCGATGCGATTGCTACCACAGTGGACGATGAATCGAAGACTTTCGTGCAGCGGGTCAGCCAACTGGCGGCCGAGATTATCCAGGAGATCGGCCCCCAGACGGTGTTAGCCGATCCCACCCTTGGGGAACGCCCCTTATTTGGCGCCAGATCGTGCAGGAACGGCAAGATCACGAGCAGCGCTGAAGAGTTGATTGCCTGTGCGAATGATGGCCTGGCCTTTGCGCCCAAAGGGATGGCCTTCATTGAAAAGACCTGCGACCGCGTGTTCGCCGCGATTGCTGGGGAAGAACACGATGTCCTCCTTCTGGATGACTACGCGTGCGCAAGAGCGATGAAGATTCCCGACCTCAGCGAGGCCTCCATTGCGCGGATCTTCGCAGGCGAGCAAGGCAGGGAGCCTTCAGCCGATGCCGGCCCCCGCAGCGAGCTTCTGCAGACCCTCCTCACGTCGAGACAGCGAGAGGGCTTGAGGGAGCTCTCTGAGTGGAGCACCGAACGTCGAGACTTCCTACAAGGTGCCCGCGTCCTTCTCACGGGTCACCGGCGGTCCATCGGGTCGGAACAGCTCTGGATTCGTGAATCCAGCTACCCATTGAAGGAAGACACCTGCAGAGCGATTCTGGGGCTGCGAGATCAGCAATGGCGAATTCTTCCCAGTGTCGTGGCAGGTGGAATCGATCAAAACTGGCGCGATCTCCTCGGGGTCAGGACACTGGACCAACAACCTCTGTTGGACTGCTTGGAGGCTGCATCTGCAGATGCGTTGGAGCAGATCTGCGCGCTCGCTGACGACGAGGCGTTGGATTCCCTGTTGCGCTTCCTGGATGACCACGAGCACCTCTGGAACAGGCTTCCGGCCCAGCGCACAGCACAAAAGCTGCGTGTCGCGGCCTCGGACAACAGACTGCACAGAACAGACGGAGGCCACGCAGTCCCTGCTGCTCTACGACCTCTCCTCCTTGAACTGGTCCACTCGGACGACGCAAAGGTCGCGCGATCCCAAGACCAGCGCATACCACTTTGGTCACCCGCCCGTGAGGTTCACCTCTGCTTGGACATCGCATCATCGCTGAATGGGAGCGCCGCCGTGGAAGCGCCGCACGGCATGGGTCCGCTAGAACTGGCTCAGTTGATCTTGGCAGCTCTCCCGAGGCTCGATGAGCACGACCTGACCCCCCTGCTGCCCAGGCTTCGGGGCACGGAGTGGCTCCCACTGGCCGGCGGACAGGTCGTGAAGCCATGTGATGTCCTGCCCCTTCCAGCCGAAGTAGCGCGGCTATCTCGCCAATGGCTCCGGGAAGATGAACGAGCCTTCGTGCTCCTGCCGGAGCTCAATCCGGCGATTCGCGCCGACCACTTGTTCACGCTTCATGTCGAACCCCTTCTCACCTCAAACTTGTCCGATGCGCTCGAGGGTCTTGCCCTACGGTTGAGTACGCTGGACGAGGAAGTCTTGCACCGCCTCGTGGTTGCCCCAGACCCTGAGAGCCTTCCCCCGCTCGACCGAGTCTGTGAGAGTAGAGCGTTGAACGATCTCGAGGGTTGGAATCTTGTCTGCGCCGCCCTCCGGGCGGTCCGCGCTCAACCTGTGCCACCTGGCGATGAAGAGCCCGGCATCCCGGCACAACTCGTTGAGGTCCTGTGCGGTCCGTTGAATGAAGACCGGTTCGTGAGCATCTTCGAGGCGCTCTCGATCTCCGCTCGTGCCAGCGACAACAATGGCGAACTTCCATTTTTCGAGCACTACTGCAGATTGCTGGC
>Ga0307987_1002187_pt1 | contig 10313 bp, 10 predicted proteins | sample EllFjometagen181_FD_203157 | JGI IMG/M metagenome (GOLD analysis project Ga0307987, IMG submission 203157) | Marine microbial communities from Ellis Fjord, Antarctic Ocean - #181 | ecosystem: Environmental > Aquatic > Marine > Unclassified | place: Southern Ocean | collected 2014-10-08 | reverse complement strand
GCAAGCGGGCACAGAGGGCGCTGCCGATCTCCAGCCCCTGCAGGAAGACGAGTACATCCCGCTGTTCGGCGTGTTCGCGCCAGCCCGTGCGAATCTCCTCGACCCGCTTCTTGCCGATTCCCGGCACCTCCAGCAGCCGTTCGGAGTAGTTGCCAAGGATGCGAAGAGTATCGGTGCCGAAGTGCTCGACGATGCGTTCGGCGTACTTGGGGCCAATACCGGGGATCAGCCCGCTGCCCAGATAGCGCCGAATGCCCTCGTCGGTGGAGGGCAGGATGGCGCGGAACTCGCGGACGCGCAGTTGCCGGCCATGGTCCTTGTGCGTCTCCCAGCGCCCGGTGGCCTCGATTTCCTGGCCCTCCATGAGCCCGGCGAGCGGCCCGACGATGGTCTGTTCCTTGCAGCCATTCTCCAGCAGCTTGAGGACCGTGTACTGGCCGTCGGCACTGGCGAAAAGCACGCGCAGCACCTCGCCGCGCACCGTGTGTTCGAGCGCGGACCCGGACCTGGCAGTCCTGTCGTCGGATTGGTTCTGTGATTCCTGCTTCACGTTCCGCTTACATTGCCGCTCCACTGGTCTGCGCGCAACCTGCTCAGCAATCTCATCCGGACGACTACGAAACCCCCGAAGGGCGCGAAATGCGGGGAGGGACGTCTCGGCCAAGGCTCGGCACGCAGAGCAACGAGGGGCGTGGGGCTGGCAGTCGATGCGCGCTCGCGATACAGTAGCCATATGAAGCCGCTCGTGTACATTGAGACGACAATCCCCAGTTTCCACTTCGAGGTGCGCGAGGAACCGGAGATGGTCGCCCGGCGGAACTGGACAAGGGAATGGTGGAAGAGCTATCGCCCCCTGTGCCGACTGGTGACAAGTGAAGCGGTGATTGCGGAGTTGAGTGAAGGGGAATACGAGTCCCAGGCAGACGCGATTGATCTGCTGAAGCCTGTCGACAGGTTGGAGACTCCGGACGAACTGGCCGACATTATCGATGTCTACCTCGCGAACCATCTCATGCCTCAGGACCGCCTTGGGGATGCGCTGCACTTGGCGCTTGCTTCCTGGCACAAATGTGACTTCCTGCTGACCTGGAACTGTCGCCACATCGCCAACGCCAGCAAGTTCGAGCATATCCGTATCCTCAATTCACGACTGGGCTTGTTCGTGCCGACTCTGGTCACCCCGATGGAGTTGTGCATGGAGGAATCGACATGAAGGACGAAACTCTGGAACGAGTCTGGCGGAGCCGGAAAGCGATCGCTTCTCGGTGCGGCAACGACTCTCGCCGACTGGTGAGCTTCCTGCAAGAGCGGGAACGGAAGTGCCGCAGCGAACAGGCGGATGCATCCAGGCGAGGCCGGGCTTCGCTTGGCCCTGACGAGTGATTTTGGGTGCGCGCCCCCGCAGGAGAGTGACATGGGACTGACACTGGAGTTCTATCAGGGCGATCCGGACGCACTGGCACTGGCATTCGAGAATGCCGAGTTCGAGGTGTTGGACGACCCCGGAGTCGTTGCCCGAACTGCGGACCTCTCACTGCATATCACCCCGAGGGATCTCAACCTGCTGTCCTTGCAGGTTGGTCGTATCACTGGGGCCGACCCCATGGAACTGCGCCCCCATCTTGATATCGTGGTTGACGAAGAGGACCGAGGTCTGCTTGCGGTCAGCGCATCTTGGGTTGCCTACCTTGCTGCTTTGAAGCCTTCCCACGTGGCATCGCTTGTCTCTGCCTGGTTCGAAGCAATGCAGAGGGAACATGGCGACTCGGGGATCCGTGTCACACCAGAAGCAACGCGCGGAGTACGGGACTTGGTTGACCTTTGCGTGGCTGCACGGCTGGCCGGTTCCTCTGTCATGCACGCGTGGATGCTATGAGGACGCGGACCAGACTTGCGGGTGGTCCATCCCGCGAGGTGCGCTGAGGTGCAACTGAACGCTGGGCGCAACCGCTTCTCGTTTCAGCAAGGGACTATGCCTCCCGGTAGTCGCGAGGGGTGGGGGTGAGGCCCTTGGGCAAGCGTTGGCGGATGGCCTCGTAGAGCAGGAGGGCGGTGGCGGTGGAGACGTTGAGGGAATCGGCCTGCCCGAGCATGGGGATGCGCACGGCCAGGTCGGCCCCGTCGATCCAGGGCTGGGTGAGGCCGTATTGTTCGGCCCCGACCACGATGGCGAGGGGCCCGGTCATGTCCACCTCGGTGTAGAGCGGATCAGCATGCGGCGTGGCGGCGAGGGTGCGCACGCCACGGGCGCGAAGCCAAGCGAGAGTGTCGGCCGAACTGGCTTCGGCGATGGGCACATGGAAGAGACTGCCGGTGCTGGCCCGCACGACATTCGGGTTGAAGAGGTCGGTGCAGGCGTCGGCCAGCAGCAAGGCATCGACGCCGGTGGCGTCGGCGCTGCGCAGCATGGTGCCCAGATTGCCCGGCTTCTCGATCCCCTCGGCGACCAGATAGAGGGGCGACTGGTCAGGGGCCGGCAACTCTTCGAGCGCGGTCCGCTTCTGCGGTGCCAGGGCCAGAAGGCCCTCCGGGCGATCCCGGTAGGCGATCTTCCGGAAGACCGGGGCAGTGGTCTCGAACACCCGGGCTCCGGCCTCCGCGCAGGCGGCGATCAGAGCGGCCTCATTCGTCCCCTGGAACAGCTCGGGGCAGACGTACAACTCTTCCAGAACCCAGCCGCTGTCCAGGGCGCGCCGAACCCCCCGGTATCCCTCGATGAGAAACTTGCCCTCGCGGTCGCGGGGGCGCCGGTCGCGGAGCTTGACCAGGAACTTGATGCGGGGGTTCTGGGGGCTGGTGAGAAGCATGGATCTCCATGGGCCTTTGGGTCGGGAACCGCCGTCCGCGTCATAACCTCCGTCGGACGAATGGGGCTGTGCTGTTTTGCGTTGACTTCGGGGTACAATAAACTAAGTTACGGCGGCAACAGGAGCTCGGCAAGTTCAGAACGCCCGAACCGGTTGCGGTCGGGCGTTCTCTGTGTTCCTGAAGCGCGATGCCCCGATTCCTGACAGCGAGAAAACCATCCTCAGTATACGGAGTTAGTGCAATGGCCAATACGGTGCTAGTCGGCCTCCAGTGGGGCGATGAAGGCAAAGGCAAGATCATCGACGTGCTCACCCGCGACGCGGACGTCGTCGTCCGCTTCCAGGGCGGCAACAACGCGGGGCACACGGTCGAGATCGGCGAGAACAAGTTTGTGTTGCACCTGATCCCCTCGGGCATTCTGCGCCCGGAGGCCCAGTGTGTCATCGGCAATGGCCTGGTGGTCAGCGTGATTGGCCTACAGGAGGAGCTGGACGGCCTCGACGCCAAGGGGATCGACATCTCCGACCGGCTGTACATCAGCGACCGCTGCCAGCTGATCTTCGCGTATCACTGCATGGCGGACGGGCTCAAGGAAGGCCAGTTGGGCGAGAACAAGATTGGCACCACCAAGCGCGGCATCGGCCCGGCGTACGCCGACAAGGCGAACCGTTGTGGCATCCGCGCCCGCGAACTCCAGCGTCCGGACGCCTTCCGCCAGAAGTTCTACACCGAGGGCGAGAAGTACAACCGCCTCTTCGCCGAGCACGGTGTCGAGCAGCTGGATCTGGACACAGAGTGGGCCAAGCTGGCCGAGATCGCCAAGCGGCTCGCCCCGATGGTCACTGATACCACGCTCCTGCTGAACCGCGCCGCCGATGCGGGCAAGGCTATCCTCTTCGAGGGCGCGCAGGGCACCTGGCTGGACATCGATTTCGGCACCTACCCGTTTGTCACCAGCAGCAACACCACCGTCGGCGGCGCCTGCACCGGTACGGGCATGGCACCCTCCCGCATCGACGAAGTGGTGGGTGTGCTCAAAGCCTACACCACCCGCGTCGGCGCTGGCCCCTTCCCCACCGAGTTGGACGACGATCTCGGCGAATCGATCCGTCAGAAGGGCGGCGAATTCGGCGCCACCACCGGACGTCCCCGCCGTTGCGGCTGGTTTGATGCGGTGGCCACGCGCTACGCGGTCATGCTCAATGGCGTGACCGGCATCGCCTTGACCAAGATGGATGTGCTGGACGAGCTGGAGACGCTCAAGATCTGCACGGCCTACGAGCTGGACGGCAAGGTCATCACCGACATGCCCGCGGACAGCGACGATCTGGCCCGCGTGAAGCCGGTCTATGAAGACATCGCTGGCTGGTGTGAAGACACCACCGGCGTCACTGACTACGAGCAGCTTCCCGAGCTTGCCAAGGCCTACATTGATCGCCTCATGGAGGTCATCAACGCCCGGCCGCAGATCATCTCGGTCGGCCCCCGGCGGGCGCAGACCTTCGACGCCCCGGAAAAGTGAGCCAAGAGGGCGAGATTCAGCTTCCCCGCCCCCGCCACGTTGCCATCGTCATGGATGGCAACGGGCGTTGGGCGCAGGAGCGCGGGCTTCCCCGGAGCGAGGGGCATCGGGCTGGCACCGCAGCGGTGCAGCGCGTGGTCGAGGCCTGCCAGGAATTTGGCATCCGCTATCTCACGCTCTATGCCTTCAGTACCGAGAACTGGAAGCGCCCCCCCGGCGAGATCCGCGCCTTGATGGGGCTGCTGCGCGAGTTCCTGGACGAGCGTCTGGAAGATATGCTGAAGAAGGGCATTCGCCTGAACGTGATCGGCCAGACGGCGCGGCTGCCACGCTTTGTGCGCTCCCGGCTGAAGCGAGTAATGGAACGCACGGCGGGCGGTACCGAGGGCACTCTGACGTTGGCTCTCAGCTATGGTTCACGCAGCGAGATCACGGATGCGGTCCGGAGGATCGCGGCGGCGGTGCAGGCGGGTTCCCTCGCCCCCAAGGACATCACCGAGGAGACCGTGGCCGCACACCTCTACACGGCGGGCCTGCCCGATCCCGATCTGGTGATTCGCACGGCGGGCGAGAAGCGGCTGAGCAATTTCCTCATGTGGCAGCTCTCCTATGCAGAGTTCTGGTTTACTGACCGTTGCTGGCCGGAGTTCGACCGGGCGCTGCTCCAGCAGGCGCTAGACGAATTCGGGCATCGGCAGCGGCGATTCGGGGGGCTGGGGAATGCTTAGGCAGCGCTTCGCTGTTGGGGCACCGCTGGGTTGCCTGGCCTTGGCCGGCTTCCTCTTCCCGGGCTGGCCGGGGGCGCTTCTCTTCTTGTGTTTGGGCGGGTTCCTGATCGTGGAGGGGTTGCGGGAGTTCCACAACATGGCGGAGGCCATGGGGCTCCCCGGCGCGCGGCAGGCCTGCTACCTGGCTGGCCTCGCCTTCGTGTTGGTTGGCCCCCTGGCGGCCTGGGTCTCTCCCACGAGCCCGGCGACGGCGGCTGCCTCGCTGGATGCGGCGGTGCTTTCCATGGTGTTTGTGCTGTTGGCGGTTGGCCTGTTCCGGGCCGGACCTTCGCAGGCGTCACTTACCCGCTGTGGCGTGTCGCTGGCGGCCGTTGTCTACGTGGCATGGTCCATGTCGTTTGCGGGCAAGCTCTACTTCTCGGGCAGCGATGGTCGTCGGCTGGTCCTGTTTCTCGTGGCCGTGACCAAGGTCGCGGACATCGGGGCCTTCACTCTCGGCTCGTTGACCGCCAAGCTCCCGCGCGGCAATCACAAGCTCTGCCCCCGGTTGAGCCCCAAGAAGAGCTGGGAAGGGCTGTTTGGCGGCGTCATTGCCAGCCTTGCCTGCGCCTTCGGTCTCCTCTACCTGTGGCCCGAGTCCATGCGCCTGCACGGCGTGCAGGTGGTCAACTGGGCGGTGGCCCTGGCCTTTGGCCTGCTTGCGCCTGTATTGGGTCTGCTTGGTGATTTGGCCGAATCCGGCTTCAAGCGGGCGAGTGGGTTCAAGGATTCCGGCCGCCTGCCCGGCCTGGGCGGAGTGTTGGATGTTCTCGACAGCCTGATCCCTGTCGCGCCCCTCTTCTACGCCTGCATCCATCTGTTTGCCGCGTCATGATCCCCATCGTCAACGACCGCGCGACCCGCCGCGTCCCGGTGGTCACCCACACGATCATCCTGCTGAACGCGGTGGTGTTTGGCTACCAGATCTTCCTTGGGGCCGAGTCGGGCACCCAGTTCGTTCTGCACTGGGCCCTGGTCCCCGATCACTTTGCCATCTGGCGCCACGGGTGGGATTGGCACCTGCTGGGCCGGGCTGGGCTCCGCTGCTTCACCAGCATGTTCCTGCATGCCGGCTGGCTGCACATCATTGGCAACATGTGGACGCTCTGGATCTTCGGCGACGAGATCGAGGACCGGCTGGGGCACGCGCGCTTCCTTCTGTTCTACCTTCTCGCCGGGGTCTTCGCCGCCGCCCTGCACCTGCTCCTCAACTTCGGGAGCCCAATCCCGACAGTCGGGGCCAGCGGGGCGATCGCGGGGGTGATGGGGGCCTACTTCCTGCTCCTCCCCTTCCACTGGATCACCTTCATTGTCCCCGTGCTCTTCATCCCGGTTCCCATCAAGCTCCCCGCCGTGGTCTACCTCCTGTTCTGGGGCTACGCCCAGTTCACTGGTGCCTACGCCAGTCTCGGTTCCCGAAGCTCCAGCGGCATCGCCTTTTGGGCCCACGTGGGCGGCTTCCTCGGCGGCATGTACCTCATCCGCCGCTGGGGCATCAAGCGCCGCAGCAAGTAGCACCGGGGCAGTTGCCGCTGGTTTTGCCGATGCCGTGCGTGGTGTCGGGACGGCTGGTTGCGGTGGTGCGGGTTGCGGGGCGGAGCGGGCACGGGTATGGTATAACCGCTTGGGTGGCAATCTCGCAGTCCCGACCCGTTGACGGGTCGCCAGGACCCTTCCCCCAAACGCCGAACCCAGCCCAATCCGAGGAGTTTCCAGAGCCATGCAATTGCAGGGATGTTATACCGCGACCGTGACGCCGTTCCGCAACGGGGAAGTGGATTTCGATGCCTTCGGGCAGCTGATCGAGGACCAACTCGCCGGTGGCGTGGACGGCCTTGTGCCGGTCGGTACGACGGGCGAGTCGCCCACGGTGGACTTCGACGAGCACATGAAGATCATAGATTTCGTGGTGAGCGCGGTGAACAAGCGCTGCCCCGTGATCGTGGGCAGCGGCGGCAATTCCACGGCCGAAGCCATCCATTTGACCAAGCACGCCGCCGAAGCGGGGGCTGATGCCTCGCTACAGGTGACGCCCTACTACAACAAGCCCACCGCCGAGGGGCTGTACCGCCATTTCCTGACCGTGGCGGAAGAGTCCGGCGTCCCGATCGTGGTCTACAACGTGCCCGGGCGGACCAGTTGCGAGATTCCCATTGATGTGATCGCTCGCCTCGCCCCCCATCCGTTGGTGATCGCGGTGAAGGAAGCAGGCGGCAGCGTGGACCGGGTGAGCGCAATCCGCTCCGCCTGTGACATCACCGTGTTGAGCGGCGACGACAGCCTGACGCTGCCGATGATGAGCCTTGGCGGCAAGGGCGTCATCAGCGTGGCATCCAACGTGATTCCCGCGGAAGTTACCCAGATGACGCACGCTGCACTGGCGGGCGACTGGGACGAGGCGCGTGAGATTCACTTCCGCCTGTATCCCCTCTTCCGCGATCTCTTCATTGAGACGAACCCGATCCCCGTGAAGGCCGCGCTGGCCATGCTCGGCAAGATCGCCGAGGAGTATCGCCTGCCCATGTGTGCCATGAGCGAGGCCAACCGTCCGACGCTCTTGGCGAGTATGCGGGCTGTCGGGATTTCGGTATAGGATAGCCGCAGAGCGCGTGTCGCGGCCGCCGGTTGCTTCGCCTGCCGGGCGATTCCCCGAATGTGCCCCGGGACGTGGATCGTCCCCGTTCCGGTCTGCCCGGCTGTGCATGGGCAGTGCCCACATCCGGGGAGACGTCTCCAATGGCGCAGCGGCTGGCGTGTGGATGTCTGAATCAGGAGGAATGGGAATCGCGGCACACGGTGCCCCTCCCACATTCAGAAACCCAGGTCGAGCGGAACCAACGCGCCGGGATGAGCGTGCAGGCCGCCCACATCCGGGGAGACGTTCTCAGTGGACAGCGGCTGGCGGGTGAATGTCTGAATCAGGAGGAATGGGAATCGCGGCACACGGTGCCCCTCCCACATTCTGGAAGACGTTCTCAGTGGACAGCGGATGGCGGGTGAATGTATGAATCCGGATGGGGCGGGGATTCAAGGGACCGGGATTGCGGCACCCGGTGCCCATTCCGTGTTTTGGCCGGCAACTCCCCCGAATGTGGGAGGGGCACCGTGTGCCGCGACTTCCCCCGGTCCCCGGCTCGTCCCTGTTCCGGCTTCCCTGTCCCCATTGGATGTTCGACGTTGGGACGTTCGACGTTCGACGTTCGGTCCCCTTCCTAGCTTCTCTTCTCCGGGAACATGGCCAGGACTGTGTCCTCGTTCACCGGCTGGATGATGCCGCGCTCGGTGATCAGGCCGGTCACCAGGCGGGGGGGGGTCACGTCAAAGGCGAAGTTTGCCGCTGGGCTGTCGGGAGGCGTGACCAACACCTGGGTGATCTGGCCGTCGGGCCCGCGCCCGCGCATGTACTTCACCTCCTCATTGCCGCGTTGCTCGATGGGGATCTCGCGGACGCCGTCGCGCATGGTCCAGTCGAAGGTGGAGGAGGGGAGGGCGGTGAAGAAGGGGACCTGGTTGTCGGCGGCGGCCAGGGCTTTGAGGTAGGTGCCGACCTTGTTGGCGACGAAGCCCGTATAGGTCGTGCGGTCGGACCCGACGATCACCAGATCGACCATGCCATGCTGCATGAGGTGCCCGCCGGTGTTGTCCGGGATGATCGTGTGGGGCACGCCATGCTGGCCCAGTTCCCAGGCGGTGAGCCGCGCGCCCTGATTGCGCGGCCGGGTCTCGTCCACCCAGACATGGATGTCGACGCCGGCATCGAAGGCGGCATAGATCGGGGCGGTGGCGGAGCCGTAGTCGACGAAGGCCAGCCAGCCGGCGTTGCAGTGGGTGAGGATGTTGACTGTTTGTCCCGGCTTGGTCTCGGCGATCTCGCGAATCAGTTCCAGGCCGTGCTCGCCGATTCGGCGACAGCACTCGGCATCCTCGTCGGCGATGGTAACGGCCAATGTGCGAGCCGCCGGAATCCGCGCGGCGGGATGGGCGATGGGGCGGAGGGCATCGAGCTGGCGGTCCACTGCCCAGCCCAGGTTGACGGCGGTGGGGCGGGTGGCCTTGAGTTGGTCTGCGGCGGCTTGGAGAGCGCCGTTGGGATCATCTGCCGTCGCGGTCTCGCGAGCCGCGAGGTACATGCCCCAACCGGCGGTGGCGCCGATCAGCCCCGCGCCGCGCACATGCATCTCCTGGATGGCCGCAGCAACCTGGTCTACCGATTCCAGGCGCTCGATGACAAACTCGTGGGGGAGGTGGCGCTGGTCGATGATCTCGACCGCGCCGGGATTGTCCGCCACGGGCCAGATGGTGCGGAAATGGGTGCCGTCAACGTTCATGGTGCGTACCTACTCGCCTTCGAATGCAATGAGGGCGAAGGGCTTGTAGCCCCCATCCCGGAGCTTCTCGCAGCCGCCGAGGTCCGGGAGATCGACCACGAAGCCGCATTCCACCACCTCGCCGCCGAGTTTTTCTACCAATTGGCAGCCGGCAAGCGCGGTGCCGCCGGTGGCGATCAGGTCGTCGATGACCAGGATGCGGTCGCCGGGCTCGATGGCATCGCGATGGACTTCGATGGCGTCGGTGGAGTACTCGGTGGTGTATTCCACCTTTTCGACATCGGCGGGCAGCTTGCCGGGCTTGCGCAGGAGGATGAAGCCGAGGCCCAGGGCATGAGCCAGGACGCTGCCGAGGACGAAGCCGCGGCTCTCGATGCCGGCCACAGCGTCGATCTTCTCGTTCTGGTAGCGTTTGACGAACGCATCGGTCACCAGCTTGAGGCCTCGGGGATTCTTGATCAGGGTGGTCACATCACGGAACATGACGCCTGGGATGGGGAAGTTGGGGATGGTGCGGAACATGCCCTTGATCTCATCCAGAACGGCCTCATCCAGGGCCGGAGCGGGCTCGCCCTTGGCGATGCGTGGGATCGCCTCGATCAGCAGGTTCTTCACATTGGCGGCGTTCTGCTGGAAGATGGCGAGGACGGCTTCCCAGGTGACGGGCGCCTCGTCCTCCTTCCAGCAGTCGTAGTCGGTGCTCATGGCCACGGCCGCGTAGGGAATGCCGGCTTCGTTGGCCAGGGCAGCTTCGGGGGCCGTGGACATGTTGATGATATCCGCACCCCAGGCCCGGAACATGTGGGATTCGGCGCGGGTGGAGAAGCGCGGTCCCTCGATGGTGACGACTGTGCCCTGCCGGTGGACGTTCAGGCCCAGTTTGTCCGC
>Ga0307987_1002186_pt1 | contig 10318 bp, 7 predicted proteins | sample EllFjometagen181_FD_203157 | JGI IMG/M metagenome (GOLD analysis project Ga0307987, IMG submission 203157) | Marine microbial communities from Ellis Fjord, Antarctic Ocean - #181 | ecosystem: Environmental > Aquatic > Marine > Unclassified | place: Southern Ocean | collected 2014-10-08 | reverse complement strand
ACTACCAGGCCTTCGAGTGGTACGGCTATCCGGGCCTGTTGATGCTGGTGGCCGCACTGCTGGCGCCCGCCATGGCCCGCAGCCCACGGGGCTGGCTGGGGCTGGTCATCATGGCCGCGCTGGGCGTCATCATGGCGGTGGGACCCACCCTGGGGGCCACCTCCATGCTGGTGGCCCTGGTGCCTGGCTACGGCCACCTGCGCTGCCACTGCCGTGAGCTGTACATCACGCTGCTGTTCCTGCTGCCCCTGGCCGGCGAAGGGCTGGCCCTGCTCTGGGACCGGATGCAGCGGGCCGAGACCGAGCGCCGACTGCGCTGGATTCTGATGGGCTTCGCCGGGGTGCTCGCGCTGGGGGCCCTGCCACGGCTGGTGATGGGTACGGCGACCGAAAGCGGCGCGCCTCTGGCTCCCTGGCTGGGGCTGGCCTTCGCCGGCATGCTGGTGATCACCGCGTGGCGGCCTAGACCCTGGCAGCTGGCCGTGCTGGTCCTGCTGCACGGGGTGGACGTGTCCAGCGCCGGCAGGGGCCTGGTCCACCACGCCGATCTCGACATGTGGACCTTCGTCTCCCAGCCCGGGGTGGACGAGGTCCTGCTCGAGGACAGCGACTGGTACCGCTTCTGGGGTTCTGAAGAAGTGGTGAACCCCAACCACGGGGTGGTGCTGCAGCGGCGCTCCATCCTGGGCTACGAAAACCAGTTCCCGTCCCGCTACGCCCACTACATCGGTACCGTGGCCGGGCTCCCCGACACCAAGGCCATCACCCACATCTCCCCGGGGCTCATCGACCTACTGGAGGACCCCTTCCCCTTCGAGCTCCTGGGGCTGCGCTACGGCCTGAAGACCGACTGCGGTGATCGACGGCCCGGCCCACCCCCGCCGGGGCAAGCCTTGGGCGGGGCTCCCGCTGGAGCACCCCCGGGGCCACCTCCCCCAGGCCAGGACTTCCACGGGCAACCCCACCCGGGCCAGCCCCCAGAGGGCAAGATGGACCCCGACGCCCACCGTGCCCAGCCCTGCGATCGTTGGACGCTGGTGGAGAACCCCGACCCCTTCCCCAGGGCCGTCATCGTCACCGACCTGCAGAGGGTGGACGACCAGGATGATCTGCTGGCGCGTGTGATGGACGAGGGCTTCGAGCCCCGCAGCAGCGCCCTGGTGGAGCACCCCGTGGACTGGCCGAAGTCCTCGGGAGCGCCCGCCGACGCCACCCGGGTGCTGTCGGTGGAAGACCGCGGCCCCAACCGCATCGTGGTGGAGCTCGAGGCCGCCGAGCAGGCACTGCTGGTGCTCTCCGAGATGCACATGCCGGGCTGGTCCGCCAGGATCGAAGAGCAGGACCTGCCGGTGATCCGAGCGGACTACCTGCTGCGGGCCGTGCCCGTGCCCCCAGGGCGCCACACAGTGGAGCTGTCCTACTGGCCCCCGGGACTGGGCAAGGGCATCCTGCTGGCCATCCTGGCCCTGTTGGCGGCCCTGGGACCCCAGCTGTGGACGATGATCCGCCGGCGACGCATATAATCTGGTCAGCATGACGCACGGGAACACCCACATCTGATAGGGTTTTCGCGGAGGACCTCAATGCTCACCGCCATGCTTCTCGCTCTCGCCGCCCAGGGGGCGGATATCTCCCCGGACTTCGAGCTCCGCGGGGCCTTCAGCCTCGAACGCCTGGGGGTCCAAGCCGATTTCCGGCCAGGACTCCGCATGGACCTGTGGCGACAGGAAGGCAGCGTGCTGTTCGATGATCCCCACGCCAAGCTGCAGGCCCAGGTATTCGCCACCCCGGCCTACGTCCGTGTGGGGCCCCGCTTGGTCTTCGAGCCCATCGCCATCTTCAACCTGCAGGTCTTCGCCAACTACGACATGTACTTCGGCAACTTCCAGACCATCGTGGGCTACGACGCGCCCGACGCCGACTACGGCAGCAACGACGACATCGAGGCCTACGTGGCCATGGACCCCGATCGCCAGGGCCGGGGCTCGGGCTGGCACTGGGGTGTGGCGCCCACACTCAAGGCCCAGGCGGGTCCCGTCGTGATCGTCGCCAACGCCGAGTACAGCGACTGGCGGCTGAAGGCCGACGTGCCCGGCCGCTACACCTTCGAGCGTGAGTACGAGCTGCTCATGGGCTTCGAGGACCAGCTCATCGCCACCAACGGCCTGCTGCTGTACAGCTTCGAGCCCTGGTCCGGCGCCACCATGCGGGTGGGCAACCTGACCACCTGGCGCGTGGCCCTGGGGGACACCGAGGACCAGCTGCTGCGAACCGGCCTGGCCGTTGCCGCTTCCCTGAACGACGGCCAGCTCAACCCCACCCTGGTGTTCCAGGCCTACCTGCGGGATCGCGGCTACGGCAAGCCGCTCCCCCCCTTCATGGGCCTGATGATGCGCTGGTCGCCGAAGATCCAGGGCTGACGCTACCAGGCGGCGATGTTGGCATCCATCCAGGCGGTGCGCCGAGGCAGCCAGGCCAGCACGTAGTTGTACTCGTCGTCGTAGTTGCTGCGCGGCGGGAGGTAGCCGCCAAAGTCAATCTCGGCGATGGGCCAGACCTCGAAGTTGTCGTAGACGGCATCCCCCATGATGGCCCGGTAGCCCTCCACCCTGGCGATGAGGGAGTCGTCGGCCAACACGCCCCCCCGCAGCTCGACCCAGCGCTCCGCCAAGCGGGTGCGGAAGGCCGGGGACTGAGCCAGGTTGGCAACCCAGGGGGGTCGATAGGCGATCCAGGACTCGGGGTTGGTGTTGTCGTTGTAGGTGGGCTGGCCCAGGGTGAGGTCGAGATCCCACGGGGAGAGCTGGAGCAGGCCATCCTGGCGACGCCACAGGTAGACGCTCAGGTAGAAGGCGTCGTTGTTCTTCATCAGCTCTTGCAGCAGCACGAAATCCACCGCCGCGTCGAGATCAATGTGGGCCAGCACCCCGAGCTCGGGGTCGCCGACCTGGGGGCCGAGCAGGGCGGCCTGCCAGGCCGAGATCGTGGACGAGACCTGGGCGATGGCGTCTGCGGACGCGGCGTCCTGGCGGGGTGAGATGAGGGTCCAGGTGCCGTAGCCCACGCTGCTGTTGTCCACCGCCCCGCCGCTCTGGTCGAGCTTGGTCACGAAGGCTTGGCCAGCGGTGGTCGCCTCGCGATCCAGGTCGATGCGATGCTCGGAGCGCTTGGGGCGCTCGGTGAGGAAGTAGATGCCCCGCGGGTCGCCATCCAGGGTCAGACCGCAGTAGGCCGACTGGGGGGCGTAGCGCTCGCCGGAGAAGGCCTGGTACAGGGCAAAGCCCAGGTGGTTGCGCAGCAGCGCCCGGTCGATGATGGCGCCGTTGAGCACCCAGTCGCTGTCGGCCCCCATGCCCAGCAGCTCGGAGTCCACCTCCTGCTGCTGATCGTCCCACAGCTCCACCGCGTACTGGGCCTTGTCGTAGTTGGCCGTGGACCGCCCGCGGGTCTCCACCCCCGCCCACCCCTGGTACCAGACCCGGTCGTCCTCGTCCCGCACGGTGAGGGCACAGGGGATCTTGGGCTCCGATGGGATCGCCTGGCCGCAGACCAGCTCCACCTGACACAGCCCCGTGGGCGCAGCGGTGTCCCAGCCCGGCACCCACTCGGGCTGCGTGTCGCCGGTTTCGCCGCTGTCACCCACCACGGTCGGCGTTTCGCTGTCATCCGTACGAGGCTGGACCGGCACCTGAGGTCGATGACAGGCCGGCAGCAGGGCGAGCAATAAGACATGGCGGAGCGAGGGCACGGGGAGACCTCCTGGCGACCACAGTGTACCGCGGCACCCAAGGTGGGTAGGGGCTAATCCCCAGTACGCTCGGCGGCGTAGTCCACGTCCAAGGTGCAGGGCAGCATGCTCTTGTCGAAGCCAGCGCAGAAGCCAGTGAGATCGAGCTCGAGCTGCTGGTTGTAGATCATGTGGTTGGCATCCACGATGCTGCCTGAGAAGTCCTCCTGCCAGGTCGCTTCGCAGTCGTCGGCCCAGGTCTCCAGCGTGGTCTGGTCGTAACTGAAGACCTCTCCGTCCCAGTGCCACCACCACTCACCGGAGGTGGTGGCCAGGACCATGGTCTCGCCGTCCTCCCACCACAGCGATCCCTCGTCCTCGTAGCTGTCCAGACCTTCCCCCATGGTGCAGCTGTCCTCCACCACCTCAGTGACCACGATGGTGTAGGTGCCGCCGCGCAAGGCGGGGTTGCACGCGATGGCGGACATGACCGACAGCGTGAAGATGAAGCTGGAGCGCATGGATGTGCCTCGTGGTGAGCGAGCCAGGAGTCTGAGGATAGCACTGTGTTGCATGTAAGCTGCACAGAACACCCCCGTTCCCCCAGCCCGGAGGCACGATGCTCACCCTGCTCGCCCTGCTCTCTACCCAGGCCATGGCCATCCCTTGCGCCGCCCACGTGGAGGGCGAGCAGATCCTGCTGGCGGACCCCATCGCCTTCACGCCACGCACGGCGGAGCTCACCCCCGAGAGCACCGGCCCGGTCCAGGGCATCGCCTGTCTGCTCGATGAGCAACCCGAGCTGACGGTGCAGATCGAGGTGCACACCGACGCCCGGGGTTCGGGAGCCTACAACCTGCGGGCCAGCCAGGAACGGGCCGAGACCCTCCGCACAGCCCTGCTGGACAAGGGCATCACCGCCGAACGCATCACCGCTGTGGGCCGCGGCGAGACCATACCCGTAGAGCACGAAGACTGGGCCCAGAGCCAGGCCCTGAGCCGGCGCATCGAGCTGTGGACCGATCCCGGCGGCAGACCGGAGGCGCCGGTCATCGAGCCGCCAGCGCCACAGGAGCCCATGGACGAGCCCGTGATCGTCCCCCGTCCGCCTCCGGGCTTCTGCGACATCCTCGCGAGCAGCACCAGCGCAACACCCTCCCTGCCCGGCGCCGCGTCCTGTCAGGCCGTGGGCAGCGGCTGGCTGTGCCGCTTTGGCGAACCCAGCGCCACCCTGGCCGGTCGGGTGCAGGGCTGCATTGGCGGCGCCCGCGACGGAGACGAGCTGTACGTCACCCGGGGGGCCGGGCGCCTGTCGGTGACCCCCGACCGCGAAGGAGCCAGCGGCAGCCTTCTGCGCTACGAACCCGTGGAATGAACCCACGGGGTGCCCCATGGCCGAAGCCTTCAAGAACCTGATCAACGCCGAGAAGGTCGCCATCCTGGCCGCGCGCCTCACCGGCGCCATCCCCGGCTTCGACACCGACGGGTTCGAGGCGGCCGCCAACGACGGCCTCGAGGCCCTCGAGCTCAAGGCTCGGGTGGGCCACATCGCGGCTGCCATGCATCCCCACCTGGACCCGGACCCGCCCACGGCCATGGCCCAACTGCTGGCCAGCATGGGCCCACCCCTGACCAGCGACAAAGACGTCACCGGCAGCATGATGGACTGGCCCCTGCTGCACTGGGTGCAGACCCACGGGGTCGAGCACCCCGAGCACACCCTGCCCACCCTGCGGGAGATGACCCGCCGCTTCAGCGCAGAGTTCGCCGTTCGCCCCCTGCTGAACCACGACCTGCAGGGCACCATCGACGTGCTACGGGGCTGGCTGGACTACCCCGACCTGCATGTGCGCCGCTGGCTCTCGGAAGGCACCCGCCCCCGCCTGCCCTGGGGCGGAAACATCAAGGCCCTGCAGCGTGACCCCACCCCCGCCCTGCCCATCCTCGAGGCCCTGTACCAGGACCCTGAGGAGTACGTGCGGCGCTCGGTGGCCAACCACCTCAACGACATCTCCAAGGACCACCCCGACCTCGCGGTAGATATCGCACAGCGCTGGTGGAACCCGGACGACAAGCGGACAACCAAGCTGGTCAAGCACGCCCTGCGGGGGCTCATCAAGGCCGGCCACCCCGGCGCGCTGGCTATCCTGGGCTACGGCCCGCCCACCGGGCTCGAGCTGGCCCTGGACCTAGACCCCAGCACCGTGACCATCGGCTCGAAGTTCGCCATCCACGTGGCCCTGACCAACACCAGCGACCGCGAGCTGGCCGTGCTGCTGGACTACGCCGTGCACTACCGCCGCAAGAGCCCCGGGCTCTCCCGCAAGGTCTTCAAGTGGACCGAACGCCGCATCGCACCCGGCGGGACCCTCGATCTCACCAAGAACCAGACCATGAAGCACGTCAGCATCCGCCGGCTCTTCCCCGGCGAGCACCGGGTGGAGATCCTGGCCAATGGCCAGAGCATGGCGGTGGCCAGCTTCGAGTTGATGATGGGCTGATCCCGCTCACCCGTCGTCGGGCTCCCGCACCGGGTTGGCCGCCAGCTGCATCAGCTGAGTGTGGAACGGTGAGTCGAGGAAGTAGCGCAGCCCTTCGCGCAGGCCGTCACGGGCCACGCGAACCCAGATCTCCACCGGCAGCATCAGCGGGATGGGGGGTTCGCTGGGGATTCGTTCGCTCATCCCCTCGAGCTCGGCCACCAGCTCGGCGAAGCGCTCGCGGGTCAGCGTCCTGTCCGCAGTGAGCTCGACCCTGGGGCAGGTCCCGGGCAGCAGGCCGTAGGCGCGACAGACAAGCGCACGCGCTGGGTAGATCCGGCAGCGCTGCTGGGCATCGTCCCGGTAGGCACAGCGCCAGGCCAGGCTGCCGTCTGGACGCGCTCGCCGCCGCGGCTCGTAGTGCAGCAGCTGCTCCACGAGCTCACGCCGTTCATCTCCGCCCAGAGCCCCGCCGAGGTAGCGCATGGCGCGGTGGTACTCGAGGGCCGACCAAAACGATGAGTCACAACACGCCCCCCGGTGCGCGCAGCGGGTCGAAGGCAGCTCGGCCTCCATGGCCTCGAGCCTCTCCAGCCAACCCCGATGCTCGGGTTCGTCCAGCCAGCCCTCGGAGAACGCAAAGATCGCCTCGGTTTCAGTCATGGTCCCTCCCACTCATGGATAAACGCGCACGTCAGGAACCCACCGTCATCCGCGGACTCTCGTGGTTGTAGGTAGAGGAGTTCAGCGCCCCCTCGCTCTTGGACACCACAGCGGTAGCCGCCAGATCGCCACAGACATTCACCGAGGTGCGGCACATGTCCAGCACGCGGTCCACGCCCAGGATGATGCCGATGCCTTCGACGGGCAGGCCCACCTCGTGCAGCACCATGCTGAGCATGATCAGCCCGGCGCCAGGCACCCCAGCGGTGCCGATGCTGGCCAGGGTGGCCATGAGCACCACCGTGAGGAAGTCGCCCGTGCTCAAGGGGATGCCGTAGACCTCGGCGATGAACACCGTGGCACAGCCCTGCATGAACGCGGTGCCATCCATGTTCACCGTGGCCCCCAGAGGCAGAGTGAAGCTGTGGACGCTCTCGTCGGTGCCCATGCGTTCTTCGCTCACCCGCATGGTGACCGGCAGGGTGGCGTTGGACGACGCCGTAGAGAAGGCCACGACCACCGCGGGCCAGGCGTTGAGGAAGAAGCGCACCGGGTTGAGCCGGGCGAAGACGATGAGCACCAGCGAGTAGGTGATGAACACGTGCAGGCCCATCCCCCCCAGGATGGTGACCATGTACTTGACCAGCGGGATGAAGACCTCGACGCCCTCGCTGGCCACCACCTTGGCCAGCAGCCCGAACACCCCGAAGGGCGCGAACATCATCACGAACCACACCATCTTCTGGATGATGGCGTCCAGGCTCTCGAGGCCTCGCTTGACCGGGGCGGCCTTGTCGCCCAAAGATGCGATGGAGAGCCCCGCCAAGATGGCGATGAAGATCACCTGCAGCATCTTGCCCTCGACCATCCCCAGGAACGGGTTGGTAGGCACGATGTCCACGATGATGTCCATGATGAAGGGCTTGGACTTGGCCTCGAAGACAGCCTCTACCGGGATGCTCAGACCTCGGCCCGGGTGGATGAGCTTGGCCAGGCCGTAGCCCAGGGTGATGGCGACGGCGGTGGTGCCCAGGTACAGCCCCATGACCTTGCCGCCGATGCGGCCCAGCTTGCGCAGATCGCCGATGGCGGCGGTGCCAAGGGTCAGGGACACCAGCACCAGGGGCACCACCAGCATGCGGATGCCGTTGAGGAAGATGTCCCCCAGGGGATCGTGCACCCAGCGGATGATGCCGTCGTTGACCGCTTCGGGGAGCAGCAGGTACTGCAGCAACCCGACCCCGAGCCCCGCGGCCAGGGACACCATGATCCAGCCTGTGAGTCCGAGCTTGGGAATGCGGGGCATGGGTGCCACCTCGATTGAAGGCCGTGCATCGACCTAACCGGCCACGGCCAGCGCGATAGAAAGCCGGGTCACCGAGGATCCCAGCGCTCCCTGCTCGATCCCATCCTGGCGCCGACGCCCCAGGTCACCCCGCGCGACCTGCGGACCTACCAGCTTTCCGCCATCGGCACCCTCGCGGGGCGGTGATGGTCAAGGGCAAAGGCTCCATGCAGACCTGGTGGTTGAGGGGCTGAGCTGGCCCCGCCCGCCCCACGGCGCTAGCTGACCCCATGGCAAAGACCAACATCATCGAGACGATCCTCCAGGCCTGCGACGGCGACGTCGAGAACCTGAAGGGAGAAGCCCTGAGCCCCACCTGCTGGGCCGGCGCCTGCTGGATCCGCAGCGACGAGGAGGACCCCGCGGACGCGGTGGCCTTCTACGAAGAGCTCGCCGAGGCCGAGACCGGGCTGGAGGTGTTCCTGGACGCCGTCGTGATCGATCCGGCCGTCCCCTCACCCAAGCACCTGACCATCCTCAAGGCCGCCGAGCGGCCTGGTGATGTGGTGCAGCTACGCATGGACGGCCCCAAGAAGGTCAAGGTCCTGGTGCGCCACCAACCCCTGAACCTTGGGGCCAAGCGCAACCGCCTGCCCAAGCTGCAGAAAGCCTTGGCGCCCCTCGAGATCGACGTCCAGGCCTTGGGGAACCTCCAGGACGCCAAAGAGCTGGACAACACCGCCAGCCTGCACGCCTTCTTGACCCCCTTCTTCGACAGCGTAGACAGTCTCGATCTCGACGCCATCCACCACCACCGGGCCGACCCGCGCAAGCAGACCTTGCGCCTGCTGGTGGACGCCCCCCAGGTCTCGCCGGTCGCCCTGCTGCGCTTGGCTCGGCTCATCCGCAACCACAGCGATCTCGAGGTCGACCTGCAGCACCGCATCGCGCCGAGGCGAGCCCAAGAAGCCGTCTACGAAGCCCTGGGCGCCATGGGCGGCCTGTCCAGCTTCAGCTCCAGCTGGGACGAGCGCATGGGAGGCGTGGTGGTCACCGTCGACGCCGACCAGTCCCAACGTGATGCCCTGGACCGTTTCGTGAAGCGCCAGGAAGCCGCCCTGGACATCAAGGTGGCCTACCACTTCGACACCCAGCGCAGCCTGATGGTGGACCGCATCGCCGAGGCCTTCCCCGAGCGCGGCATCCTCACCTGGATCAAGCACGCCGGAGAGCAGCTCTACTGCGTCGAAGGCATGATCCCTCAGGAAGACGCCAGTGTTTTGGAGGACTGGTCCGACGAGATGGAGAAGGCCTGGGGGCTGCAGGTGGTCATCGAGGACCCCTTCCTGCGGGCCCCAGACCTGCGCCACCTGGGGCGGCTGGGATCCGACGAAGAGACCATCGCGCTGCGCTTCAACCGGCCAACGGCCTTCCCGCCCGAAGTCCTGGAGCAGACCCAGGCACTGGTGGACACCTTCGATCCCGTCGCGGTGACGGCCGCCGATCCCTCCCGCAGGGACATCCGCGATCTGGTCATCGCCTCCATCGACCCCGCCCGCACCGAAGACCTGGACGACGCCCTGTCCATCGAGCAGCCCGAGCCGGGGGTCACCGAGGTGGGCGTACACATCGCCGACGTGTGCCCCTTCGTGCCTCAGGGCACCCCCCTGGACCTCGAGGGCCAGAAGCGGGGGTTCACCACCTACCTGCTCGATGGCGAGATCCCTGTGCTGCCCAAGGCCCTGGCCAACCAGATCTGCAGCCTACACGGCGGGCAGGATTCCCTGGCCATGTCCCTGTTCGTGCGCCTGGACCCCGAGGCCAATGTGCTGGGCTTCCGCATCGAGCGCACCCTGATGCACAACCACCACCGGCTGAACTACAGCGAGGCCCAGCGCATCCTGGACACGCCGCTGGACGCTCCCGACGCCCACCCCACCGCGCCCCGCCTGCACGCGCTCAATGCCATGGCGAAGAAGCTGCGGGCCCAGCGCAAGGCCGCCGGCAGCCTGGACCTGAACCTCGAACCCGATCCGGAGACCCCCAGCCACCAGCTCATCGAGGAGTTCATGCTGCTGGCCAACGAGTGCGTGGCCCGCTTCCTCATCGAGCACCACCCCAGCCAGCTCTGCCTCTACCGCACCCACCCCCACGTGCCCGACG
>Ga0307987_1002185_pt1 | contig 10322 bp, 13 predicted proteins | sample EllFjometagen181_FD_203157 | JGI IMG/M metagenome (GOLD analysis project Ga0307987, IMG submission 203157) | Marine microbial communities from Ellis Fjord, Antarctic Ocean - #181 | ecosystem: Environmental > Aquatic > Marine > Unclassified | place: Southern Ocean | collected 2014-10-08 | reverse complement strand
TTTTGAGAATATCTCTCAATTTTTCCCCAATTTTTGTCCCGCCCGGTTCTCTTGTACAAATACATGGATATCCTTTTGATTTCAGATATTCATATACGAGATTAATCTGAGTAGTTTTCCCTGAACCGTCAGGACCTTCAAATGTTATAAATTTTCCCTTATAATTTTCTGTCATATTGAAATCCTAAGTAAATATATTTCAACGCTAACGATGCAAAAGTCGCTAACGCCATTAATTGTAAACTATAGTTAGGATATGTATTGAACGAAAACTCAATCATACGCTAATTTATTTAAATAGTGAAATTTGTTTTTAATATAAACATCGCTAATTGATTTACGAATTGTTTTATTTAAATAGTGTAATTTGTCAAGTAACGTTTGGCTACTAGTATTCAAAACCCAACATCCACAATGGAATAACATTTTCATATGCCACATCTAAATTATCTCTGATAACATAGTCGGCATTTTTTATAGTTTTATTTCTTCCACCTACTTCAATTTTATAATTATCTAATATAAAATCACAAACTGTTTCATTTTTTAAAGCATAAAACTGATGTCCTGAGTCTATTGAAGCAGCTGCAGTATATGCTTCTCTAAGAGTACCAATATTACCATTAAATAGATTATAAACTGTAGGATCAAATAGAAATATTTTCTCTCCTTTAGAGTACATTTTAAAATCATTCTGCTTTTTAATAATTCTTATCAAATGCACTTTTTCCATTGCATTTAAAAGGTTATATAGTTTTTCTTTACCTATACTCCACAAAGAGGTTTGTCTCTCTATATTAATTGTAGGATTTTTGGAATTAGCTAGAAAACCTATAACCGAATTCATAAAGCCCAAATGATTCATATTAATCTGAGGTAAAAGGCATGGAATATCTGATTCTATTGTTTTCTGTATTATATTTAATAGTTTATCCTGATAGTTAGTTGTTGATTCCAAAAAAAACGGTCTCGTTCCATATGCTAAATAATCATTAAAATCTTTGATAATGTTAAGTTTATTTTCAATTATAAAATCAATCTTAATATCACTCAATTTATAAGGGTTAAATTTCTGAATATTGATGTTATATTTTAGCATTAAATATTCTCTAAATGAAAGCATTGGCATTGAAAGATTAATAAAGCGTCTTGAGATATCACCAATACCTTTTCGCAGAGCAACTGAACTCGAATCACATATTACAATTTTTTTATTCGGAAATGCATCATATAAAGCTTTTGCATGCAAAGACCAATCTTTTGCATAATGTACTTCATCTATAAATACTCCATCATATCCGGAAAGAAAAATTTGTTCACAAAGATTATATAAACTAACTCCTGAGACTATAGGTGAATCTGCAGAAAAATATAAACAATTTGAATCAACAAGATTAATTAAAAGCCAGGATGTTTTTCCTGTACCTCTAGGCCCTGACACTAAAATACCTCTGTTTGAGTTAATGTCGAGTTCTTTATACCAATCTCTTTTTTTAGAAGGAATTTCGTATTGAAGCTTTCTGATTTGATTATTGAGAATAATTTTGATTATCTTTTGTAAATTATCCATATATTGCTCCTATAATTTTATTTTATCATTCCAAATAGTTCTAACAAAGAACGAATTATTTATTATATCGTTCTTTGCTAGAACTATTATTATATCCTAATTTACAGACAATTTCAAGATTAAAATATTCAACTCTCCTATTATATATCATTATGGTAAAATTTACTAAATTAAGTTCAAAACTTCATACCTTCATACCTTAGAGATCCTTCCGTTTATAACATACCAAATGTTACTCATAGTCTGTTGACGTAAAGTGTAAAATATAACTAATAAATTATAACAATAATGAAAAATATTAATTCATGGGATATAAATAATAGTATAATAAGCAAGGGTTAAATAAATGAGTATTAATACAGAAATTGAATATTGTTATAGAGATGCATGTAATTATAAAAAATATAATTCAGTGGTTTTAAGAGGAAATCTAACGTATAATGATATTGAGCCATTTTTACATGAGGGAGATTTTTTTATTCCTTCTGTTGTTGGACTTGAAGATTTACAGGATGAACCATTCACTGTGAATGATCATATTTGGCATGGGATCTATGAGATATCTGAAACCAAGTCAATTCCCAACATTAAAATAACGTCAAATGAACTTCTGCAAAATTTTAAAGAAGCAAAACAAAATAACTGGAATGAATATGAAGTTTATAAAAGAAAAGGTTTGGTATAAATAATATTCTATTTATGAATATTATTTTTTACATATAGACAGAACATAAAACAAATACTACATTATGTTTTATATGTAATAACAAATTAACTTCTCAAAAAATAATACTTATGAAATTTACTGAAGCTAGACAAAAAATTGATAATCTAATAAAAGAAAAATATCCTAAATTTTACACTGATCCTGAATATAATGCTGCAATTACTCACTGGATGCATAATCCTAAGTTTCAGTATCCATATATCACTGACGAAATATTTCAAGATTTATATCAACTCTTTCAAAAATAATATAACGAAACTGATAATATGAAAAATACTCTTTGGACAAAAGAACAGACAATTGTTGCTTTTAATTTATACTGTAAAATTCCTTTTCAAAAAGCAAGTTCAACAAATCCTGACATTGTAAGAATTGCTAATATTATTGATAGAAGCCCTAATTCCGTAAAAATGAAAATCGGAAACTTTGGAAGTTTTGACCCAGAATTAAAGAAAAAAGGTATCGTTGGTTTAACTAATATATGATGGGAAAAGTATTTTCTTACCTGATCGATTTGTTCCAAAAAAAGAATTTATAGAATATCATAACAATAATATTTTTAATAAATAATTATCAATTGATTAAATAAAGAAAGAATAATTATTAATACACAAGAAGAAAATCCATTTTATAAAATAACAACTAGTATTATATATGAAGTTACAGATTTTTCAGGAAAATCTTTAACTGCTGATGATGTTGTACAAATTAACAATATCAACTATTATACTAGAATTCAGAGTATTCTTTCATTAAATTATTCCATTCTACTAGCTGGATATGAAAACGAATTACTTAAGCTGAACTTACAATTGGTTAATTCAAACCTACCTCAAATACTTGCTTATTTATTATTGGAAAAATTTAAAACTGGAAAAAGCAAAATAGTAGAATTGGTAGAAGCATTAATAAAAAATAATCCATTAAATTACAATCAGTCTTATAAGCATCCATTTTATCAATACTGCCTAAAAGATTTTCTTGCAAATATAGTTCTAGGTATGACTTCAACAACAGTATGGAATGGTACAATTGAAAAAATTCCTGAGCTGACTTTAATTGAATTGAATAGCAAATCAAGGAAATATTCACTATTTGATTTTAATAAGTATATTAACTATTTGTATAATAATGTGGCTATTAATATTTCTAACTCAGAAGAAAACAAATATGGAAGGATATATCCAAAAAATAATAAAACACTTATTAAACTAAATTTTCGAATTCGATTTAAATAATCATAGGTTATTATATAACTATGAAGGTAAATTTTTTCGAGTCTTTTCTTCTGAAAAAGAACTGAACTCATTCGTTGAAAATGGTATTGAACCAGAATATAATTTTGACAAAGAAATCTACTTAGATTACTTTCTGAAAAAAATAAAATCATGAAAAAACAATATATTAAATATATTTATGAAAATAATAGACCTGGGAGTAACAAAGCTAATTCATATATAAAAGCATTGGAATATCTCAATGAAATTTTAAAAAACATCAAATATTTTCATAAATATAGCGATATCTATAAAATTACCAGCGTTACTGAAATTATTGAATTATATAAATTTCTAGTAGAACAACAGAAAGTAGGAAATAAAGGAATCTTTAGTGAATCTTATAAAAAGAGTTATTGGAGCGGTGGATTTTATTCAGCAGCTGTAAATAGCTATAAACAATTTTTAATCATTTACCAATATGAATTGAAATTAAATAAATTGGTTAAACATCAAGTAGGAAAAAAATCTGAAGATCTCAGCAAAATACTTTTAAATCAAGAGATAGATAATATTGCACAATTGGATATAGATAACAATAATAATATATCTGACTTCACTGGTAAAGAGCGCATACAGTTAATTAAAACTAGAATTAATCAAAGTTATTTTCGGAAAATGATTTTAAAGAATTACAGTTCAAAATGTTGCATTAATGGTTTGAATATTCCAGAAGTTCTTCGTGCTAGTCATATTCTTCCCTGGTCTGAAAATAAAAATAATCGCCTTAATCCAGCTAATGGGCTTTGTTTATCCGCAACTTACGATGCTGCATTTGATCGAAATTTAATTTCTTTTGACAAAGATTATCGTTTAGTTTTAGGCCAGTCCTTAAGAGAATATATGACCAACGATGCTTTTCAAATACATTTTAAGTCTTTTGAATCTAAAAAGATACTACTCCCTAAGCAATTTTTGCCAGATAAAGATTTTTTATCAACACATTTCTCAAAACTTAACTAAAATTAAAGAATTTTAAATCCAGCAAAAGATTTTCATCTGCATCATAATAAAAAAACATGAAGAATGAACGCTATAGAACAAGTTGACATAACCTATTTGCGACCATCAAGAACTAATTAGAAACTTTGCTTGAATGGTATGAAAAGTATTTTCATCTATAACTATGAAGGTAAATTTTTTCGTGTCTTTTCTTCTGATAAAGAACTGAACTCATTCTTTGAAAATGATAATGAACCGGAAAATAATTTTGACAATGAAGCCGACTTAGATTATTTCCTGGAAAATTATTAACGCGAAAGACGCTAATGACGCAATTAAGAGATATTTATATTTAATTGAGTATTAACTCAATTAAATATATTATCCGAATTAATAAAAAAATTGTTAACCTTTTTATTAAGTGGCGAGACGCGCTTATACATTTGATCAATTGAATCAGTAAAAATTAATTTTAGTTCGCTCCTCCACTAACGTTTTAGAGCCATAACTGATCAACTTACTTCAAAATGAAAAGTAAGCATGAACGTTATCTACAAACAACATTGTAATAATATGTTAAAATGGCTATATTTATTTTGGAGGTAATATAATGATAGCATTAGCTGAAAAGATATATGAACAGGCACTAGATCTACCGACAGATGATCGATTAATTCTAATTGATAAACTACTTCATAGCACTAATCTACCAACTCAGCAGGAAGTTGATGAAGCATGGTCAGTCGAAGTAGAAAATAGAGCCAAAAGCTTAAAAGACGGAACAAGTAAATCCATTTCAGGCGAAGAAGTTTTTAAAAAAATCAGAAAGAAGTTTTCAAAATGATTTATTGGTTTCATGAAGACGCTGAACGTGAATTTCTTGAATCTATAGATTATTATGAAGAATGTGAAGCGGGACTGGGATTAAGGTTTTCAAAAGAAATATATGCTACCATTAATCGAATTTGTGAATATCCTTACGCATGGGAAAAAATTGATACAAAAACAAGAAGAAGTTTAGCAAATAAATTTCCCTATGGTGTTTTATATCGAATTTCAAACAATGAAATTCTCATAATGGCAGTTATGAATTTACATCGAATGCCGAATTACTGGAAAAAGAGATGAATGCATTTTTTAAAAATGGCATTTAACCAGAATATAATTTTGATAATGAAACCGACTTAGATTATTTCCTGAAAAATGATTAACGCGAAAGACGCAAATGACGCAATTTAAAAAGTGAAGTTGCTTCTAATATTTTATAAACTTAATATTTAATTGAGTGCTAACCCTATGCAATATATAGCCTTTATTTTCTACTTCGGTTGCGACTTTTGCGACTCTAGCGTTTAAATATTTTATGGTAAAAAAGATTCTATCGCTTCAGTTGTTGCTAATTATTTAATATAATCAGGATATTAACAGTGAAATTTAATAACAACGTATTCGAATACTTTCCTATATTAGAGACTGAACGTCTTATTTTAAGAAGTTATAAAAAAACTGATGTTCAATTTGTTCATTCATTATGTTATTACCCTATCCAGTTTTTCGTCCTTCAACTTCATTATCCAACCATTAGTATGTCACTCAATTTTTCCTGTTCTTTGACCACCATTCTAAGTTTTTTGAATAAGCTTCAACTTATTTGAGTCATACTTTTAATTGCAAATAATACATTATACTGTTAAATTTATTTTATGTACAATGTATAATATTTTTATAAAGTTTAATAATTATTCTTTTTGAAACTAATATTATAAGATGTAATTTATTTCACAACGAAACAAACAAATCAAATCAAATTATAATATTGGAGAATTAGAAATGAAAAAGTTTAATTTAAAAAGAACATTTGCTGGTGTAATGGTTGCAGTTGTACTATTCAGTGGAGTATCTATGATGGCAGATTCAACTCCAACATCAACTACTCCTGTCGGTACAGTTGCCCAGATAGATGTAGGCACTCCAAGTGGTGGTGTAATAGCTAAGGAAGCAGCTCTTGGAAGCAGAGTAGTTAAAGGTCAAACAGTTTTAGTCTTAAATAAAAATCAATATGTTGCTCAGGAAAAAATTGATAAAGCAACATTAGCAAATGATACTCAAATTAACAATAGAAATGAAGCCATAAATAAAAAAGCACCTGGAGTAGTAACTCAACAGGATTTAACATCATCAAAAGATTTAGTAGCAGCTGATAAAGCAACAGTAACACTTGATAAATCTTATGTCAAAGAATGTACCGTAAAAGCACCTTTTGATGGAAAAGTATCAAAGGTTATAAATTATCCAGGCAGTGGAGTTGGTAGTGGAAATGAAGTTCTTGATGTAACTTCTAAATAACATTAATTATTTTTTTAACCATATAAACATACCTAATTTAATTAGGTATGTTTTTTTAATTATCTGTTATATCTCTAATAATACCATAAATGATTTCTCTTTTCTTGTATTTATGTGTGTAGCACAAATCCTCAAAAGTTCTATAACCCTTATTTTTAGTCATAAATCTATATTGAAATTTTCCCTGAACTTTAAATTTCTTTTCACTTAATTTCTTAAAATCATCCGGATGAACGTTTTCTTCCCAGAAATTTGAATTATTATATAATTCCTTTTTGTTATAGCCTGTAAGTTTTTCTATCCCATTCGATATAAAAATATAATCACTACTATCAGACTCATTATATTTTAACCAGACAATAACTTCTCCTATATTATTCAAGGCATCAATCAAAATATTATTATAGTTCTTATTAAAAACTGAATCAGAAATATCCCTCTGAATTCCCCCAAAATACGTAGTACCAAAAATTGTTTTTTTGATCAGAGTTTCTTCAATATTTTTAATTGTACCATCTTCTAATTTTAAATCATAATAAATTTTACCAGTAGTTTTTTTTAATTCATTCAAATCTTCTGTAACTATAAACTTATCTCTAAAGGTCTGTTCTTCTTTCATTAATCGATTTAATGACTCATTATATAATAAACCAACGGCTTTGTTAAAAAAGATATTGTTTACTTTACCTTGCTCATTTTCTTTTTTTAACCAAATACTATCTTCAGATGTCTGTAAAGCAGCCAATATTGCTTTGTTCTGCCTTTCAGATTCTTTCCTCTCTGTTATATCTATAATGTAGCCATAGAAGCTATGCTCTTTCAGCTTATAAATTGAAGATGAAATCCATTTTATAGAACCTGATGGGGATATTATTCTATATTCCAAATGCCTGGTTTCTTTCATACCCTTTCCAATTATAAACTTCATTACTTTGTTTCTATCTTTTTCAAACACATAATTTATCCAATTGCGCGAATCCGATTCTATCGCACTAATTTTTGCATGATGTATTTTTTCCATATTAGGAGAGATAAAACTATATCTATAATTTTCAACACTACTGTCACTTCCTTTTGGCAAATAGGACATCCATAAACCAATATCACTTCTGTCCAAAGCTTTAATTAAAGTTTTCATTATCAATTCTTTTTCATTCTGAATTGTAACGTCCCTGACAATTCCGTAATATGTGCTATTTTTATTAAAGATTTTTATATCCAAAATCTTATAAATTCCTTCAGAATCTTTTACTCTTATACAATGTTCACCACATTTAAAATATCCAGTTTCTGTATCAATTATACGTTTTAAATCGTCTTCATGAATATTTTTTCGAATGGTTTCAGGATCAGCGGTCATTTCCAACGCGCTATATCCAAGCACAGATTTAGAGCCTGCACTAACAAATTTAAACTCTTCTTTTGGTTTTAGCTTTTTTATCCATATCATGTCGTCAAGTTCATTTATAATTTCAACCAGCTCATTCTGCCTGTCTAATGCATCGGTTAACTCTGAAATATCCGTTATAGAACAGATAATTTCATCTACTTCTCCTTTATCATCTAGATGTGGTGTAATTGTAAGAAAGCCTGTTTTGTTTGTATTTGGTATAGTTACTTTAGAACTAATTTTTTCTCCAGTTCCGATTGCCTGTCTTTCAAGTTTAAGTAATTCTTCAATTACTTTGTAACCAAAAATATCAGTTGCTCCAGAATTTAGAATATCATTCTTGGTATAATTACCGGCAGTAATATAAAGAAAGCTATTATTTATAGTTTTATATTTCAAGTTTCGATCTTTAACATAAATAATGTCAGGAATAGAATTTACTATATTTTTGTGTTGTTCGGCGATTTTAAACAATCTTTTAATTTCATTCTTTTGTTCAGAACAGGTATTATGTAGTTTTTTTATAAAAGATAAATCAATGTCACTAACATTCTGAAATTTATCAATAAATTTTTGAAGATTTGATAACGATAATTCATCTTTATACTCTGAAAAGGCATTAGCTTCTACTTGTAATTCTTTTAAATCTGAAATTTCACTTATACCAATATTTAGGATATTAGCAATGAGTCTTATGTCAGCTTCTCCTGGATTTCTTTCCCCATTTTCCCATTTATGCACAGTTATTGCTGCTTTACCCAATTTTTGAGCCAGTTGTTTTTGGGTAATCTTTTTTTCCTTTCTGATTAGCTTAAGAGATAAATAGTCAAGCTTAGCCATTCGACAAACCTTTCATAATAATTTTATATGATTTTAAAATTATACATTTCATATATTATCATACATTGTATAAATTAGAATTAAATCGCTTAATCATTAAAAACTTAATTTATTGAATGATGAATACAAAAATACCTTTGGTATATATTTGAAATCATGTATAGCGAAGCTATTTTTGTTTTATGAATTACATGTATACAAGTTCTGTAAACTAGGTGATAATATTCTGAGAAATTGATTGGTTTTAGTATAACAACCTAATATATTCATAACTCGACAATTTATAAACAATACGCATAAAAAATCTAAAAGACCTAAAAAAAAGAAATGCAATGAATAGAAATCTAATATGCCTTCAAAAAGCATGTGAAAAATTAAATATTAATTATAAAGTACATCATAGTTCAGAAAATATATTTGAAGTCATTATCAATAATAAGTCATATTTATTCACTAACTGGTCTACCCCCCTTAACAGACACTCCAATATTCAGATTAATCGTGATAAAGATTATTTTCATACATTTTTTGATGGTGTTGTTAATATGCCAAAAACAAAATCTTATTTTAATCCTCACAGTGATCCGAAGTATGACAAATACCTATCTCAAATATCTATTGCTGAAATTATAACCGATATAGAATCTAACTTTGAATACCCGATGATTATTAAAAAAAATCGAGGTTCCTGGGGTTCCAATGTTTTTAAAGTAAATAAAAGACATAAGCTGGAGAAAGCACTTCTTGATATTTATAATAAATTCAGCAGCTCTTATGATTATATGGCTCTAGCACAACAGTATTTGGATATTGAAACCGAATACAGAGTAATATTCTATAATGGACAACTTCAGTTTTGTTATAAAAAAGATATCGAAGATGCAACATTCATAGGTAATTTAAGCCCTTTTCATCATGATGGTGCTAAAGCTGTTTTGATAACTGATAAAAGTATATTAAATCGTATTCAGGACTTTTGTGCTCCTGTATTTAACAAATTAGAGATCAACTATTGCGGGATTGATATTTTGATCGATAAACAAAACGAAATGTGGCTTCTAGAGACTAATTCTTCTCCAGGTTATGACAATATCATTAGATTTGGCTATGAAAGCACTGTAGTAGATTTATACCAAACGATTCTAAAAGGCTTGCAAGAAGAAGTTGAGAGTTCGAAAGTTCGAAAGTTCGAAAATGCGAAAGTATAGAGAATCAGTAAGTAGTGAGTTA
>Ga0307987_1002184_pt1 | contig 10328 bp, 6 predicted proteins | sample EllFjometagen181_FD_203157 | JGI IMG/M metagenome (GOLD analysis project Ga0307987, IMG submission 203157) | Marine microbial communities from Ellis Fjord, Antarctic Ocean - #181 | ecosystem: Environmental > Aquatic > Marine > Unclassified | place: Southern Ocean | collected 2014-10-08 | reverse complement strand
GTCCGCCGCGGGGCCGACAGCCCTAACCGTCACGCCCTCGCGGGCCTGGATGGACACCAACCAGAGCTGGCCTTCATCGTCTGGACGGACCGCGTCGTAGGGGCCCAGCTTGCCCAGCTTCACCGGGGCATCCCAGGCCCCGGAGCTGGCCCAGCTCGACCCCTTGGCGTCGACGCTGATGAGCACACAGGGCTGGTAGCCCATGGGCAAGAGCTGAGAGATGGCGTGGCCCGCGGGGAGGTTCACACCGGGGACCGTAGCGATGACGCGGCCGTTGAGGCTCAGCCAGATGGCCGACAGGCCCTGGGACGCCGATTCGTCGTCCCCCAGCCAGGCGAACAGCGCCCTACCGCCGGCCTCGAGTTCGCCGTCGGGCAGTGCGCCAAAGCGCACCCCCAACACCGGCGGCGGGGTCATGGCCGCCAGACGCTGGTCCACAAAACCCAGGATATGATCGGAGACCACCGCGCCGGTGGCCGGCCCGCGTTCGGGCGCCGCAGGGCGGGCGAGCAGCTGAACTTCGCCAGCCCTCACGGTCTGGGGTAGCAGGCGACGGCCCTCGGCCGGCAGCTCAGCGGCGGCCTCGGGATCCAAGGTGTAGATGTCGAGCTTGCCATCGTGGTGCAGCAGCAAACGCAGCCGGCCGGCGCCGTCCACCCAGCTCTGGGCGGAAGGGCGCGCATCCAGCGTCACCACCCGACGGAATCGGGGCTGGCCACGGGTGTCGATGCTGACCACCCGAACCTCGCCGGCGTCACCGGACGGAGCCGGAATCCAGACCGGCACGTGCAGGCCACCCACCGCGTCGGCGCCACCCCGCGCCAGGAGATCCCAGGCCGGGTAGGGCAGGCCGACCTCACGTGGCTCGTGACGCAGCTTGCGCTCTTCGAGGCGGGCGAAGGCGATGCCGCGCGTTCCGCTGCGCCAGTAGACGTAGCGGTTGGCGCCCGAGGTGCTGCGGCCCAGGGCCAGCAGAGGCTCGACGCCTTCGTCCACGTCGCTCAAGCGCCACTCGCTGCCCCGGGCATCGGGACGGCCGCTGGGTGAGGTGTGCAGGTAGAGTTCGTGGCCGTCGCTGCGCTGGTGTACCCAGGGCACCTGCCAGCCCAGGGTGGACGCGCCAGCCTCGGTGACATCGGCGCTGACAGGCATGGCGGGCTCGATGAGCACCGAGACAGGGCCCAGCTCCAGCGGCTGATCGCCATGCTGAACGGTGACCTTCAGGCTGTAGCGCCCCGGAGCCAAGGTGGAGCTGAGGGGCAGCTCGAGGCTGACCTGCCGGGAGCCGCGGGGTGGAATCAGCCAGCGCAGGTCTTCGTCTTCGGACGGGGGCGTGTTGAAGCGGTTCTGTTTTTTGCCCGCGGCGGAGATCAACTGGAAGGACACCAGGTGTGGACGCTCGTCGAGCTTGGGGAATTCGAGGGCGTCGGCCTGGCCATTGCCGATGTGCAGCGTGACCATCATCGTGCGCCCGGCCAGGTAGGTGGGGTGCAGGTCGGCGCTGAGCTCGAGCCCCTCGGCGGTGAGCACCGAGACGGCAGCCAGCGAGGCGGCCTGCTCTACGGCCGCGGCCTGTTGAGCCTCGGCGGGGGACAGCGAGAGCGCCATCCCGGCAAGGGCGGCGAAGACAGCGAGGCGTGAGGCAGCTCGGAGCATGGGGGTCCCGGTGGCCGTTGAAGTCCTGCTCTTACCCTGGCACCCCGCCTACAGTCCAAGAAGCTCAGCAGGGCAGCCCTTCGAGCAGGTGGTCCCGGTCCTGGATGCCTTCGGTGAGCTGCCGCAGGTACAGCCCCTCGAGCAGCACCCCCATCTCAGGCCCGGCGGGTATACCCAAGGCCTTCAGATGTCGGCCCAGCACCAGGCGCTCGGGAGCCCGCAGCCCCACCTCCAGCTGTTCGGCACGGGCCGCGGGTTCAGCGCAGTCGGACCCGTGGGCCTGAGCCACGGCCAGCCACAGCCGCACCCCACCGACATCCTGCGCCTCGCGCGCCAACAGCCGCAGCGCACCGTCATCCAGGGGAGCCCGGAGATCTGGGGAACGCCCGAGCGCTGCGAGCACCGCCGACCGCAGCGGAAAGCGGGAGAGGGTGAACACGTCGAGACGATCCAGCAGATCGGACAGAGCGCTGGGGAGAACACCGCCCACGAATGCGGAGAGCATCAGGGCCTCGGCCCGCGCCCCTCGGGTGAACAAGCCGCCATCCCGCAGGACCGCGGCCCGGTCCACAGCCAGGCATACGGCGTCCCAGTCGTCGCGCTCCAAGGCCGGATGTACCCGGCGCCACAGCCTGGCCTCCACCCCCACACGCACACCCCAGGAGGGCTCACGGGGCAGCAGGAGCAGCTTGCGCAGTTCGGCGTGGATACGCTCGGCGGGAAGCTCATGGACGGGCACGGAGGCGCACAGCTCCCGCAGTGCTGGGTCCACATCGAAGCGGAAGCGCGCAGCGAACTGGGGCACCCTGAGGGCCCTGAGGGGGTCCTCCGTGAAGGTGGTAGGGTCCACCGCACGCAGCAAGCGACGGCGCAGATCTCGCTGCCCGTCGAAGGGGTCCACCAGCTCGCCGGTCAAGGGGTCCAGCGCGATGGCGTTGACGGTCAGATCCCGCCGCCGGGCGGCCTCCACCAGCCCCAGGTGAGGGTCGCCGTGGACCTGGATGCCGCGATGACCCGCCCGCACCCGGCTGTCCCGCCTGGGCAGGCTGACGTCCAGGTCCGCACCGTCGATGGTGAGCTTGAACACCATGAACGACTTGCCTACCAGGTTGACCGGACCCAGGCGGCCGAGGATCGCCTCGAGCCGTCTGGCGGACAGCCCGTGGACCTCCACATCCAGATCAATGGGGAGCCCGCCACCGTCCGGACCCACATCAGGTGACAGCCCGTACCTCTCGAGCAGCATGTCTCGCACCGCGCCCCCCACCACCAGAGCCCGCCCGCCCGCGTCGCGGCAGCGCCGTGCGAGGGAAAGTACCGGATCGAAAGAGGGAGGACAGGACATTGTCAGCGTGTTGCTCCAAGCGTGGTGGACGGGTACAGTCGGGCAAGCTCGGCGGTCCGCCGCCGTATCCGTCCTTAGAGTATAGGCGCAGGAGGTACCTCGATGCTGGCTGCCATTCCGCTGTTGCTGGCCCTGATGACGGGCTCGGCCCAAGCACAGGAGCCCATTACCGTGGGCGCACCTGCGCTGGCCTTCTCCCTCCCTGCCATGAACGAAGACGCAGCGGTGGCCATCGTGCGCCAGCGCACGGTCACCCTGGGTGAAATGGTCGGTATCCAGCCGGCGCATCCGGCCAAGGGCGTGGTGATCTACTTCTTCGACCGTCCCGGCGGCGGCGAAGGCCTGCGGCCCCTCAACGTCCTGGCCCGCCGTTACCGAAACCAGGAGATCCGCTTCATCGGCATCTCCATCGACGCCGAGCCCGAGGTGGCCGACTGGGTCGCAGGCCTCAAGCTCGACTTCCCCGTGCTGCGGGACAACCACCACATCGTGGCCGACCGCTACGGTGTGCGCGAGACCCCCATGGTGGTCCTGGTGGACGCCGACGGTATGGTATTCTCAGCGGGCGCCCCCGCCATGATGGAGATCGAAGCCATCCTGGATTCCGAGGTCAAGGCACTGCTGGGCCAGATCGAGTAGCCACCGCACAGCCACAGCCACCGCCAGCCCGGAGGCGGCGGAGCGAGGGGAACCGAGCGACTACAGCTGGTAGTGGCTGGGGTCGTTGTCCACCAGGATCAGCGTGATGTTGTCCTTGCCGCCGCCGTGGTGGGCGGCGCGGATCAGCTCACGGCTGATGACACGTTGGTCCTGGTAGTGATTGAGGATGGCCTCGATGTCTTCGTCGTCGACTTCGCCCCACAGACCGTCGGAGCACAGCAGCACGCGGTCACCCTCTTCGACCTCGACCGAGAAGATGTCGATCTCGACATTGCGCTCGGTGCCCACCGTACGCAGCAGGATGTTGCTGTGGGGGTGGTTGCGGGCTTCTTCGGGGGTGATGCGGTTCTGCTCGACCATGCGCGCCACCAAGGAGTGGTCGCGGGTGACCTGATGGAGGGTCTTGTCGCGCAGCAGATAGCCCCGGGAGTCGCCCACATTGGCCAGCAGGGCCAGGCGACCTTCGATGAGCAGCAGGGCTACCAGGGTGGTGCCCATGTCGTTGCCTTGACGCTCGGCGACCTCCTTGACCGTGTTGTTGGCGGCCTGGAAGGCTTCGTCGAGGATGTTCTCGAGGACTTCGACGGTGAGCTCGGGGCTGGTGACGATGCGATCCTTGGCTACGCGGCAGATGGTGCGGCTGGCGAGCTCACTGGCCACCTCGCCGCTGGCGTGCCCACCCATGCCGTCGGCCACCACGAAGAGGTGGATGTTGGGCGCGAGCTCGGACCAGTTCCAGTTGTCTTCGTTCAGGTCGCGACAGAGCCCGACGTCGGTCAGGGCCGCGGCAGGCAGGAGCTTACGATCGGCGGTGAGCTTCGAGAACAATGCCTGGAGGGCATCGCCGAAGCTGGGCACGTCGGGGAATGCACCGGACTCGGCCTGCTCAATGAAGTCCCAGAACGGCACGCAGTCGACCGCCACGAAGTTGCGGAGCAGGGTGACGATCTGCTGGACCATCTCGCCTTGCTCGCTGCTGGGGATCGGTTCGTCCTGGAGACTGGCGACGGCCAGGTCGTAGAAACGCAGCTCGTTGTCGGAGGTGAGCAGGAAGTTGCTGGCCCCCAGACCCTCGAGGCGAACACCCTGGTGCATCAGGAATGCAGAGGTGCCGGTGATCCACTGGGCGAAGCGGAGCAGCTCGTCGTCGGTCAGCGGGGCGCATTCGTCCAGCAGGAGCGACTCGGACTGGTAAGGCACCACCGAGCAGAGCAGCTCATCGTGCAGGAACACGTCGGTGGGCCAGCGCACCCCGGGGTGGGTGGAACCACGGCGATGCAGCTCGAGGTAGGGCGCATAGAACGTGGGGTCCCAGCGCACCGACATCAAGAACTTGCGGTCGACCATGGACCCGCCGCATTGCAGGCAGACCTTGGCTTCTCCAGGGTTCTCTTGGTAACCGCAGTCGAAGCACGAGCGGAACGCCTGATCGGGTCGATCATCGTTCAGCAAGTAGAACATGCGGCCTTCGGCCAGCCGCACGAGTCCCTCGACCCGGTAATGATCCCCCAATTTCATCCCCGAAGGGAAGGGGGCCGGCCTTGGACGTCCTCCAGAAGCCATTGGGCAGATCTGCTCCGGGTCGGGGTACGGGAAGGTACAACCTTACGCGGCAGCCAGCAGGAGTGCAAGAGCGCGAACGCAGTAACGGCACCCTGTCTGGCGACCACTTCGTGGGTCCCCTAACCCGCTTGGTCGCATTACGGAGTCACACCATGCGAAGCGTCCACTACAAGCTCGAAACGACCAGCGGCTCTGCCCGTGTAGGCCGCCTTGTTCTCCCCCACGGCGAAGTGCTCACCCCGGTCTTCATGCCGGTGGGTACCCAAGCTGCACTGCGGGCCACCCAGCCCCGGGATGTGCACGAGGCCGGCGTCTCCATCCTGCTGGCCAACACCTACCACCTGTCCCAACGACCCGGCGAGGCGATCGTCGAAAAGGCGGGCGGCCTGCATCGTTTCATGGGTGTGGACCTACCCATCCTCACCGACTCAGGGGGATTCCAGGTCTTCTCACTGGACAAGAAGGTCGACGAGGATGGCGTCACCTTCAACTACGAAGTGGACGGCAAGCAGACCCGCCTGTCCCCCGAGATATCCATGGAAGTGCAGCAGGCCCTGGGAGCCGATGTGGCCATGGTCTTCGACGAATGCCTGCCCGCAGACGTCGGGCGCGCCTACGCCGAGACCTCCCTCGAGCGCACCCATCGCTGGGAAGCCCGCTCGAAACTAGCTCACACCCGATCTGACCAGGCGCTGTTCGGCATCGTCCAGGGAGCCTTCTGGCACGACCTGCGCAAGCGCTCGGCCCAGGCCATCGCCGACATCGGCTTCGACGGCTACGCCATCGGCGGCCTCGCGGTAGGCGAAGAGCCCGCCCAGATGCGCGACATCCTCGAGGCCACCACCCCGTACATGCCCAAGGAATCTCCGCGCTACCTCATGGGCGTGGGGCGCCCGCAGGATCTGGTGGAAGGCGTGGCGCGGGGCATCGACATGTTCGACTGCGTGATCCCCACCCGTCACGCCCGCTCGGGCACCCTGTACACCGACAGCGGCCGCATCCGAATCACGGACCGGCGCTACCGGCGGGACTTCTACCCCCTGGACACCAACTGCGACTGCGCCACCTGCCGCCAGTTCACCCGCGCCTACATCCATCACCTGTTCCGCGTGGGTGAGATCCTGGGCGCCACCCTGGCCACCATCCACAACGTGCGCTGGTTCATCCGCCTCATGGAGCGGATGCGGGAGAGCATCCAGCAGGGCCGCTTCGAGGAATTCCGTGCCTGGGTCAACGATCTGTACCCAGAGCACCAGCAAGGACCCACCGACCCTTCAGCCAAAGCGCGGGGTAGGTCGTCCCGCAAACCCCAGGGCAAGCCAGCCCACGGGAAGCGAAACAAGGGGTCGCACCGCTGAGCGACCGGCAGCGGTCGATGTTACGCTCCGAGGTCCGCTGAGCGCCAACGCTGGCGCCCCACGTCGCCTGGACACGGAGAAAGCATGGGTTCCGACTATCGTATTCGCTGCGCACCTGATGGCCTGATCACCGACACCCGGCGCCGTGTCAAGGTGCTGGACTGCACCATCCGCGACGGCGGCATCAGCAACGCGTGGCAGTTCGACCACGACCTGGTCAAGATGGTCTTCAAGGCCTTGGTAGAAGCGAACATCGACTACATGGAGGTCGGCTATCGCACCACCCCCGGCGTGTTCCCCGATGCGGGACCCTGGCGCTTCTGCACCGAAGAAGATGTCCGTCGCGTGGTCGAGCCCGGCCACATCAAGCTGACCACCATGGTCGACATCGGCCGCATCACCGAAACCGAGATCCCCGCCAAGGCCGACTCGGTCATCGATACGATCCGGGTGGCCTGCTACGCCCATCAGCTCGACGAAGCCTTCCGCATCTGCGACCACTGCAAGGAGAACGGGTACGAGACTTTCCTGCAGGTCATGGCCGTCTCCGACGTCGACATCTCCGTCCTCGACAACGTGCTCCGGCGCGCTGCGCGCAGCGGCGTGGACGCGTTCGCCCTGGTGGACAGCTACGGCGCGCTGTTCCCGTACCACGTGCGCTACCTCATCCGGAAATACAAGAACTACGTGGGCGACAACATGATGGTGGGCGGCCACTTCCACAACAACCAGCAACAGGCCTTCGCCAACACCATCGCCGCCATCGACGAAGGCGCAGACTGGGTGGACGGCACCATCCACGGCATCGGCCGCGGCGCCGGCAACTGCCCCCTCGAGCTGCTGCTGTTCTATCTGGACAACCCCCGCTACGACGTCAAGCCGGTGCTCGACCTGGTGGACGAGTTCGCCAGCCTGCGCGAGTCCCTGCGCTGGGGCTATCACCTGCCCTACGCCATCACCGGCTACTACAACGAGCACCCCCGCGAAGGCATCGCCCTGATGTCCACCCCGGACCGCTACAAGTGCCGGGCGTTCTACGAAGCCCGCGTGGGCAAGCTGGCGGAACGCGAGGGATAGCCACCTCAGCTGCGGGCACGAATCCGGTGGAGCCACGACACGACGCGGCATAGAGCCGCCGCGCCATGAGTCCCTTCGTCTTCGACACCGGAATCCCGTTCCTGCAAGCGGGGGAGCTGTACGCCTTCAGCTGCGCGCTGCTGTGGGCCGTGGCGGTGATCCTGTTCCGCAAGACGGGCGAGACCATCGAGCCGGTGGCCCTGAACCTGTTCAAGGCCGTGGTGGGGCTGCTGCTGTTCGCGGCGACCATGCCCATCTTCGGGGTGCCGTTCTTCCCCGAAGGGGTCTCGCTGGCGGACTGGCTGGTGCTGTTGGGCAGCGGCGCCCTGGGAATCGCGGTGGCCGACAGCGTCTTCTTCGCCAGCCTCAACCGGCTGGGAGCCGGACGGTCGGCCATCGTGGACTGCATGTACAGCCCCTTCGTGGTGCTCTGCTCGGCCCTGTACCTCGGTGAACCCCGGGGCCCGTGGCTGCTGCCCGCCATGGCGTTGATGGTGGTCGCTATCCTGGTGGGCACCTGGAGCCCCGAGGAACGAGCGGACGACCCTGCAGCTCGCCGCGCCCTTCGCCAGGGCGTGGTGCTGGGGATCGTGGCCATGCTGACCATGGCCGCGGGCATCGTGTGGGCCAAGCCCGTGCTGGATCGCAGCCAGCCCATGTGGGCCACCACCGTGCGACTGTTCGGAGGCGCCCTCTTCCTGGCCGCCCAGGGCGCCATGCCCCGCTGGCGACGCGGGGTGATCAAGGTCTTCACCCCCGGCCCCCACTGGAAGGTCGCCATCCCCGCCGCCGTGATCGGCACCTACTTCGCGCTGTTCCTCTGGATTCTGGGCATGACCTACAGCCAGACCAACACCGCTTCGGTGCTCAACCAGTCGTCCACGGTGTTCATCCTGATCCTGGCCACCATCTTCCTGAAGGAACCCCTGACCTGGAAGCGCGGGGTGGCCATCCTCATGGGCATGGCCGCGGCGGTGATGGTGGCGCTCTAGTTGCAGACGTCGGACGTGGCCCACTTGAGGCGGTAGACCCCATCGTCACCCATGCCCGCGTAGATCATCAGCCAGCCGTCGCCCCAATGGATCACCGCCGGGTCGCGGGTGCTCCAGGCGTCGTGGCCGGCCTCGGACAGGGCCCGTGCTTCTCCCAGCGCCAGCCATCCGATGGATGCCCTTCCCAGGTGGGCTCTGGATCCACATCCGCGGGTTCGCAGGCCGGCCGAGCGCTATCGCCGCTATCGGACGGTTTCTCGGTCGCGGTGTCGTCCTTGGGGATGCAGGCATGGAGAGCCAAGAGGACCCACAGGCGCATGGAAGCTCCTCGTTATGGGACAATGCCGGGCCTCATTATCACTCGGAGCCCCCCCTGCAGAAACAGCTAGACAGACAGCTCGGGCTCGCCTCGGTCTTTGCCATCGCCGTGGGCGCCATGCTGGGTTCAGGTATCTTCGTGCTCCCTGGAATGGCCGGCGCCATCGCCGGCCCCCAGGTGGGCCTGTCCTACCTGCTGGCGGGCGTCCTGGTCTTCCCCGCCCTGCTGTCCAAGGCCGAACTGGCCACGGCGATGCCCGTCTCAGGTGGCTCCTACGTCTTCGTGGACCGCAGCATGGGCCCCTGGATGGGCACCATCACCGGGCTGGGCACATGGATCGCCCTGGCCGCCAAGACCGCGTTCGGGCTGGCAGGACTGGGGGCCTACCTGGCCATCTTCAGCTCCATGGACCCCCTACCCTTCGCCCTGGCGGTGCTCACACTGCTGCTGGTGCTCAACATCCTGGGTGCTGGAAAGGCCATGGGCTTGCAGGTGGCGGTGGTCGGGCTGTGCCTCGTGGCGCTGGTGGTGTTCGTCGCGGTAGGCGGGTTCAGCATCGACGCCGAGCTCCTCACACCCGCCTTCCCCAAGGGCGGCATCGGCATCGTCGAGGGCGCGGCCTTCGTCTTCGTCTCCTATGCAGGCGTGACCAACGTCTGCTCGGTGGCCGAAGAAGTGCGCCACCCCGGCCGGAACATCCCTTGGGGCATGATCGGGGCCCAGCTGGTGGCCATGACCCTGTACGGCACCGTAGCCATCGTGATCATGGGCAACGTGGACTTCAGCTCCATGGCCGCCAACGTCACCCCCGTGGCCACGGCGGCTGGCGCCTTCATGGGCCCCACCGGCCGCATCGTCTTCGCGGTGGTGGCGGTGATCGGCCTCGTGTCCATGTGCAACTCGGCGGGGATCTCGTCTACCCGCTACCCCTTCGCCATGGCCAGGGACGACCTGCTCCCGTCGTCACTGCAGAAGGTCAACGCCAAGCTCGGCACGCCGGTTCGGGCCATCCTGCTCACGGGTGCCCTGCTCTTCATTCTGGTCTTGGGCCTGCCGGTGTTCAAGCTGGCCAAGCTCGCCTCGGCGTTCACCATCTTCCTGTTCTGCGTGGACAACCTCGCCCTCATCATGCTGCGGGAGACCGCCACCGAGTGGTACAAGCCCTCCTTCAGAGCTCCCTTCTACCCGTGGCTACAGATCATCGGCATCTTCGGGGGTGGCTGGCTGCTGTTCCAGCTGGGCTGGATGGCGGTGTGGGGCGTGGGTGGCGCCGCCATGCTCGGTACCATCTGGTACTTCATCTACCCCCGTGGCCGGGTGAAGCGCGCAGGAGTGCTGCGCCACCTCTGGGGCCAGGC
>Ga0307987_1002182_pt1 | contig 10337 bp, 9 predicted proteins | sample EllFjometagen181_FD_203157 | JGI IMG/M metagenome (GOLD analysis project Ga0307987, IMG submission 203157) | Marine microbial communities from Ellis Fjord, Antarctic Ocean - #181 | ecosystem: Environmental > Aquatic > Marine > Unclassified | place: Southern Ocean | collected 2014-10-08 | reverse complement strand
TCTACGGTCTCGAGGACGTGGGTGGACAGCAACACCGCATGGCCATCAGCGCACAGGTCGGACAGGTGCTCCTTGACCCTGGCGGCCGACGGCGGGTCTAGCCCGTTGAGCGCTTCGTCGAACACCAACACCGGGGGCCGGGCCAGCACGGCGGCGGCCAGGGCGGTCCGGCGGCGCATGCCTTGTGAGTACTCGCGGATCAGGCGGTCCGCGTCATCGCCCAGGCCGGCGAGGTCCAGCGCAGCGCTGAGATCGCCCGTGCCCCGCACCTCGGCCACGAACTCGAGCATCTCCCGCGCGGTGAGGTAGTCGTACAGCTCGGGCTGTTCCGGGGTGTAGCCCATGGCCGCCCGTGCCTCGCGGGGTTGGGCTTGAACGTCGAGCCCCGCCACGCGCACGGTGCCGCTGGTGGGAGGGAGCTGTCCGGTCAGGATGCGCAGGGCTGTGGTCTTGCCCGCGCCGTTGTGGCCGATGAGGCCCACGAACTCCCCTGGCTTCACATCGAAGGAGATGCCCCGCAGGGCCTCGACGGAGCCGAAACGACGGGAGAGATCCTGGACCGAGATGGTGGCGGGGAGGGTGGAGGTCAAGACAGGCTCCGCTCGATGAGGATCCAACAGGCAAGGGCCAGGGGAGGGTAGGCGAACCATGCCCTGGCGCCGGCGAGGGCCAGGACGCTGGCGATGGTGGCGCAGACGACGGCGAGGCCCTCGAGCAGGCCCAGCAGGACCACGGCTTCGACCCCCCTGCGTAGCCAGACCGCTGCGACAGCGGGCAGGATGGCGCCCTGGAGGTAAGCCAGCACCACAAGGACGCGAGAGACGATCAGGTGATCCCGACGAAGCCCCAGCGCGGGTCGTAGCCAGCGGGGGTCGCCGGTCTCCATGCGGATGGCCAGGGCCGCCAGCACGGCCACGGCGCTACCCGACACCAGCAGGGCACGGGGGGCGGCGTCCGAAGAGGCGGTCCAGCCGGCGACGGCGCCCAGGATGCCCAGGCCCCACGCTCCGGTGACCCAGGTGCGGCGGGCCCTCCAGCCTTGGCGCAGGCCGCGGATGACGTGGGCGCGCAGCCCCTTGGGGACCCAGCGTGCGGCCCACTCCAGGTAGACCCGCCGCGCCGCCTTCGGGTCTTCCACCTGGGCCCAGGCCGCGTCGACCTCGGCCACCACCGTGGTGGCCTGGTACCAGGTGCGCCGGGCCAGGGCGGGGACCAGGGCCCAGCCCACAACGGCCAACAGGATGGGCGCTCCCAGCATGAGGGAAGCCGCCACGTTGCCGTCCATGGCGGCTGGGAGCGCACGGGTGGCGCCTACCAGGGCTCCGCCGCAGGCCGCGATGGCCAGGCCGGGCGCCCAGATCAGAGCAGCCTGCATGGGGGGCGAGCTACCGCGTACCAGGTCCAGCAAGCCCCGCATGGAGGGATGCTGCGCGGCCCACACCGCACCGAGCTGGGCCAGGAAACCCAAGGCCAGGCCGCAGAGCCAGCCGCCCAACAGCACCACCACCGACAGCCCGAAGGCTCGCATTCGGCCTTGCAGCACCAGGGGCAGCAGCAGCAGGCAGGCGCCCAGGGCCAGGCCCGAGGTGGCCCGCAGCAGCCGGGCCCCCATGGCGATGACAAGGGCGCCGGGCTCCACCGGGTGGGGGTCGAGGATCCGTCGCTCGGGCCCCCGCACCACCTGCTCGTGGACCACCAGAATCCCCGCACCGCACAGGGCCAGCCCCAGCCGCAGACACAGACCTGAGAGGCCTGGTGCGAACAGCTCGGGAGCGCGGGACTCGAACCAGAAGAGGATGGGGCGCGCCAGGGGGGCCGCCATGGCGCCTAGCAACACCGGCGCCAACCACGGCCACGTGGCTTCCCACGGGTGGGTGCGCCAGCGATGGCGACGCTGGAGGCGGTGGACCCTGATGTAGGGATTGGCGGGCATGGGGGGCCTGGAGAGAAGGTGGCGGCGCTGGGTCTACAGTCCTTTATGCGCTGAACCCGTCTGCTGAGGGATTGTCAAGTTCCAGTCAGGGTTCCATTTGACAGCCGATGGTCAACCCGTATACTCCACCATCGAGTCACGAGTGCAGCGCACGCCGCTGTAGTAGGGGTTTCGCACCCCGCTCGCGGGCTCGACCAGCCGGAGGAACAGCATGTCGCAGGCTCCCCTCGCCATTTCGGTCGTCGCACTGCTCGTGGGTCTCGGCGCCAACTCGGCGCACGCTCAGGACCGTCAGCTTCGCACCCCCGAGACGGCAGGCATCTCTCTGCAGCGCTACTGCCAGTCTCAGCTCGGCCGCTCGAACGTCAGCGACGCCGACCTCGAGCACTGCCAGGAGCAGCTCTACGGTGAGCTGGCCATGTTCGATGCGGTCGATCCGGCGGACGACCCCCTGGCCAAAAACGTCGAATCCACCGACGACTATTCCGACCCTGACGACGAGTTCGCGTTCGATCTCGTCGCACCCGTGGGGCGGGTGGGGCGCGCCTACAAGAAGACCAGCGGCACCGATGAAGACGAGTTCGACTTCGAAGACGACGAAGAACCCGACGCAGAAGACGAGTTCGGCTTCGACTTCGAGTTCGAGGGTCAGGAAGAGCCCGACGATCCCATCGAGACCTTCGACTTCGAGGACATGGACGACCCCGACGACGACCCACTGGGTGATCTCGACGACATCCCCGAGAAGGAATCCTCCAAGCCCAGCTCCCAGGCGTCCTCCACAGGCAGCGCCTCGGCCACACCTCCCGGCATCACCCTGGACGTGGTGGGCAAGACCCCCCTGGGCGACAACTACGAGCCCGCTATCGTGGCCTACGACCGCGACTCGGTGGTGGTCGAGCTCCCCGTCCTGCTGGGCCGCTCCCGCGCCGACTTCGACGGCATCGCCTACTGCATCGTCGCTGAAGTCTTCGCCGACGGCAACAAGGTGGCCGAAGCCCGCCAGCAGGTCACCAGCGCCAGCCTGGCCGAGTTCGGCCCCAGCTTCGCCTTCATCAAGATGCTGGCGCCGGTCACGGCCAAGTCGGGCAAGCTCGAGGTGCGCCTGAGCAAGGCCTCGAACATGTCGGCCCAGCCCACCCAGCTCTTCAGCCGCAGCGTGGGCTACCAACTACCCTAGCCGCTCGCGCTACGCCTGGTCTCGGACCCGCTCACCCTGCAGGCTGTGGGGATGGGCGCGGGTGATGCGGATGGGGACGATGGTGCCAATCAGCGATGGTTCGCCCGGGAAGTTGACCGCGCGGAAGCATGAGCTGCGACCCATGAAGTGCGCGGGGTCGTGGCGGCTGGGGCGCTCGACCAGGACATCGAACACGCGGCCCACGCAGGCGTCGTTGCTCTCGCGCTGCAGGCGGCTGAGGAGCTGCTGCAGCTCCGACAGGCGAGCGCTGGATTCTTCGGGGGGCAGCACCGGATCCTTCATGCGGATGGCGGCGGTGCCCGGTCGCGGTGAGTACTTGAAGCTGAACGCTGCGTCGAAGCGCACTTCCTCGATCAGGGACAGGGACTGCTCGAAGTCTTCCCGTGTCTCGCCGGGGAAGCCGACGATGAAGTCGGTGGTGAGCATGATGTCGGGCCTGGCCGCCCGCAGGCCGCGCACCACGTCCAGGTAGTGCGCGCGGGTATACTGACGGCCCATGCGCCGGAGCAGGCGATCGGAGCCGGCCTGCACGGGCAGGTGCAGGTGGCTGGCCAGCTTGGGGAGCTGGGCCCATGCGGCGATGACATCGGGCCCCATGTCCCGGGGATGGCTGGTGGTGAAGCGCAGCCGCCAGACCTCGGCGATATCGCAGACCTGGCGCAGGAGATCGGCGAAGCTGGGGTGTTCGTTGCCGTCGGTGCCGTAGGCGTTGACGTTTTGACCGATGAGGGTGAAGTCGCGCACGCCACGGGCGGCGAGCCCCCGAACCTCTTCGAGGATCTGGCTGGCAGGCCGGCTGACCTGCGCCCCACGGGTGGAGGGCACGATGCAGTAGGTGCAGTGGTTGTCGCAGCCCTTCTGGATGGTGACCAGGGCGTTGATCTCCTGGCCTGCGCTGGGGACCAGTTCCTGGACGAAGGGGTAGTCCGCGACCTCGAGGAAGTGGTTGTCCAACACCCGGCGATGAACCGCGGCGGCCACGAGTTCGCGCACCCGAGGGATCCCATCGGGGCCGAAGACCAGGTCCAGCTCTTTGTTCTTGCGGAAGATCTCCGCGCCGTCGTGCTGGGCCACACAGCCGGCGACGGCGACCAAGGGTCGGCCCTTGTCGCGCTTGCGGGCCAGGATGGGCCCCAGGAACGAGGCGACCTTGAGCTGTGGTTTCTCGCGCACCGAGCAGGTGTTGACGATGACCCACTCAGCCTCACGCCAGTTGTCGGTGGCCTCGAAGCCGTCCAGCGCCAGCAGGGCGAGCATCTTGCCCGAGTCGTAGACGTTCATCTGGCAGCCGAAGGTCTTGATGAAGACGCGGCGTGGGGCTTCGCTGGCCATGGTGGAGCTCACAGGAGACGGCGGGCGCGGAGGCGCTGGGGAGAGACGGTGCGCCAGTGGGAGGCCAGCACGGGCTGGAAGCCCCACTGGGCTGCCAGTCGTCGGATATCGCGCAGGTCGGCGGATGCCACCCTTCGTCCCTGGGCGAAGGGTTTGGTGCGGCCTTCGGCGGCCATGAGCATGGGCTCCACCAGGCAGGCGAAGAGGTGGGAGGGCCCGTAGGTGGCCAGCAGATGGTAGGCCGCGCCCCACCCGCCACGGCGGTAGCTGGGTGGCGGCAAGACGGCTTCGCCGGCCAACACCCGGGTGCCCCGCCGGGCGGGGCCGGAGAGGGTGCGGGGGATGGCGACGTCCACCAGTACGGCGCCGCGGTCCAGGGCTTCGGGGGCCAGGATACCGCCGGTGGTGGAAGCTCCCACGACGACGGAGCATCCGGCCACGGCCGCCGCGGCGTCTTCAAAGGGCTCGAGCCCCTGTCCCCGGGCACGGCGTGCCTGGCCGCCCCTCGCAGCCACGTGGAGCCGCAGGGCGCCGTCTTCTTGCAACAGGTCCAGCACCGCACTGCCCACGGTCCCGCGATGACCCAGCACGGCGATGGGTCCCCTGGGCCAGACGCCCAGGCCCTCGGCGGCAGCCTTGGCGTTTTCGGCGGCGGCCCAGGCCGTGGCTGCAGCTCCGGTGGTGACGGGTTGCCAGATCTGTTCTTGCAGGGCGGTGCCGCGTCCGGCGACCACCGCCAGTACCGAGCCCAGGCCGACCACGTCCACCGCGCCACCGGCGCGTGCCAGGGCGGCCCGCATCATGGTCAGCGCGGCTTCCTGATCATCCAACAGCTGATGGGGTAGCAGTGGCACGGTGACCACGACGCCTTCCACCAGGCGCTCAGGGGTGTCGAGCACCAGACGGCAGATGGGGCGGGCGTCGTCATGGACGGGCTGTGGATGGCGACTCGCAGCCAGGCGAGGCCGAGCGGTGCGCAGTGCCGCAATCCGCCTCACCGGGTCCGTGAAGGGATGGACCAGGAAGACGAAGCGCGAGTCGGGCGCGCGGGGCACGGGACCGGATGCCTACTCGGCTTCTTTCAACAGCGACACCACCATGCCGTAGAAGGTGGCCACCCTGAAGAGGAACGGCACCTCGGAGGCCTTGAGGCCGGGCCGAAACTCTTCGCGTGGGACCTCGGGCATGGCCACTGCCAGCTTCTCGAGGGCGAGATCCGTCAGCACACCGTTGACTTCGTAGACGTCGCCCTTCTCGAGGCCTTCGCGGGTGATCTTCTCGATGCCGCCTCGGGGGATGCGGATGTCGAAAGCGCGCTCGAGCCGGTAGACGATGTCGAGCATGTCGAGGCTCTCGGCGCCGAGGTCATCGATGACCTTGGAGTCGAACTCGACCTCGTCATCGTCGAGCCCGAGGGCCTCGGCGAAGCAGCTGCGTACGGTCTCGAAGACCTTGGAATCGACGTGGGCGGGAAGTTCCATTCATGGGCTCCTGGCAGGCGATGAATGTTATCGGAACGCCGGAGCTTCGACTACCCCCGTCTAGCCATCATGTCGTCAAGATCGAGATCCCCATGCCGCCCTCTACGACGCCGCCACAGGGCCGTCCTGACAGCGCGGAGCGGGCCATCGCCACCGTCGGACCGGCGACGCCGATGAAACCCAGGCTTCGTTCATCGTAGTCGAGGGTGCGCTTGGGAGCCTCGAGGCGAATCCGCCAGGGTGAGGGGTGCTCCGGGCCGGCCAGCAGGAAGAATGCGGCACCTTCGCCTAAAGCGCGCCCGGGGAACACGGGGCCCGCGGCGGTGAGGCAGTCGGCGCTGCCCGTCACGGCCAGATCGGCGCGGCCCTCGAGGATGGCGAAGCAGGCTTCCCACAGCGCCAGCACACCGCTGGTGGTGTCGTGGCAGTAGTTGGAGTTGGCGCCCTGGAAGTCATGCTGCGCCGATCCGAAGCCGAGCACGTTGTTGGACAGCCCCTTGACCAGCCACAGGGGATGGATCAGCGGGACGCCTTCGACCGCGAAGCGCTGCAGGTCGAGCTCGCCTTCGGGGGACGCGGCTCGGATCGCGGGCTGCAGATCGCCGAAGTCCGAGGCCAGGGGGTTGGAGCCCGTGTACATGGCGCGACGGTGGGGTGGGGTCTGGGCCACCAGCTCGGAGTCTTCGAGGGCCAGACCCAGCGCGGCGATGCCCAGCTGGACCGAGCGCGCCATGAGCTTGATGTTTTTGCGGTTGGCCACGTGGTCTCGAGCCCGGAAGCCAGGGACCGCGCCTGGCTCACCGCCGGTGGCGCCGGCCTTGCCGATGCCGGCGGAGCACACCAGGCCGATGCCGAGGACGGCGACCTCGGGGGCGCTCACAGTCGCTCCCAGGCGCCGGTGCGGTCCAGGGGAATGACGGGGAAACGCCTGGCGACCCGGCGGAACAGGCCGGTGATGGTGCTGCCTGGGCCCACCTCGACGGCCCGATCGGGCTCGAGAGTCAGCAGTTGGCGCGCGCAGGCTTCCCAGCGCACAGGCTCGGTGACCTGCCGCACGAGCTTGGCACGGATGATCGCGGGGTCGGATGAGGGCTGAGCGTCCACGTTTTGGGTCACCGGAAAGCGAGGGGGTCGGATCTCTATCTCGTCCAGGGCTTTGGCCAGGCCGCGGCCGGCGCTGTCGAGCAAGGGCGTGTGGAAGGGGGCGGACACGTCCAAGGTCACCACCCCGCGGCAGCCCGCTTCTTTGGCGGCGGTTGCCAAGCGATCCAGGGCGCTGCGGTGGCCGGCGACCACGATCTGGCCCGGGCCGTTGTAGCAGGCGGCTTGCACCAAATCGTCGCCGGAGTGCTGCTCACACAGCGCCTCGACCCGTTCTGCATCGAGCCCCAGGATGGCGCTCATGCCGCCGTGGCCGGAAGGCATGGCGGCCTGCATCAGGGTGCCGCGCAGGTGGACCAGGCGGACGGCGTCGTCGAAGTCCATGGCGTCCGCGGCCACCAGGGCGGAGTACTCACCCAGGCTGTGACCGGCCGCGGCGATGGGCTCGAGCCCAGGCTGGCGCTGCTGGAGCAGCCTCCACAGGGCTACGCTCACCGCGAGCACCGCGGGCTGTGTGATGGGCGTGGCGGCCAGCTGGGTGGCGGGGCCGTTGCCGATCCACTCGGACAGCGGCTGGGCCAAGGCCCTATCGGCCTGGGCCAGGGTCTCGGCCACGATGGGCTCGTCCGCCACGAGCTGGCTGACCATGCCAACGTACTGGGCGCCCTGACCTGGGAAGACGACGACGGTACGCATCACACCTCCGAACGACGGTCCCGATAACACCGCGGAACCGCTGAGCGCCGCGCCTTCAGGCCTGCCAGTCGGGATGCGCGATCACCAAAGAGGCGTTCTGTCCGCCAAAGCCCATGCTATTGCTGAGCACCACGCCCGGCGACCCTGGCTGAGCCTGCAGCTGAACGTTCACTGGGCAGGCCGGGTCTGGCCGCTCGCAGTTCACGGTGCCCGGAGAGAAGCCCGCGCCCATAGCCCCGATGGTGGCGGCGAGCTCGACGGCCCCCGCAGCGGCGATGGTGTGCCCCACCGCCCCCTTGATGGAGCAGACCGGGGTGTGCTCGGGCAGCAGCCGCGCGATGGCCAAGGACTCCGCGCGGTCGCCCACCGGCGTGCCGGTGCCGTGGGCGTTGACCTGGTCCACGGCTTCGGGAGGCAGCCCAGCGTCCGCCAGGGCGCGCCGCATGGTCAACCAAGCGCCTTGACCGTCGGGGTGGGGGGCGGTGACGGCGTGGGCGTCGATGCTGGTTCCCGCGCCCAGCAGCCGGGCCAGGGGTCGGCGACCGGCGGCCTCCGCGGCACTCGCCGTCTCCATCAGCACGACGGCGGCGCCTTCACCGAGCATGAAGCCGTCCCGCCTGAGGTCAAAGGGTCGGCAGGCCTGGGCGCAGAGGGTGTCGAGCTGCAGGAAGGAGAGCATGCCCAGGGGGTGGGCCATGGCGTCCAGGCCGCCCGCTACGGCGCGCTCGACCTCGCCTCGGCGCACGGCCTGCAGCGCGGTGGCGATGGCCTGGGCGCCGGCGGCGCAGGCCGAGAAGCTCGTGAACACCGGACCCTCGAGCCCCCGGCTGCGAGCCAGGGCGTGGGCGGCCCGGGCAGGCAGGTGGCGGTGAGGCGCGCCGCCGTGAGGGTCGAGATCTGCGGCGAGGCTGGAGCGTTGGAAGGTGTCGCCCTGCAGGTGCGGATAGAGATCCTGCTCGAGCTCTTCGGGGGTGACGCTGGACAACCCCGTGCCCAGGTAGACACCGCAGCCCTGCGGGTGGCCCAGATCGTCGGGGAGCTGCCGCGCCGCCTCGAACAGCAGGGCGACCTTGCGGTCTCCCTCGAAGCCGGCAGGGCAGGGGAGCGTGGCTGGTGCGCTGCTGACCAGCGGGATGTCCAGCTCGGCGATCTGATGGGGCCCGGGGACCCGTCCCGCGGTCTCCCCACGACGCAAGCCGTCGCACAGCGGCTCCAGGCCTACGCCGTAGCCAGTGACCACGCCGACGGAGGTGATCCAGATCTCGATGGGTGCAGGCATGTTCTTAGTGAGCTTGGCAGAGGTTGGCGCCGTCCGAGAAGCAGTCGTAGCGCTGACCGGGGGCAGCGGCGTCCAGCACCGCTGTTGCCCGACTTCGGTCGTTGTAGATGGCGGTGATGGTGCACGCGCTGGTGGCCTCGAGGCTCACCTGCAGCGGCGAGGTGCCAGCGGCACTGGCGTCGGCGCAGCGCACCTGGAGCTTCCGGAGCTCGTCGCTGAGCACCACGAACTCGGCGACACCCTCGGGGGCGGCGTCGGCGGACACTGTGGGCTCAATGGGCTCGATGGGGGCCTCGAGTTCGACGGGCGCGTCGGGGGCGATTGCGGACTCGACGGGCGCCTCGTAGGGCGTCGCCATGGGCGACGGCGAGAGCGGTTGCGCCAACAGCGCCCGTGATGGGCCCAGGAACAAGGCGAAGCCGAGCAGACTACCCGCCGCCGCGCAGGCCAGCACGAAGACCGAGGGCAGGAACGAACCACCGCCGCTGGAGGGTGCCGGTGGTGGTGCCGCGACGGGCTGAGGTCGCGCAGCGACGGCCGCCGCGGGTTGTGTCGGCACGGGTTCTTCGACCGGCGCGACGACCTCGGGCTGGGAGCGGGGCTCTGGTGGGGGCGGCGCGCTGAGCGAATCGCCGGGCCGCATGACCGTGGGATCGTCGTCGTCGAAGGCGTCCAGCTCCACACCCTCGTCCACCTTTGGGGTGAGCGCGTAGGGCGTGGCCGGTTCTTCGGATGGGCGATCGGGGAGGCCGTCGTCGCCAGGTGGATTCGCAGACACGGGCAGCGTCGCTTCGTCGACGGAAGCCGTGGGCTCTTCGAACGGCGGTGCGGGCTCGGGCGCAGGGAGAACCACGGGTTCTTCCACTATCGGTGCGGGCTCGGGCGCGGGGAGAACCACGGGTTCTTCCACTATCGGTGCGGGCTCGGTGATGGTGAGAACCACGGGCTCTTCGACGGGTGGTGCGGGCTCGGGCGCGGGGAGAACCACGGGCTCTTCGACGTGCGGTGCGGGCTCGGGCGCGAGGAGAACCACGGGCTCTTCCACTGGCGGCGTGGGTTTGGGCGCGGGGAGAACCAGGGGCTCTTCCACTGGCGGCGTGGGTTCGGCCAAAGTGAGCTTCACGGGCGCTTCGACGGGCGGCGGTGCTGCTGCGGGTGGCGGCGGCGCTGCTGCGGGTGGTGGCGGCGCTGCTGCTGCTGCGGGTGGCGGTGGCGCTGCTGCGGGCGGCGGCTCTGCCGCTGGAGGCGGCGGGTCCAGGGAGCGTTGACCCGACTGGAGGGAGGCCAGGAGTTCCGGGTCCACCAACGCGGTGG
>Ga0307987_1002179_pt1 | contig 10340 bp, 11 predicted proteins | sample EllFjometagen181_FD_203157 | JGI IMG/M metagenome (GOLD analysis project Ga0307987, IMG submission 203157) | Marine microbial communities from Ellis Fjord, Antarctic Ocean - #181 | ecosystem: Environmental > Aquatic > Marine > Unclassified | place: Southern Ocean | collected 2014-10-08 | reverse complement strand
AATGCTGACTACAGGATAGATGTTCCTGACAAAAGAATGCTCAAAGGTCTTTCAAACTTCGTATTAGCTCCATTGCTCTGGCTATATAAAATGGATAGAAATAACGTATTGTTTATTGATGATATTTTATTAGATAATGCAAGAGACAAGGCTGCTGATAATAAAGATAGACGTCTTAGATTTAAGTTGGAAAATTCTAAATATTGGGATCATAATCAGTTAATGTTTCAACTAAAAGAATACGTGAAAAGGTAAATGTTATGAGAGACTGTCCTTACAACAATAAAAAATGTACTACAGATACTCCCTGTCGTGTATGTTGGGTTAAAATAAATCATGTAGAGAACAAAAAGAAATCTAGTCCATTATTGGATCAACTAGAGAGTGGACCTTGGCCTCAGTTTATAAATGACATGAAAAAGAAATCGAGACGATAACAGTCTGAAGGAGACCTAAGAATGACTTTTGAAGTAAAAGTATTTGGAGAGGGCGAAGATAGTTTAAAATACTTTCAACCCTCTAGAGAACTTACTAAAGATGACTTTGAAATGGGAGAATGGACATTCGATGAAGGTAATCGTCATCATTCTGCTGTAGTTGGAATAACTTTAAAAGCTAGTCCACAATTGGAACTAATCAAATGTGGAAAGAAAATGATAAGATCTTTGAAGATGGTCAATAGAGATTATGTTCAGGACGGTGCTGAATTTCCCTTAGATAAACCTCTAGTATTTACCTTAAAACATTCTGCTACTTGGAACTATACAGGGTGCAGAGATCATTTTGCTAGAAATGAAAGAGTTCAGGGTCAGTTGCATCAGATTAAAAAGCATATTGAACTTAATCAAGATACTATATTTGATGAAAAGCTTGATGAAATTAATAATTGTATTAAAGTTAATCTTTTAGATAACAATACCGATTATCAAAGAAAATTTGTTGAAATAGCTACTAGACATGATTTAAACTTTTATAATGATGATATCTATAGAGACAAAACTCTTGCTACTATTGCAACAGAAGTAGAAAGAGCTGAGATACAGTTAAATATCTATCGTACAGCTTTTGAATCAATATGCAGAAAGAAATTCATTCAAATTTGGACAGAATCCTATAATGATAAAGATGACATAGGCTATCCTAAAGAAGTAGTAGAGGCTCTAATTAATCATATGGCTCAAGGTAAAGGTTTTACTAATCCACTGACTTAGCTCAAATAGGAAATTCTCGTAATGATAAAGAAAATCTCGGTAGGTATAGGCATTGCAGTTATTATACTAACTGTATTATATTTAGTAGGAGTAGCTGCTAGTCACTCAATGAAATATATTGCTAACGGAGAAATTGAGCAATATGAAAATAGACTAGCTAAACTAGAAAGTAATTATGAAGCCTGTGATAAAAGAGTTAAAAAGCTTACCACTGATTTTATTAAATATCAGTTTGCTCCAATGAGTAACACTATTAAAGTAACACTCACTGCTTATCATCCTGGACAGGGTGGAATTAACTCTGATGCCTCTAACGATTATAAGAATACAGCAACTATGTCTTCTCCGGTTCCTGGCTATACAGTGGCTATTTCGAGAGACTTACTCGAAGCCGGATGGATGGGCCAAAAGATTTTTATCTATGGTTATGGTGTATTCGAAGCAAACGATTTATTAGCAAAGTCTATAAAAGGCCCTCAAATCGACATGTGCGTAGGAGATTTGAAATTTGCATATACTGTCGGTAGGAAGGAAGGTATAATTGCAGTTAGATTGATGCCAGAAGAATAAATATAAAAAAAGATGGGTTTCCCCACCTGTCTTTTTTTTTTTTTGTTTAATAAGGAAGTGGCATACAATCCACTATTACTAAACTAATTATAATAGCTACAGCTATTACTGGTACAAGACATATGATTCCTTGAATAAGTTTAAATAACATAGGTTTTTCTCCTGTTTGCTAATAAGATTATTCCTATTGGCAATTAAATAATATATGTTTAAATCGTGTATATTTACGCTAACAGTATATTATAAATAAAAAGGAAGGTGATACTATGAGTATAACTGGTGGAAAAAAATATAATTCTGGTAAATACCCAGATATTAAAGACAGTGTTGAACATGCTAAGAATAACCAATTTACTATGACTAATCTCTCTTCTAGATTAAACTACAAGGGAAGATTTATAATGAATGAACCTCATAGTGTTCTTTATCAATATAAAACTTTTATAATGAACAATCTTATAACTATACCTTTAGACGAAAGATTAAAGTATAGACCAGAAGCAGTATCAGAAATGAACTATGGTACCCCTGATCTATGGCATATAGTTATGATAGCTAATGGTATTTCACTCCCTGTAGAATTAGTAGGAGAAACTATTAAGATATTGAATCCTAATAAGACTGGAATGTTAGTTAAGCTTATTAATAAGAATGCTAAAAACCTTGCCAAGAACCATTTAAAACCACATAACATCCATGATAGAACATTAAGAAGTGTAGACTAAAAAAAGGAAGGAATCCCGAATATGGGATTCCTTCCTTTAATATAAAACTTTTGTGTTACATTGCTTCTTTTGCGTCTGAATAAGTACCGCCTCTGTAACCATTTCTGGTAGCACCGGAAGTAATAGCACGAGCCATGTAATTAGTGGCTTGTTCTGCACTCAGGTTCGGCAGGAAAAGCCTGCTAGAACCGTCACCATACGTTCTCATAATTTTGAACATAATCTCTCCTCACTTTAATAAATTGACTTATCTATAGAATAGAATCATTACTACTAAATAATAATATGTTTCTTTAGACATATTTCAAAATTAAATTTCTCTTGGAGGTTGAACTGTGTTCATTGCTTCTACTGGTTTCTTCAATTTTTTTGCTTTTGCTTTTTTTACAGTATTTCCAGCCTTAACAATTGTTTCTGGATTTGTTCTTCTTTTTGGTGGTTTAGATTGATTGACAACCTGACGTTGAGGTTTGTCATTAGTCTGAACTATAGAATCCAATTTATCCAACCACATACCTTGTGGCTTAACATCATGAGGAAGAATGCTTTCGTCTTCTACCAATCTCATACCATTATTCTTAACAAAGGGTTGAATAAAATGCTTAAGCGATTTTGTATCTCGACCCCTACGTTTAGTATGTTTAACAACATAATAATCCAGAGGATCACCAAAAGAATCTATATTTTCTTCTTTATCACCGATCAGTACAACATCTACATTTTGAATTAGCTGGAAAGATTCTGCAACCATACTGTTTCCCATATTTAGACCAGCGTTAGCTTCGCCTTTTGCTGCTAACTCTTCTACCTTCAACTGAGCTACTTTATTAAGCTGGGACGCAGAAACTACTGGAACGTGTAGTTCCTTGGCAACGTTATCTGATAATTCATTTGCAATAGTACCAACTCTAACTCTTTCGTCAACTTGTTTCTCTATACTATTCATACGAAGAACATAATCAACTACTACAAGACGTACCTCAAATCCATCTTCATTCAATTCTCTACACATACCATTAATATCTGCTGCACTAACAGATCTAGTATAACGATATTTGAAGAATACTTGAACATTTTCATCATTGAAACCGTTGTCAAACATTTCCTGAAAAAGTTCTTCAGGTTCTTTTCTCATTATTAATGTATCGTCTGTGCTATCTTCACCGTCTGCCATACCAGCAACAACTCTTTCTGTCGTTTCAAACCCATCATTTTCTAGAGTTAGATACAACGCACATGCCTTCTTAGTACGATCCATACATTCAATAGTTGTATTATACATTACAAACCAGAATATACAAGAGAGTAGGAAACCAGATTTCCAACGATTACTTACTCCAAGCATTATATATACTTTACCACTCTCAAAACCTTTACCACCTAAGAGTGAATTCAATGCTTGCAATCCAGTTCTTATATTAGCTCCAGGTGCTCTTCTTATAGCAGACGTCCGTTCTAACTGAGGGAGCATACTATTACGACTTAGATTAAAATCTTTACTGACATTCTTATCAAACTTCTGAATAGTTCTTAATTCATTTTGAATATTAGTAAATAGAGGTTCTACTCTTTCTGCCATGAAGTTTCCTAGATTAGCGAAGTTACCATCATCTAAATCCAAGAACATTGCATCAAATTCTGGCATCATTGCAGATACTTTAGCATACTTGATCTTCTCACAGATTTCTTCATCTATTACTTCTATTGAGCTAGTATCCAATTCTGCCACATCATATTGAAGAAAGTTTATTGCATCTTCTCTATACTCACCTTCTCCTGGAACAGAAGACTCTAGAACTGCTCTATCACGAACATTTCTACGGATTCTATGTTTAGTGAGACCATGAATAATATGAATTCTTAGCTCTAATTCATAGTCTGCATTAAACATATCCGTTCTAAATTTACTGAAATAATCACCAACTTTTCTCAACGAAGACCTTGAAATCATTGTATTTTCAGACATCAGATAACCGATAACGCTATCTAAGAATGGTATTCTGATTTGGTTAGCCATTCGCTCGACTGCTTTTCTTTCATTCTTTACGTAATCACGATCATTGTATTCCATACGCCCCCTTAACATGTTTCAAATTCATCTTTAATCTATCCATGATAATCAGTTCCTACGAGGTTTAATTTTTGAGACTTTACTTGGTTTGGTAATAATCTCCAAAATATCATCCTCTGTGATATCAAGTTTTGGATTAACTACTGCGATGAATTTTTGTATGGCGATATGGGGTTCTATACCCTCTTCCTTGACAAATTCAAAGTTATCTTCAGCACTCTTAATCTTTTCCATTGTCATTTGACCTGAATTGTCAATCTTCAGGGTATTATCATCAGCAAAGTGTTCCCTTAACACTGCTAAAGTAGCTTTGGTTTCTTCATTCCTGTCAATATCGTTCTTAACCCTAAGATTTTTATTATCTTTTAGATCATTTAATTCGTTAACTAGATCTTCTACAGGTGATTCTCCATCCCATATATCTGACAATTTAATGGTATCGTATGTAGGAGCAAGTTTATTCTTAATCCTTTTAATACTATGACTACCATCTTCAGGATCATATGACAATTGGATCCAACCCTTTGCTTTCTCTTCTCCAAAGCACCATCTAGTGAAACTTCCAGTGTAATGAATGTCTCCTTTATAAGTCATCCAATTATGAACATGACCACCTACTGCAACATAACATCTTTCTAAAATATAATCAGCAGGAAACACTGGTGCAGAATGAACCTGTCTTTCTGATTCAATTACTATAGAACTATGAGCAGCAAAATCCATCATACCATGAAAGAAGATAATATCATAAGAATCATTATCTTCTAAATATTGGCTGTAATATTCTTGCCAATTAACAGGGTATTCTTCAGGAATATATAGTACTACAACGTCATCAAACAGTTGTTCTTCAGTTACTTCATTAACAATCTCAAAATTCCTACTATCGTTCTGAAGGAATCTAAAGAAGTTTAGTTGGTTATAATCATGTGTCTTAGTGCCTTTTATCATTCTCACAGGTTTGTCACCCATGAGTTCCAAAACATCTATAAGAAACTTAGTAGCATAATAGGCACAATCACTGTTTATAGAGACTTTTCCATGAAAATAATCTCCAAGGAATACAAAAGCATCCACTTCTTCATGTTGATCTTGAAGGGGAACTATAATACTTTCATATAGTTCGTCGTAAAGCTGTCTGGCTCCTTCAGGTTTAAAATGTACATCACCTAGATCCCAAATATTGTACGGCATATTAATCCTTTATTTATTGAAGATTAATGAAAGTAGAACTTCTTTACCCTCGTCTTCGAAAGTTTTATTGTTTATCATATCTCTTACAGTCATATCATATTCTTCAGTAAGACTATATCTTCTTACTTGATCTTTTAGAATATACTGTAGAACATTAGTCTTTTCTATTCCGAATTCGTCTACTACTACAAGAATTTCTTCATCTGCTGCCATAAAGAACAGAGTATTTCCATCCAATTCAGGTAGGATCATAGAAAATATTCTATTAGTAATCTTAACACGACCAGACCACCTTCCATTACAGATCTCTTTATCCAAACTCAATTTGAGGCTATAAAGAATTTCATGAATCATTTTAAGAATTTCTGAATCAAGCTTTGACTCTCCTACAGAAGTAGTAAGCAAAGTAAGTACTCTATCCAATATCATTCTATTGCTGTTATTATCATGGACTTCCTCTTCAATCATCTCGAATAAATCCATATCCATTTTATATACAATTCCTACAGTACTATTGTACAAAAGTTCTTTGAAATATTGATCCTCCCATGAAGACCATGAATTAGGAGTGAGAGAATAAGAGTAAGGTAAGAATACAGGTTCGTCGTCGCTGCATCCTTCACTATCACATGCTAGTATTTCCTCTAGTAATGCATCATCATTTTGATCATCTGAAGTAATTTCATACTCTCCTAAAGGAACTCTAAAATTATCACTAAGAGTAAGAACTATCAGACAAAGATCATTGATAAACTGAAGATATGCTACATGAGGTAAAACAGTAACTTTAATACCGTCTTCAAGAGCTTTAAATGGTAATAGAGTAAAAGCACCCATACATAATTTAGGATCAGAGTTATTAAGCCATTTGAGTTCTCTAGGAGTGTCTCTTTCTTCTTCAGTACCTCTTTGATAAAATCCACGTTTAATAGCAAGTTTGAGCATTTCATCACCATTAATGATCTCACTAATGAATTCACGAGTTAGACCATCAGAGAAAATACTTCTGATTATTGTCTCAATTCCAACTGAGATCATAGACCCATAGTCTTCTATATTCGTAATTTGGTCTATGTACACATCTTCAATAACAATAGGTTTTATTTTGAACCTTCTATTATTATATGTACTAGCAAGGGTATCATCTTTCAGTTTAAATTTAGTAAGAGAAATTTTATTAAGATATCTAATAGAATCTATTTTATCAGAAAACTCTTTGAAACTTACAGCTTTATTTATTTCCTGTGAGAGTCTGAAAGCAAAGTTTTTCTGATTATCGGCAGATAAGAACATATATTTAATTCCTTTGTTTAGGGTTTATTCTTCTGAATCGTCTTTAATTTTGAAATCTTGACCGTCACAATCAGGACACCTATAGTATTCATCATTGTGACGTTTATAAAGATCGGTATCATCGCCTTCCCAACCGCATTTACACACATAAATAGCAGACATTTTCTTCTCCTTTGAGTAAAGTATTTTATTTTAAAGTAGTCGTTAAATGAAATAATCCTTTATATTATATATGTTTTCATTGGAGAATAAGAATTAAAAAGGCTTTGTTTATCTTAAGATATATAAAACAAAACATTAATTATTGAATTACTATAACAAATTAAAATGATATGAGAGAGTGGTAAAAATTATGGCACTTAAAAAACTAACGGAACTGCACATCTTTAATGGCTATCCGAATTCTCTTAGAAGTAAATATATAAGAGAAATGACTGATGAATCTTTATTGGATGTACATAGAGTCCAACCGGATATGATTCAAGTCCAACTATCAACTATTCAAAGAAGATTTAAATATTCTTCTAAAGCCAAGGTACTTAGTGCTTTTGATGCTGGAATGATTCATTTAATAAATGATGAACGAATGACCGTTCCTTCAAATATTCCTTCATGGTTAATTTTAAAGAATAGACAGATTGTAGGAGTTGCCAATCTAAGTCTTTATTCTAAGAAGACAGCTAATACAGAGATTGACATTGATCCTAAGAAATTATATGGTCTTATGCAGAACGCATTTATTACTCTTTCGTTATATAACAATTATAACAAAATGAGTAATAACGCAACTCTTATTAAGAATATGGCTCAGGCTTACTCAAGAATGTTTATCAGGTGTTTAGATAGACTTTATTCTTTAAGTTTAGAGAAAATCCAGGCAGATAAAGCAGCCTATTTAGTAGGTAAATTCTTCCTTCTTTATATAGTAGGAAAAACTCCTAATGCTGGTGTTAACAATATTGCTAAGTCTTGTACTCTTAATGATACCCCTGCTAATATTCTAGATAGCTTAGAAGACGAGTTTCCTATGGAGTCTTATGATTCTTTAGAAACTTTTATAAAAGATCTTGGTCAGACTGTACCAACTTTACAGTATGTTACTATTAGATCTTTACTCGAAACATGGACTAGATTGTATGGAGATTCTTCTTTGTTAGCTCTAGAGTCACTTACTTTCTTCTTTACTACATGTTTTTCATCACATGTTTCAGCTGGTCTTAACAACGAAACATTAATTCAGAATATGGTATCTAGACAAGTTCAGACTGCATTTGGTGAATTTTTTAGATTAAGTTAAATAATTTTGTTTGGAGAAAATATAATGTCAGATAACAATCCAATAAATCCCAATATTTCTGGGATAAAGTTGTGGGAACATGGGTATTTTGGAGGTTATGAACCTCTACAGCCTTTGATCGATGACGTTACACCTCCTACCGATTTGCAAGCTTTTAATGACTGGTTTCGTAATACAGTCAATACGAGACTAAGAAAAGTTCATCAAAGAGCAGTTGGTATTGAAACCGCTATGAACGAAATCGCTGTAGGAACACCAGGATGGGCTAAAGCCCAATTAGCTAAGTATGCTAATAGTTTTTATAAAAAAGACTATATTTATCCTAATCCTGCTAGTTACATCTATAAACCGGAATTTGATGCAAGCGGTGTACCTTATGACTTTCATGCGAAATTTCATGAACCTGCTGTAATCTTTCCTATTCATGGTGTGGTACCTGTAAACTATGATGATTTCTTTGCAGTAGTTTACAAGAACGGTAAACCTTTAGGTTATGACAGATTCGATCTTCATCGTCAACAAACTGGTTATACTGTATTTGTACCTTTATCGGAAGTCGGTTCATTAGATGTAATAACTATTGAGCTTAAAAAATTCTGGAATGCACTAGGGTTTACGGAAATTACTGTAACAGATCCAATTAATCCTGTAAGTTTTAATATTACATCGACTAACTTAGGCAGAGCATATGCTGCTGATGATGGTAGTGAGCATTCAGGTGATTATATAATCTTCATAAAACATGTAGGTGACATAGATTATGATCTTCTACCTAGAGCTAGTTATGATGTAATCTTTGCAGATCATACGAAGAATAATCTTATAGGAACAACTGTAGTTCCTTTCCCTGTAGGTACTAAATTGATTGTAGCTAATAACTCTGCTGGTTGGGAAATTAACTATACTGTAGCAGTAGATACATGGGTGGATGAGTTCCCACTGATCTGTAGAAATAATCCTGAGAGAATAATTCTCTCACCAGATATTGATGCTAAAGTTAAACAAGATAGATACCCTCTTCCTGTAGAATTTGCAGAAGAATTAGCAGTCTTTATCTGTGATGATAGTGGTGAGAATTTTAAATTAGTTCCTAATGAAGATTTCATAATTGAAAAGAATCTTGGACCTGATTATAAATGTCAGTCCTTGAAATTAGTTAGAAGAGTCTTTGAAGGGACTAAGGTTAGGATAGTAAAAGTTGAACCGTCTAGTTGGTTTAAAACGTTTGATTTCAAACCTAACATACCTAGAGATGGAATCATTGTAACACCTCAAGACAATATCATGCCTATTAATGTTGATACTATGGACGTCACAGTAAACAACTGTAATGTTGGTCCTACTCAATTAGAAAATATTAATGATCGTTGTTTTAGAATTAAAGGTATTGGCTCCGATAAAGATCTTTTTTATAGGTTAACTGCTGTTAGAAATGAAGTAGTTACAGCTATATTAGAGAACTACGCATCATTTAAACCAGAACTGGAAAGATACCTTAGTCTTACTAATGATTACGGTAATACCAGTAGTACCTCTTTCTTAACTCAGTATAAAGATGCTCATGGAATAACTTCTTTAGATATTCCTGATGCTAATCTTAATGACTTCTCTGATTATCATGATGTGGGTGGTGGAGGACTACATCCTTTTAACACTGGTGAACTTGGTGTTGATTATATCATGTTTAAAACGCCAGATCCGTCTTACATACCAGAAGTGATTTTACGTGGATTCTCTGATAATGAACTATATAGATTTAGAGTAGAAGTAAATGGTAGTATGTGGTCTCCAAACTTAGTTGCTGGAAGAGATTACTCATTTGCTCTCGACAATATAGGACTGAATAGAGTACGAATCCTTGAGTACGATACAGTTAGTGGAACATGGCCTCAGAATGCTGATGCTGAAGTAATTGAATATATGTATGATCCAAGTTTTATGTACCCTGATGGAAGTAGTTATATGGGTATTTGGGTCAG
>Ga0307987_1002178_pt1 | contig 10342 bp, 6 predicted proteins | sample EllFjometagen181_FD_203157 | JGI IMG/M metagenome (GOLD analysis project Ga0307987, IMG submission 203157) | Marine microbial communities from Ellis Fjord, Antarctic Ocean - #181 | ecosystem: Environmental > Aquatic > Marine > Unclassified | place: Southern Ocean | collected 2014-10-08 | reverse complement strand
TTCTTAGATAGTAGTTGCTGAAATTCCAACTTCTTGGTGCTCCTAGTGAGCCTCTAAACTTGTATTTGTCTTCATCTACATTTACTCCGCCAAGGTATGGTTGAGTGTGAACAAGATGTTTCCAGCGAATAAAGAAACTAAGTAGTGGCACAATAACTAATGCAAGCATGATTCCGATTGTAACTTCAACGCCTTCCTGCATCATAGGATTCCAGCCATAAAGAGGCTCAATCCAGTCACGTCCTATAAATGGATAACAGACCATTGCAACTATTACAAGAATAGCAAGACCGCCCAGTGCAACCCACTGTATACCAATTCCATGTGTTCTTATAGGAGGCTTTTTGCTACTTACAGCAATAAGTGTTCCCATCCATTTAGTATAGAAGAAAAGCATCAATGTACCACCAAAGATAACTATTGGAGGGAAGATCGGGCTTTTCAATGCAAGAGCTTCAATGGCTGCCATTTTACTAATTAAAAGACCGAATGGAGCTAAGAACATTCCGCCAAGACCAATAACCATTACTATAGTTACTAATGGCATTCTTGAAATGAGTCCATGCATGTCATCGATATTTTTACTGCCAAGCTGTTGGTCAACTGTTCCGACTGAAAGGAATAGAAGAGCTTTTGCGATAGCATGAAATACAATAAGAAGAAGAGCAACCCAAAGTGTGAAGCTTGATCCAATACCGGCTAAGAGGACTATTAATCCAAGAATAGCGATAGTTGAATAAGCAAGTACTTTTTTAGCATCGTTCTGAGAAATAGCTATTGCTGAGCACATCACAAAACTGAGTCCTCCTATAAATGCTACACATGCTCCTGAAGCAGTACCTTCTAAAACCGGTGCGCATCTTAATACAATATAAACCCCAGCTTTAACCATTGTACTTGAGTGTAGAAGTGCTGATGATGGTGTTGGTGCAACCATTGCTCCAAGTAACCATTTGTGAAAAGGAAATAGCGCTGCTTTGTTCATTCCGGCAAATACTATTAATAAAATTGGAAGCATTACAATTGTTTTATCCATTTTTACTAAGCGTGAAAGTTCAACTGTTCCTAAGTTATTTGAACAATAAATAATTGCCATAGCGAATGCTAAACCACCAAGTAAAAGCATCCAAACTGCTCTGAATGAATTGTGTTTAGCTTCTTTAGTTCTGCTATAACCAATCATTATGAATGAGCACATTGTTGTGATTTCCCAGAAGAAATAAATCCAGGTAATAGTATTTGAAAAAATAATTCCATACATAGCAAAGAAGAAAAGGAATACTGCAGCAATGAAGTGGTAACGATGATCTTTAAATTCACCATTTTTCTTTTCTGCATTCTCTTCATGATACAGTTTCATATAACTTACTGTATATATAGCTATCAATGTACCTACTACACCAATAATTATAGCCATGACACATGCTAAATCATCAATAAAGATGTATTTGGTAGTTGCTGGAACAAATCCACCAATATCATATACTATAACCGGTACATATTGAATGAGAACCAACAATGGAATCCAGTATTTCTTGAAAGGAAGATGGCGACAAATATAAAGGAACGCAAGACATATAATGATTTCACCAATAGTCACAAAGTTATCAGCTGTGTTAGAAGTGATAGCTATGTACGTTCCTCCTTTTATACCCATGTAAGTTACACATAGTCCGATAGATCCTATACAGACAAGTAGTGATGAAATAATCACTATCCACTTCTGTAGAAAATAGTTTCGGAAAATGAGCAATAACACCGCTGGAATCAGCGGAAACAAGATTAAGAATGTTACCCAACCCATAGACAATTTCCTCTTTTAATTTAAAGATTAATAAACGGATTTTTTGCTTATAATATCGATGACCAATAAAATTAAAGAATTGAAGTAACATTAAAATTTAATTGAAAGGAATTTTCTTCAAAAAATATTTAATGGTTGTATTGAATTCTTTTGTCTTTTAATAGTATCGGGGTGAAAATTTTGTTCATAAGCTTCAAAAATTATAAGTTTGTAGAAGTAAAATATAATCTTATTTGAAATAATACTTAGAACATCTTATTTAAAATATACTTAGTAAGTTCAATTTTGTAAACAGTATTTCTTAAAAAATAGGTAACATTTTAGCTTTTTATTAGATATTTGCATAATGATACAGTTAATATCTATTTATAAATAATTACAGTTTTAATTAAAAGTTAAAAAAAATATAATTCTAATATACTGAAATAAGAGCGGTTTTGATACAATAAGAATCATAAATACAGGTGTGGATTATATCTGGAGACTGCAATGCAAAAAAACTATGGTATACAATATTAAAAATAAAAATAATGGAGTTGCAAAAGTGAAAAAATCAATTTTAGTCCTGAGTTTGATGTTGTTTTTAATGAATTATGGAGTAAATGCACAAGTCACTGTAGTTAAAAAAGCACAGGAAGTAAATCCAACACTTTATTTTAATGGAATAATAGGGAATAATTCATTTTCGAAAATAATTCAAAATGATCTTACGAATTGTGGTTGGTTTAATATTGTTAACACAGCATCAAAAGGCAAATACCAGATTTCAGGTAAAATTGAAAATGAATATATATTGCTAAGTGTCAGGGGAGGATGCCTTTTTAGCTTGAAGTTGAAGATGAATAAAAGTAACTTGAGAGAAACATCAGCTAAACTTGTAGATGGAATTTTAAATAAAATTTTCAATGTTCCTGGAATTTGTAATACTGATATAGCATTTGTAGGTCAAAATGGAAGTATAAAAGAAATTTACAAATGTAATTTTGATGGTAAAACGATAAAGAAACTTACAAATAATAAAAATTTATCATTAGAACCTAACTGGGGCATTTCTAATAGGATGCTGGCTTATACTTATTACCATAATAACTTCATTGATGTAGTTGGTATCAATCTTAATAATGGAAAAACATATAAATTAGCTAATTTTTCAGGTTTAAATACAGGGGGAGCTATTTCTCCAAACGGAAAATATTTAGCTGTTATTCTCAGTAAAGATAAAAGAGTAGAATTATATGTTAAGAACTTATTTGGTAAACAAATGAAACGTTTAACAAATGATGAAGCTGTCGAAGGATCACCTACATGGTCACCTGATGGTATGAGCGTTTGTTTTGTTTCAGATAAAAGTTTAGGCCGGGCAAAATTATATATAGTAAATGTAAATTCAGGTAAAACTGTAGCTATTAAAACTGTAGGAACAGCTACTGTTTCGCCTGACTGGTCTTCGTTCGGTGATAAAATTATTTATTCTGCACGTTTTGGAAAACAATACACACTTGCTGTTTTCAATGTTAAAACAGGTAAATCAAGTGCAGTTAAAATAAATGCATCCGGTGATTGGATGAGTCCTTCATGGGCGCCTGACGGAAGGCACGTTGTATGTTCTAGAAAGTTAAACTATCATTCACAACTTTATATAGTAGATACCTGGACAGGAAAGGCAAGAAAGTTTTTCAGTTCGAAAATGGATCTGTATTCACCTAGCTGGTCAGATCTTTTATAATCTTTTTATAGATAAAACTGCTTTAATAATTCACATCTTAGCTTATAATATATGAAATTTTGTTGTCTTAAAAATAGAATTTAATTATTATAACCTTAACAATAAGGAGAGATAACCGATGGTTATTTTTATTTATAACTTATTATTCCCTTTAATTTTTTTGTTTTTTGTTCCCAACTTAATACTGAAGCTAGTTAAAAGGACTGGTCCAAAAGACACCTATCCTGAAAGATTTGGACTTTTTTCCGATGAAGTCAAGTTAAAACTTCAAAACTTCTCAAATCCTGTATGGGTACATGCAGTTTCAGTTGGTGAAACTCAGATTGCTGTAAGCTTTATAAAATTATGGAAGAAACAAAATCCAAATATTAATTTTGTTTTGTCAACAACAACTACTACAGGACAGGAGTTGGCTAGACGAAATGCTCCTGAAGATGTTGTTGTAATATTTTGTCCAATTGACTTTATACTGATTGTAAAAAAAGTAATAAAACTGATAAAACCCAAAATACTTATACTTTTTGAAACAGAAATATGGCCCAATTTAATATTTGAATCTAATAAAGCAGGAGCAAAAGTTATACAGGTAAATGCAAGAATATCAGATCACTCATTTAAAGGTTATTATAAATATAGGAAGTTTATAAGCCCATTTTTATCAAAACTAACTATTTCATGTGCCCAGTCAGAGCTTGACGCTTCAAGACTTTGTGAGATATGTCCTACTCTAAATGTAGAACAAACAGGGAATATGAAATTTGATCAAAAAATACCTGTAAATATTCCTGATATTGATTTGAAAGAAGTATTTGGAGATGGTAATTACCGAATTCTTATAGGAGCAAGTACACACCCTGACGAAGAGAAATTGATAGCATCTGCATTTAAAAATTTGATTAAGGAATTTTCAGATTTTCGTTTAATTCTGATTCCAAGACATTCAGAACGTGGTAATGATGTTGCCGGTATATTAAAAGATCTTGATATTTCATTTAAACAAAGAAGTAAGAAAAAGAATCTAGCCGGAGTTGTAAGTTGTCTGTTGGCAGATACTACAGGGGAAATGGTTTCCTTTATGGATAAATCTGAAATAGTAATCGTTGGCAAAAGCTTTACAGGTAATGATGAAGGACAGAATGTAATCGAGCCGGCCCTAATGGGGAAAGCTGTAATTACAGGACTCAAATTGAAAAATTTTAGACATGTGATGGATTTGATGAAGAAAAAAAATGCTATTATATCAGTTGGAGATGATGAGTTGGAGGATTCTATTAGAAACTTATTAAAAGATCCTGATGTGTGCAAAAAACAGGGTAACATAGCCAAGGCTGCTGTTACCGAACATATTGGTGCTACACAAAGAACAATAGATATAGTTAATAAATTTGTATAATATTGTATACCGAAGGTATTTTTGTTTTCGAATATTGATGTATCCAAATTGAAACTAAATCAGGTGATAAAATCTCGATCTTGCTTTCAGCTGGATAAAAAAATCATACTGGCTTTTTGGTATGGATAGACAGGAGTATAAATTAAGAAACTGCACCACGTTGTGGTGCAAATTATATATGCACTAGTTCCCTGTATTGAAATACAGGGCTACCAAGCCTAACCGCTTTGCGGTTAAAACACAAATCGCAAAGCGATTAGGTTTTGTAGGCCCATGTTTCAACATGGGTTATATAACAACGCACAATTGCACCGCAAAGCGGTGCGGTTAATATGTCTTATTTTAAATTAATATTACAATATTAAAGAGTTAAGGTATTATATGTCAGGAACGTTCACAAATCATTTGTATCATATTATTTTTTCTACAAAAAATAGAGAGAATCTTATTAAACAGGATTTCAAAGATGAATTATACGCATATATTGGAGGGATTTTTAAAGGTGAAAAAGGTCTTTTGATATGTGCTGGTGGAACAGAAAATCACATTCATTTATTGGGTTTGATTCATCAGTCAATATCTGTTTCAGAAATGATAAGACATATCAAAGGGAATTCATCATTATGGATAAGTAAAAGTGAAAAATCAGCAAATAATTTTGCCTGGCAGGTAGGTTATGGTTCTTTTACTGTGAGTGAGTCTTCAAAAGATAAGATTATAAGTTATATAAATGGTCAGGAAGAACATCATAGAAAAAGAACATTTAAAGAAGAGTACTTGGAATTTCTGCATAAACATAAAATTAAATATGAAGAAAAATATATTTGGAATTAGAAACTGCACCGCGTTGCGGTGCAAAATTTGTATGTAATTGCACCCTACATTGAAATGTAGGGCTACCAAGCCTAACCGCGTTGCGGTTAAATGAATAACCAATCGCAAAGCGGTGCTGTTTGGTAGGCCCATGTTTCAACATGGGTTATATTACAACACACAATTGCATCGTGTTGCGGTTAAATGAATAACCAATCGCGAAGCGATGTAGTTTGGTAGGCCCATGTTTCAACATGGGTTATATTGCAACACACAATTGCACCGCATTGCGGTTAAATGAATAACCAATCGCGAAGCGATGTAGTTTGGTAGTCCCATGTTTCAACATGGGTTATATTGCAACACATAATTGCACCGCGTTGCGGTTAAATGAATAACCAATCGCAAAGCGATGTAGTTTGGTAGGCCCATGTTTCAACATGGGTTATATAATAACACACAATTGCACCGCAAAGCGGTAATTAATACTGAGGAAGTTATGATAAAAAAAAATAATGAAGAACCGATTATAGATGTTGGTTCTATAGCTAGATTGGCTAGGTTGGAAATTAATAACTCATCATTGGATGAGTTTCAAAAAGATATGGAAAGTATTGTTAAATATGTAGATTTGCTTGCTGAATTAAATCTGGATGGAATAGAACCTACGGCTCATTCTGCAGAATTACGTAATATATGGCGAGAAGATATTTCAGGTGAATCTTTTTCTCAGGAAGAAATGTTAAAAAATGCACCTTTGCTTATAGAAGATGAGTTAATTGCCGTACCTCAAGTTGTTTCAGAGGAGGGCTCCTGTTAATGAATATTAATAATACTAGCTTATCATCAGTTTCTGAGCTGTTAATTTCAGGTAAAGAAACTTCATTGAGTATATGTACACTGTTTCTTGAAAGAACTAGAGAGCTTGAACCTAAGGTAAAAGCCTTTCTGCATATAAATGAAGAGTATATATTGGAACAGGCCGCTGAATCAGATGAACGAAGAATGAATGCCAATGCTCTAAGCAAGTTTGATGGTGTTCCTATATCAATAAAGGATGTTATTAATGTAAAAGGAGAACCCTGCACCTGCGGTTCTAAAATGCTGAAATCATATAATTCAATTTATGATGCAACTGTTATAGAGAAGTTGCGATCAAAGGGAATGATTCTTTTTGGAAGAACTAATATGGATGAATTCGCAATGGGATCATCTTGTGAAAACAGTGCATATTACCCAACGAATAACCCATGGGATTTAGATAGAGTACCAGGTGGATCAAGTGGTGGCTCTGCCGCATCTGTTTGCTGTGGAGAAGTTCCTGCTTCTTTAGGTTCAGATACCGGAGGGTCAGTTAGACAGCCTGCAGCATTTTGTGGTGTTGTAGGATTAAAACCAACTTATGGAAGAGTCTCAAGATATGGTCTTGTAGCATACGCATCATCTTTGGACCAAATTGGTCCTATTACAAGAAATGTGCAGGATTCTGCTATTTTGTTGGATATTATATCAGGGGAAGACCCTAAAGACTCAACTTCTTTACCTGATGCTGATTGCTGTTTCGAAGACGTTATCAATAATGCAGGAGATAGTTTGAATGGTATTCGTATAGGTTTACCAAAGGAGTATTTAGAAGTTGAAGGTCTTGATGAGGATATAAAAAACTCAGTAAATAAAACCATTGATAAACTAAAGTCACTTGGGGCAGAGCTTGTAGATATTTCATTGCCTCATACAAAATACGCGATAGCTGCTTATTATGTAATAGCTACAGCTGAAGCAAGTGCAAATCTTGCACGGTTTGATGGAATACGATATGGAGAACGCGCAGAAAATATAAATAATCTTAATGATTTGTATTGTAAATCCAGGGGTAATGGATTTGGAGAAGAAGTTAAGAGGCGTATTTTACTTGGAACATTTGTTTTAAGTAGTGGGTATTATGATGCATATTATTTAAAAGCACAAAAAGTTAGAACTCTAATCAGAGAAGATTTTAATAAGGCTTTTGAAAAATGCGATGTTATTTTTTCTCCTACAACACCTGCACCTCCTTTTAAAGTAGGAGATATTACAGATCCTTTGCAGATGTATTTGGCTGATATCTATACAATTTCAATTAATCTTGCTGGAAATTGTGCTATTAGTGTTCCTGCAGATATAATTGAAAAATCAAATCTTCCGGTTGGTGTCCAGTTTATGGGACCTGCATTTGGTGAAGATAAAATATTAAAGGTTGCTAAGATTTTTGAAACGAATAGAGATATAAAAGAGTTTATACCTGAGATTTAAACTTGCACAATATAAATAGCACGTTATTTGGATATTATGTGGAGTTCAATAACTGCACCGCGTTGCGGTGCAAAAATGTATTGGTAATATACCCCGCATTGAAATGCGGGTCTACCAAACCCAACCGCGAAGCGGTTAAATAGCCAATCGCAAAGCGATTAGGTTTGGTAGGCCCATGTTTCAACATGGGTAAAACGGACATAAAATAATAGCACCGTAAAGTGGTGCGGTAATATATAATAGGTGAAATAATTATGCCAAAATATGATGTAGTAATTGGATTGGAAGTGCATGTTCAGGTGAAAACAAATTCTAAAATGTTCTGTTCCTGTGAAAATAAATATGGGCAGCAACCAAATACACTGGTTTGTCCAGTATGTATGGGGTATCCAGGAGCTATGCCTGTTCCAAATAAAAAAGCTATTGAGCAAACCATAAAAGCTGGTTTGATGTGCGGATGTGAGATTAATAAATTTAGTAAATTTGACCGTAAAAGTTATTTTTATCCAGATATGGCTAAAAATTATCAGATATCACAATTTGATTTACCATTTTGTGAACATGGCAAGGTTGACATTTATGGTAAAGGCTTTTCCGGAAATCATCTTCCGGAAAAGCGTATCGGTATAACTAGAATTCATCTTGAAGAAGATGCAGCCAAATCAACTCACTTTATAGGATCTTCAGGAATAGATTACAATAAGGGTGGAATGCCGCTTATGGAGATAGTGAGTGAACCTGATATGTGCAGTGCAGATGAGGCTTATGCATATTTAACAACCATCAAACAGGTAATGAAGTATGGTGAAATAGGTGACTGTGATATGGAAAAAGGGCAGTTACGTTGTGATGTTAATGTTTCTCTTAAACCACATGGTCAGATAGAGTTTGGTACAAAAATAGAGTTAAAAAATTTGAATAGTTTCAGAGCAGTTCATCGATCAATTGATTATGAAATAGTCAGACAGGCTGATATTTTAGATAATGGAGGTTCGATGCAGCAGGAAACTCGTGGCTGGAATGATGATAAATGCGAAACATATCTAATGCGTACGAAAGAGAGCGCTCATGATTATCGTTATTTCCCAGAACCTGATATTATGCCGATAATTTTTTCAGATGAGGAAATCGAGAAATTTAAACAGGATATTCCAGAGCTTCCTGAAGCTAAAAAAGAACGTTTTATAAAACAGTTTAGTTTAACTGAATATGATGTAAATGTTTTGATTTCTGATAGAGCTATTGCTGACTTTTTTGATAAAGGTGCAGAATTGACCAAAACTCCTAAAATATTGGCTAACTGGTTAATTTCTGAATTACTTAGAGAACTTTCTGTATCAGGTATTTCTATTGCAGAGTCTAAAATTACACCTGAACTCATAGTTGGAATGATTGAATTGATCAATAATAAAACTATAAGTGGAAAAATTGCCAAAATAGTTTTTGCAGAGATGTTTAAGAGTGGCAAAACAGCTGTCGATATTGTTAAAGAAAAAGGATTGGTCCAGGTTAATGATGTTTCAGCAATTGAAGCATTTGTCGATAAAGCAATTGCAGATAATACATCCCAGGTAGAAGAGTATAAAAGTGGTAAAAAAGCTGTCTTACAGTATTTTGTAGGTCAGGTAATGAAACTTAGCAGAGGAAAAGCTAATCCACAGGCTGTTATAAAACTGTTGAAAGAAAAAATGGATTAAAACTCACTGCAAATTAACAAGAATAAACATTAATAGAAGAAATCTCTTATCTTAAAGTTTGTTCTGCAAAATAATTATTGCTTGATAGTTTCAGATTCTAATCCCTGATGTCACTATTGTTATGTAGAGACAGATGGCGTCTGTCATTCCCATGGCATTTTGTATATAAAGTAAAAAATAAGCTAATGTTTAGGCAGACATGATTTGTCAGCAATGTAGAAGATGCGTCCTCACTTCTTCTTCCTGGATCAATATGTATTTGCAAGTCATTGCCGAATTTGACAATCAACCGACGCAAGGTCGACAGAATTAGTAAAAAAATCCCCGCTTTCCAAAGAGAAGTGGGGATTTTTCAATTTTAAATTTAATAGCTTATAACTATTAACTATTAATTTATTTGCCAGCCATCATATTTTCAATATCTGTTCCAGGTTCACTTATTGGTTTGATGTTGAAATTGTCAACAAGAACTTTAACCACATTAGGTGATAGGAATGCAGGAAGTGATGGGCCTAAACGAATATCTTTTACTCCTAGGTGTAGAAGTGCAAGTAATACTGTCACTGCTTTTTGTTCATACCATGCAATATCAAAAGAAATTGGAAGATCGTTTATAT
>Ga0307987_1002175_pt1 | contig 10349 bp, 7 predicted proteins | sample EllFjometagen181_FD_203157 | JGI IMG/M metagenome (GOLD analysis project Ga0307987, IMG submission 203157) | Marine microbial communities from Ellis Fjord, Antarctic Ocean - #181 | ecosystem: Environmental > Aquatic > Marine > Unclassified | place: Southern Ocean | collected 2014-10-08 | reverse complement strand
TATGAATGATATTACAATATATCAACTTGTTCACCACAGTTCTGGAATTAGAGACTGGCCTATGTTATTTGGGTTGAAAGGATGGCAGCCTGAAGAACCACTTTCGTTGGATGATATTTATGAAACGCTAAAAAAGCAAGAAAGTTTGAATTTTACTCCGGGTACTGCTTTTTCATACAGTAATTCCAATTACAATCTTTTGGCTAAACTAGTTGAAGCAGTTACTGATACAACATTTATTAGCTGGATGCATGATTTCATATTTGCTCCCTTAGGAATGAACAATACTTTTTATGTTGAAGATTACGACCAAATATTAGATGATATGGCTAATTCTTATGTTTATTTAGATCATAATTATCTTCCTTTTTCTGATAAACTCAATGCCCCTGGCTCCAGTTCCTTGCGAAGTAATGCCGCAGATATGTCAAAATGGATGACAAACTTTTACAGTAAGAGCGTGGGTGGAAAAAATGTCTTTGACCAAATAACTCAAAAAGGAAGATTAGATAATAATAAAACCATAGATTATGGTTATGGCTTATATATCACTGAAATTAATAATAAGAAAACATATTTTCACGATGGAGTATGGGGTGGATTTAGAACTTATACTGTATTCTTTCCTGAAGATAATATTGGAATAGTTTTTCTAAGTAATAATGGTGTATCGCAATCTCGAAAAACTATTATTGATATTGCTAATATCCTTTTTGGTAAAGCAGAAGAGAAAGAACCAAATGACAGTGAGTTAATTGAAAAAGAAATAAACGATGAGTTTTTTACTCTTTGTGCTGGTAAATATGAGCAGGTTGACGACAAAGGATGTTTTTTGACATTTTTTAAAGATGATGATGATGAGTATTTCGTTAATGTATACGATAAAAATCGAAAACTTTATGCCAAATCCGATTCTGTATTTTATGCAAAAGAATCAGAAGCAGAAATTGTTTTTCATTTAATAAATGGAGAGGTAAATAGCCATACTCTTAAAGTGAACGGCAACAATTACTTAGCATTAAAAGTCAAAGAAAATATAATAGGGACAAGTATTAATTACGACAAGTTAACCGGACCTTATTATTCAAAAGAACTTGATGTCAAATATGAAATTAGATATGAAAACGATGAATTGAAAATTCAATATTCAATATTCCCAAATGATGTAATTCTTGAACACGCAGAAGGTTTGACATTTACAAGTAATACAGGATTAATACAATCCATTTCATTTTTAGAAGAAGATGGCGCAACTATTAGTCTAGTAATAAACAATCCAAGAGCAAAAAATATATTATTTGAAAAAATAAACTAATGATATTGAACAAATTGCCATCATAACAATGTATATAGTTTATGGCGGGTGAAGTACTAAAGATGAACATTTTAACAATAATAAACCATCGGTGTAAGTTGAAAGATTTGTGTTTCAAAACCGCCACAAAATCATATACTTAACGTTACCTGCAAGCCTAAGAAAGAAGCGGCATCGGTAATTTGCAGTTAGAGAAAAAAGATAAATTGAAAAGCCAACGCACAAACTAGCACATTTGCAAATCACACAAGGCGACCCATAACCTAAATTTACAAAAGAGCTGTTTTTTTGCCAAAGCTCCTGCTTCGTTGTAAAGAAAGTAGTAAATTGTGAACTTTAAAAATTAATATGGCTTTAAGTTGGAATGAGATAAAAGACCGAGTAAAGCCAAACGCATGGTGTTTCTGTTTACCTTGTACGAAAATCATACTGTAGGATTGTTTAAAACGGAGAAAACGAAAAAAGTAAAAAAGAAGGCATGAAAGATTTAACAAACTCGACCGTAGCACGGCAGAATATATTAAACAATACCTATGCAATAGAGGAAATAAAAAATGCTGTAGGCGTTGAAGGTATTGTATTTGAAAGCCAGTTTAGGTTTTTAAAAAATCAAATTGCAGCCTTTTTTGAAGTAGACGAAAGAACAGTAGAAAGATACCTTGAAATAAACGAGAAAGAATTAAAGGTAAATGGGTACGAAGTTTTAAAGGGTAAACGACTGAAAGAGTTTAAGTTGCTTGTGAAAGATTTGGAGGTGACCGACATAAATGTCGCTCAGTCAACTGCAAATTTAGGAATTTTAATTTTAGAGCCTTCTTAAACCTTGCTATGCTACTGACAGAGAGCGATAAAGCAAAAATACTCAGAGGGATTGTTCTTGATATTGTTCTTGACACTATCAACAAACGCACAGGTGGTAGTACAAAATACATAAACCAACGAGATGAAGACTTTATTCTTAGTTATTATAAAGAAGAAAGTTACAGAAAAGAATTTACTAATTCTTTAAGCAATTATATTGCAATGGGAAATGCAAAGTATGCTATTTACACAAATAAAATATATCAATCCATTTTCAAAGAACATGCAACCAAATATCGTCAGATATTAAAATTAAGCGAAAAAGACAATGTTCGAGAAACCATGTATAGCGAGGTCATAGACCTCGTTTCAAGTTATGAATTTGGACTTGCAAAATTAATTGAAGAACGGTATCTGAAATTAGGCAGAAAACTGACAAGTATTGAACTCGACAATTTATTTTTAGCTTTTGAACAACTTCCTTTATGGGTTCCGCTTATTGAAAAAGCAAGAAGAAAAATGGCAAGCCGTGATTTAGCATTCAGAGATGTTTTACATCAACAATTAGAAGAATATGTTGGAGCCGTGCCAGCAGAGGATTTTGAACGTTTCTTGGGTGAAAAGAGTAAGGAATTATCAGAAAGACTTGAAGAAGCAAAAGATGTATTTAAACGCCTAAAAGAAAGAGAATGAGATTGTTTTATATCAACATAGAACAAACAAAAGAGATTCACCGAAAAACTATCGAAGTCAGTGGCGGTGGAGATGATGGTATTCTTGATATTGGTAAACTTGAAAGTGTTTTAGACCATATTCAAAATGATGATTATTATCCGCATTTTATAGATAAATTGACACATTTGTTTTTTTGTTCAAACAAATTTCATTGTTTTAGCGATGGAAATAAGCGGATTGCAATTGCATTAGGTGCACATTTCTTATTGATAAATGGTTATGTTTTTATTGTTTCACGTTTTATTGGTGAAATGGAAAACATAAGTTATCATGTTGCTTCGGGAGCAATGGAGCTGTAAGAAAATAAGTAGGTTAGAATAGACGAAGTTATTTTACATGGTAACAAGGCAAAAAACACAGGCATAGCAATAGTTATGGCGAGTATTTTTAACGAAGTTACCATGAAAAATAACAAGACTAAATGACTTACTTATTTATTTACAACTCCTAAGTTCTAATACACTAGGCATTTCTAAAATAATAACCACTGGCGATTTATTAAAACTATAAAAAAACGTTAGTATGTTTTCTAAAATTGATTGAAAAGATGTATTTTTACCTAAAATTCTGAATTAGAGTAGTATTATGATACCTATACAATTAGATATATGCAATATTAACTACACATTACAAATCCAAAATACATATCATAAAGGAAAAATAAGCGCAATAGAATAGCTCTTATCTAATAGTTACCCAACATAAAAGAAACAAATGAGAATTCAATAACATTTAAAATTTATTCTTATGAAAACAAAAATTTTACTTTCGATTTTGGCACTTGGACTCATCATAAGTGCCTTTGGTCAAAAATCCTCAATGGAACTTACCTTCACAGCAGGGAACAACGGACAATACGTACCAATGGACAGCATTCTCATTGAAAACCTCACACAGGTCGGAGATACAACACTTTATACACCCGATACAGTATTAGTACTAGAATATATTACAGGTATCGGTGATAATGAAGCCATTGATGAAAACACTTTTTCCATTTCACAGAATTACCCCAATCCATTTAAAGGAAAAACAACGGTTAATTTATATTTACCGGAAAAAGAAAATATTAAAATCATTTGCCGGAATATTCTTGGCAGTGAGCTAGTACATTATGAAAATATTTTGAACAGGGGCAACAATTACTTTAATTTTTATTCCGGTAATGAAAGCTATTACTTGCTTACTGTAACAGGCAAACAAACAAGCAGGACAATAAAAATGTTAAATACAGGCAGCCATATAGCCAATGCTGAAAAATGTAAAATAGTTTACACTGGGAATAACGGGAATGTAAACGGTTTTAAATCCTACGAAGCCAATAACGGTTTTGGATTTAATTTTGGGGACGAATTGAAATATATTGCATATACTGATGTTGAAGAAACAGAAATAATTGATTCTCCTACGGGTAGCCAAATTTATACATTTCAGTTTAATGGGTGGACTCCTTGTCCCGGAATATCCACAGTATCAGATATTGACGCTAATGTTTACAATACTGTTCAAATTGGCAGCCAATGCTGGATGAAAGAAAACTTGAAAACAACAACTTATAATAATGGTACACAAATACCAAACATAATTGAAACTGATGCTTGGCAGAATCTCACAACAGGAGCGTATGTTTGGTATAATAATGATATTAGTTGGAAAGATCCGTATGGTGCTTTGTATAACTGGTATGCAGCTGTTGATGTCAACGAGCTTTGCCCAACAGGTTGGCATGTTCCCACGAAAGACGAATGGACAACATTATTTAGTTATACCACATCCGAAGGAAAAGAATTAAGATCGTGTAGGATGGTTAATTCTCCGCAAGGAGGAAGTTGCAATACAATAAAACACCCAAGGTGGCATGAAAACAGTATAAACGGAACAGACGATTACGGGTTTTCAGGTCTTCCGGGCGGTCACCGTGTTTACTATGATGGTGCATTCTACAGTGTTGGCTTTTCCGCTTTTTGGTGGACTTCAACTGAGCACTCATCATACGAATACGATGCTTGGAGCCTCCAACTATACTTTGATTTTGACTATGTATTCGTTAGCTACTCAGGAAAGCGATTAGGATATTCAGTGCGTTGCCTCAAGAATTAGGTAGCTTTGACAATTAGGTAAATAATATATGTGTTGAAATATCCTCGAAAATAATAATTGATTTTAAAGAAATAAAGATAAATAATTACGTTGGGTAACAAAAGCTAAAAATCATGGCGCAGAAAGAAGTAAATTCAAAATTCGGTTTACGTAAACAATTTTTCCTCACAGAAAAATTATATCTTCGCTAACGCCACGACTTCTTAGCTTAACCGTTATGCCCAATGCAAAAAAAACCGAAACCGAGAAAAAAACCAAACCGAAAAAGAATTTAATTAAATGGCAATAAGTTGGAATGAAATTAAAGATAGAGCCTTAAAATTCTCAAATGAATGGGCGGACGAAACAAAGGAAAGAGCCGAAAAAGATAGTTTTTGGAATGACTTTTTTAATGTGTTCGGAATTTCAAGAAGAAGAGTTGCTACTTTTGAAGAGCCTGTAAAGAAATTAAGCGGAAATCAAGGATTTATTGACCTTTTTTGGAAAGGTACTTTATTGGTTGAACACAAATCAAAAGGGAAAAATCTTGACAAAGCCTACGAACAAGCAACTGATTATTTTCCAGGACTAAAAGAACACGAATTACCAAAGTACATTTTAGTTTCAGACTTTGACAAAATCAAACTTTTTGACCTTGACGAAAGAACGGAACACGAATTTCACGTTTCGGAACTTTACAAAAATGTAAAACTATTTGGTTTTATTGCAGGTTATCAAAAAAGGACATTTAAAGAAGAAGACCCAGTAAATATTAAAGCGGCTGAATTAATGGGGAAACTTCACGACCAACTTGAAGAGTTTGGTTATGAAGGACATCATTTAGAAGTATATTTAGTTCGTCTTTTATTTATCTTATTTGCAGACGATACAAGTATTTTTGAGAAAGATACTTTTAAGGAGTTTTTAGAACTAAAAACAAATGAAGACGGAAGTGATTTAGGAGCATTAATGGCTCAATTCTTTCAAGTATTAAATACACCAAAAGAAAAACGATTAAGAAATCTTGACGAACATTTAAACCAATTTCCATATGTAAACGGTAAATTATTTGAAGAAATGTTACCTATTGCTTCTTTCAACTCTAAAATGCGTAGCATTTTATTAGAAGCATCAGGTTTGGATTGGGGAAAAATATCGCCCGCAATTTTTGGTTCACTTTTTCAGAGTGTAATGAACCCTGAAGAACGTAGAAATCTTGGAGCACATTACACATCAGAAAAAAATATTTTTAAATTAATCAAACCTCTTTTTCTTGACGAGTTAAGAGCAGAATTTAATAAAGTAAAATCTAATTCAAAAAAACTCAAAGAGTTCCATCATAAATTATCTACTTTAAAATTTCTTGACCCAGCGTGTGGAAGTGGAAATTTCTTAATAATTACATACAGAGAATTAAGACTTTTAGAAATTGATATTTTAAGAGCAATATTCAAATCAGGCGAACAAGTTTTAGACGTTTCTGCTATTTTGTGGTTAGATGTTGACCAATTTTACGGAATTGAATATGACGAATTTGCATCTAAAATTGCAGAAGTTGCAATGTGGCTAATTGACCACCAAATGAATATGCGAGTTTCAGAAGAATTTGGACAATATTTTGTGCGTTTACCGTTAAAAAAAGCGGCTAAAATTGTTCACGCTAATTCATTGCAAATTAATTGGGAAGATGTTGTTCCCAAAAATGAACTTTCATACATAATTGGTAATCCACCATTTTTAGGAAAGAAAGAACAAAGCGTAGAGCAAAAAAACGATATGAAATTGGTTTTTGCAGGTGTTAAAGGTGCAGGAGTTTTAGATTATGTTTCCGCTTGGCACCTAAAGGCTTCACGATATATTGAAAATACTAATATTAGTATAGCATTTGTATCTACAAATTCTATTGCACAAGGAGAACAAGTTAGTGTGTTATGGAACGAATTATTTAATAAATACAAAATAAAAATTCACTTTGCTCATAGAACTTTTAATTGGACAAATGAAGCAAAAGGCAAAGCGGCTGTTCACGTAATAATTATCGGTTTTGGAAATAAAGACGTTAAGAATAAAGCAATTTATGAATATCTTGATATTAAAGGAGAACCGCATAAAAAAAATGTGAAAAATATAAATCCATACTTAATTGAAGGAAAAGATTTATTCATTACTAACAGAAGAAAACCTTTGTGTAACGTTCAAGAAATATCTTATGGTAGTTTCGCTTTAGATGACGGAAATTATACTATTTCGCTTGAAGAATATAATGAAATTATTAATCTATCGCCAAAAACAAAACAATTTTTAAGACCTTTTATTGGTGGCAGAGAATTGCTAAGGTCAATTAAAAGATATTGTGTTTGGTTATTAGATGCTGACCCAACTGAAATCAGAAAAGATAAAATAATTTTAGATAAAATTAATAAAGTAAAAATTTGGCGAGAAAACAGTAATCGACCAAACACTAAAAAAATGGCTTCTACTCCTACTATATTTGCCGAAATTAGACAGCCTAATTCTGATTATTTAGCATTTCCAACTGTTTCATCAGAAAACAGAAGTTATATACCAATTGCTTATTTAAAACCCCAAACTATTGCTTCTAATCAATTATACACGATACCAAATGCAACTAAATATGATTTTGGAATATTAACTTCATCAATGCATATGACTTGGATGCGATATGTTGCAGGTCGTTTAAAAAGTGATTACCGCTATTCAAGTTCTGTAGTATATAATAATTATCCTTGGGCGAATAACGTAACATCTAAAAACAAAAAGAATGTAGAAGATAAAGCGCAAAAAGTTTTAGATGTAAGAGAAGAATTTCCAAAAAGTAGTTTATCTGATTTGTATCATCCATTGACAATGCCACCAAAATTAGCAAAAGCACATCAGTCATTGGATAAGGCAGTAGATTTGTGTTATCGACCACAAGTATTTCCTAATGAAAGTTCAAGGATTGAATATTTATTTGAATTGTATAATCAGTATGCAGAACCATTACTAAACGAAAACAAAGGGAAGAAAAAGAAATGAAAGCAAAAGAAATAAAATATGAAGAAAGACTTGTTGCCTTTATTGATATACTCGGCTTTAAAGAAATTGTTAAACAATCTGAAAATGACCCTTCAAAAGTAGAATTAATTTATTCAGTTCTGAACTACTTAAAAAATTGGGAAATCTCTAAAAATTGGGATTTAAAATTAGTAGAAATTGAAGAAGATGCACAGAAAAGAGGTTTAGAAAACTTTGACATTAGAGGGAAAACAAATAGTACATCATTTTCAGATAGTATTGTAGTTTCGGTAAAAGTAGATAATAATGTAAATGAAATGGCTTCTACGCTAATTGTCAATTTATCGAATATTGGAGCAATACTTTTTGAACAAGGAATTTTATTTAGAGGTGGTTTAACAATTGGAAAGATAATTCATAATGAAAACGGAACTGTATTTGGTCAAGGATTAATTGATGCTTATAAACTTGAAAGCAGTAGTGCAAAATATCCAAGAATAATATTATCAGACAAATTAATAAGCAAACTAAATTATCCGATAACTACAAAAAGAGATAGATATCCATATCATCAATACATTGAGAGGTTTGAAGATGGATGTGTAGGTTTTCATCAAATGCAATATTATCAAGTAATGGAAAGTTGGGAGGAAATGACAACTGAAAAATTGACAACAAGTCTTGATAAAATCAGAAAAGTAATAATAAAAGGGCTTGATGATAGTTTTGAAAAGCCTGACGTTTTTGAAAAATACAAATGGTTAAAAGAACAATATCACAAATTAATAATCCTTGACGATTTTGATTTTAAAACCAAATCAGAGGAGAATATAAAAATGAAAATCAGGAATTTAAACGAAGGAATTGCAGGACAAAATGTTCATTATTCTTACACGGATGAGTTCTATGAAATAAACAGAAAAAACAAACGAAAAAAATAAAGCAAAGGGCATAACACCTAAGCATATAAAAACTCCGTAGTGCGCAGCACCTACGGTTTTTATATGCATTGTTGAGCAACACCAAAAGTAGCGAGAGCAAGGGGTTCAGCTCCTATGTGATTTTAATAAGTGGCGATTTTGCCCAGCATTTTTTACAAAGGGAATTTCAGAGTATTTAGGAGAGTAAACTAGGGTGATTTTATTGTTTTGGCTTGTTTTTATCATTTTACGGTACGCAATTATTGTTGTTTTAATGATGAATTATTATTTCTGGCATAGCAATGCCATTAGGCAAATCACTCACTATGATATTTTTCTTTATTTAAGGAGCTGTAAATAAATAAGTAAGTTAGAATAGACGAAGTTATTTTTCATGGTAACAAGGCAAAAAACACAGGCATAGCATAGCTATGGCGAGTATTTTTAACGAAGTTAGCATGAAAAACAACAAGACTAAATGACTTACTTATTTATTTACAGCTCCTTAGTAAAGTTTTTACTGTAAATTTCATCTCTATACCGTACATTATGTCTTAGATTTTGTATTAATTATATCTAAGACGAATTTATAATAATAAAACAGAGCTTCATTTATTCCATTTCGCTACGCTCCATTACATAAATGAAGCTCTGTTTTACTGGTACACTTTTGATGAATAAATGTGGTATACTTTAAATGAATAGTAACAGTAATTGTTGGAGATATCACCTATTATCAGAATGTAGGTAAACTGTATTATATATTTCATTTTCAAGATTATTACACTTTAGAGATCAAAGGTTTAGTAGGTAGTACAACAATGGAAGGCTTGAATGCAGAGAAATGTTTAAGGCAAGTTTTTGATTATAATAAACAACGAAAATATAATTACCAACTTAAGTTACATACGGATGCTGGAACTCAATATCGAAGTCACAAATTTCAATCTATGCTACGCAAAGCACAAATACAGCCAAGTCATGCAGGAAATTGTTTTGAAAATGGACTCTCTGAAAGAGCTAATGGAATTGTTAAAAATGAATATTTGATTGATTATGACATACGAAGTGCAAGCCAATTAAACAGTGTTCTTAGAAAGATAAAGTATCAAGCAAATAAAGTTTGGCCATCTAAGACTTTGGGGTACAAAACTCCAAAAGAATTTGCACAATGGATTAAAAAGCAGAAAGCAAGAGACAAGCCAATAAGAACCGTAAAAATAGTTTAATAAAAATGATGGGTATTTTTAAGGCATTTACAACAGAAAAAGTTTATACCTTTGAACCGGTAAATAGGGGTCGAACAAAAAGCCAACCCCTATCACTTTTTCAATTGGTAAAGTTATTCCTTGATGGGTTGCTCCCCAGCAGAGCCCATCTCCGCTTTACTTTACAATACAAATGTAAATTAATTATTCAGAATAGATAAAATATGTTATTAACAGAAAGTTGAAAAAACTAAACTTAGCGTCAACCATATT
>Ga0307987_1002174_pt1 | contig 10362 bp, 7 predicted proteins | sample EllFjometagen181_FD_203157 | JGI IMG/M metagenome (GOLD analysis project Ga0307987, IMG submission 203157) | Marine microbial communities from Ellis Fjord, Antarctic Ocean - #181 | ecosystem: Environmental > Aquatic > Marine > Unclassified | place: Southern Ocean | collected 2014-10-08 | reverse complement strand
GCAGACCGATGCCGATGTTCCAGTAGCTGGAGCCGACGGTGAGCATGCCACTGATGCCGAAGAAGTGGTTGATGGTGTCGTAGGCGTGGATTGCCCCCGCGCGGCGCACGGCGACCACCGCCGCGCCGACTTTGCGGTCGAGCTGGCTGCCATTGACCCGGGTGACGAACCCCGCCCGGTCGATCAGGGCCTTGATCTCCGGCGTGACGTCGGCGAAGTAGGTGGGCGACGCGATGATGATGCCATCGGCTTGGCACATCTTCTCGATCCACTCATTGACTGGATCGCCCTTGCCGACACAGCACCCGTCCGCGTTGTCGATGCATTTCATGCAGGCCATGCAGCCACGCACGCCATGTCCGCCGACCTGGACCAGCTCGGTCTCGATGCCCGCTTCGTTGAGGGGCTTGAAGGCGGCTTGGATGAGCGCGACGGTGTTGCCGTTGCGGTGGGGGCTACCGTTGAAGGCGACGACGTTCATGGTTTTGGTGCTCTTCATTCGTCGGTGAGTGGGGGGGGGGGTGCGCGCAGGCCGAGCAGGAACCGGATCAGGGACCGGACCCGGAACCAGGGCGGTGCGGCGAGGTCGGCCCATAGGGCCGGTGCGGGGCAGGTAGTCATGGAGCGCAGTTCGCTGGCGACCGCGCGCCAGCGGTCCTTGGCTTCGTGGTACATCCAGGCGCATTCGTGGTGATAGGCTGCCCAGCAGCGGCGCTCCCAGGCGGGGTCGGCGGGGCGGCGCTGGAATGCTGCTGCAAGCATGTCGTGAAGGCAGGAGGCCATGAGCTCGGCGTCCTTGCTCATATTGCGGAAGTGCAGGCGCACCTGGCAGAGCACATCGGGTACTTGGAGGATCTGGTGGCGCTCGACGAGGCGGAGCCAGAGGTCGCGGTCCTCCACCCGGGCCAACTCCTCGTTGAACCCGCCGAGGGCGAGCAGCGCGTCCCGCTGGGCGAGCACCCCGCAGGTGGCGAACCGGTTGCGGAGCAGAAGGTCCCTGCGGGTCACTTCCACGGTTTCGCTGGGGCCGCGCGGGTATTTGGCGAGGGGGCGTCCGGAGGCGTCGATGTAGCTGTGATTGGCGGCGACAAGCACGCAATCCCCGCCCACCAGGGCGAGGGTTCCATGGAGCAGGGAGACCATGCCGGGCAGAAGGATGTCATCGGCATCGAGGAAGGCCACGAGGCCATGGCTGGCTTCGCGCAGGCCGGTGTTGCGGGCCGCCGCGAGGCCGAGATTGTCCTGGGTGACGACCCGGATGCGGTCGGCGTAGCGTCTGAGGATGACGGGCGTCTGGTCCGTGGACCCGTCATCGACCACGACGATCTCGACATTGGGGTAGGTCTGGGCCAGGGCGGAGTCCAGAGCCTGCTCAATGAACTCCGCGTAGTTGTAGGCGGGGACGATGATGCTGACCCCTTCCTGGGCGGGCAGAGTCATGGTAGCTCCGGTAGGAAGGGGAAGAGGGTGCGGTATTCGGCCTTGGGGAGGCCGCGCCCGTATTGGGAGATCATGACGGTCTCTGCCGTGCGGACGACTTGGCCGTGTTCCTCGCCATAGAGCTGGACGAGCGTCTCGCGGGCCGTGTTGGCAACGGCCCCGAAGCGTCGCGTGTGGCGTTCGGCAAGCCAGGCACGACGGGCGTCGTCGCTCTCCGGTATCTGGTCCAGGATGCCCCCGTTGTAGGGCATCCACTCGTAGACCTGCGAGACGTGGCAATGCCCCATGTCGATCTTGCGCTCGAATACCGCATCGGTGTCGATCGCGATGTGCGGCACATAGGGGTTGGGCAGGCTGAAGCCATCATAGAAGTAGCCGACGACTGGGGCGCGTTCGAGATGGGGCGTGAGCGGGGCCACGTTCGGTACGGTGACCGTGTAGGCTGCGTCCTGGACGGCCACGCCGACGGCGCGGTGATCGGGGTGGTAGTCGTTTGCCCGATGGCAGAGCACGAGATCAGCCTTGGCTTCGCGCATCATGCGAATGATCAACTTGCGGGTGGAGACGTCGGCCTGAAGCTCGCCGTTGTGGATGTCCACGACCTCGTACTCGATGTCCGCGATGCGGGCGGAGGCGAGGGTCTCGTCCCGCCGCCGCCTGGCCAGAGGGCCGCCGCCCATGCTGTAGTGGCCCGTGTCGCCATTGGTCAGCGACACGAACTTGACGTGGTGTCCCAGTTCGCGGTAGAGCATGGCGCCGCCGCCGAAGCGGAAGTCGCAGTCATCCGGGTGTGCCCCAAAGCAGAGTATGCTGAGCTTGCCGTCAATCATGGGTCGTCCCTTCCCGTTTTCACTGGGTTTCTCAGGGTTCGGCGAAGATCACTTCTTTCTGAGAGGCCGTATAGGAGACCGTCTCGATTGGGTGCCAGGCCGTTCCCACGCGATAGTGCAGTTGGTCCGCCTTGTCCAGGGCAAAGCGCCCCTGGCCGAAATCCACGACGACGCGGGGCAGGACCACCCAGTCGCCGCCCACCTTGAGGCGCTCCTGGTTTTGCTTCGCCAGTTCTTCCAGGCGGTCCCCATAGCCACCCTTTGGGCGCTTGGCCGGGCGCAGGCGGGCGCAGGCCGCCAGTTCCTCGACAGAGCTGCCCTGGAGGTCGATATCGACTTCGGGAGAGACGCCGAGGATCGGGCCGTTGTCCATATCATCCCCTTTGCCAGTGTAGGGCAGCGCCTGAATGACGCTGGTGCGCAGGCAGTCGAGGCCTTCGAGGATGGCCCGTTCGATGGGGACGGTGTGGAGCCCCACCAGGTAGCGCTTGCCATCCTTGCAGTAGGTCAGATCGCCGGGGTGGACATTCAGGCAAGGGAAATCCGCCGTGAGGTTGGTGAGGGGGACGAAGCCGGCGAAGACGCCGAAGTCGATCGCCGTGTCTGCCAGTTTGGCGCGCAACTGGTCGGTCCAGATCTGCCGAAGCTCTTGGCCGCGCGGGGTGGCAATGGAGACCCGAGTCTCGCCGTGGCTTCTGTAGAATGCGCGGATGTCGTGTCCGATGACCGGCAGGCCATGGGTCTGGCCCAGTTCTGCGGCTCGGCTGGTCTCGGGAGCGTCCGTGACGATCACTGCGGCTTCGCAGGAGACCTTGCCAGCCAGGGCGGCAAGATGCTCGATGACCCGTTCCGCGTTGGTGCCGCTGCCGCTCATGAAGAGGGCGAATCGGCTGCCTTCGCCAGTGGGGGATGGAAGGAGAGGGCGGATGTCGGACATGCAAGCTCCTGGGGATTCTACCGGCTACGTGATACACTGTAGCCAGCCGCGGGCGTTTTGAAAGCGGCATTGTGCCTGGCTTGCCTTCGCACGAACCAGCGGATAGAGACGCAACGTCTTGCTCCATAGAAGGTTGGTTCGAAGGGCTCCAGTTGGAGCGTTTGCGTATCCCTGGCTGGCACGTATACTGATGAGACCGGCAATCGTCGAGACACGCCCATTATTCGATGACGAGGAATCTGCCCCGATGATTTTGTTCGCTTGCGAATGCGGATCTCCCTACTCCGTCGAGGACAATTTTGCGGGCGGCACGTTGGAGTGTACTGCCTGTGGCAAGGACAACCGGATTCCCGCCGATTCCGACCCTCGTGTCGCTCTGGTCTTCCGGTCCGGCGAGTCCGAGGACGGTGTGCCGATGCTGCGCGAGGAGGTGGAGCGTTTGGTGGCGGCGGGTGAGTTCACCGAGACGGAACTGATCTGGGATGGCATGACCTGGCGTCCCGTGACCGACGTGATGGGCGGCGGCGTTTCGGCCGCATCCGCGGCGAAGCCCAAGCTCCAGCTTAGATCGAAGGAAGAGGGGTCCGAGGAAGAGGACGAGGATCTGCCCTTCGACGACATTGAGCCGATCCAGAAGGTTCAGCTCGATGACGAGGAGCAGAAGGGGTTGCCGACGCAGAAGCGGGAGAAGAAGAGGAAGGCCAAGGAGAAGAAGGGCGGCGGCGAGGCTACCGGCCTGCGTCTGCTCCTCCGTCGTGCTTCCGGCAACGACCCGAGCCTGGGGCCGAGGGTGAACATCCCGATCCAGCTGTTCTGGTTCCTGGTCGTCGCGTTCTTCGGCTTTCGGTTGGGAGTCGGTCCGCTGATCTCGAAGCTGCGGCACACTCCCACGTATGTGGTCGTGTACAATCACGGCGAGAGCATGTGCGTCGCGTCCCTCGGCTGGCGGCGGATGAAGAAGGAGATCCATCCCGGCACTTCGGTATGCTTCGAGGTGTACGTGGGCATGCGCGAGACTCAGACCGTCACGCTGACCCCGACGGCCGGTGGCAAGGTCGTCAAGGGCCGCGTTCCCATGTGGCCAGGCGGCCTCACGGTAGTCAATCCGGGCAAGTTGGGAACCTATGGGCTGTGGGAGCTGGGCGCCGCGCGCGAAGAGAAGCTGTCCGCTGTTGACCTGAAACGTCTCGCAGAGCAGGTCGGCGCGCACAAGGAGCCCAACGCGGTTGTGAGACTGGTCGCCGAAGGGAGAAGGATCGTGAAGAAGGCCCTGGTCGATGCCCGCGACGATGCGGTGTTCACGAGCGACAAGTATGTGTTCCAGCCCAGCATCGTGAACGGCGAGGCCGAGGCCGTGGCGAAGTTCATGAAGGACTTGGAGGAAACGCGTGAGAAGAGCAAGAAGCAGTACGATTTGGTGACTTTCCCCGCTCAGCAGACCGTCAACTTCAGTGGCGGGAGCGCCCTCCTTGACGCGAACGACGAGAAGCGAGTCCAGATGTCCTTCTCCGTGCCCAAGAGGGTGTTTCGGGCCGGCGACACACAGACGATCAAGCTGACGGGCAACCCCAATCTGGTTATCACCGGCGGCAAGGGCGGGTTGCGCCTATGGATCGAGGTCAAGGACTACAGCTCGACCTTCGGTTCGCGCACCTACAAGGGGACGTGGCGGTATGACGCGTGGCAGTCGAAGGGGAAATGGGACTGGAAATGGAGCTTCGCAGGGCGCGACGGCAAGGCCCGGAAGGGGAAGCAGACGGTGGCGTTCCGCTACGATCGCCGCCGCGAGGCGCACGGTCCCTCGTTTCGCTGAGACGATTGGTCGTTGACCATGGCTCGCCGTGGACTGCGGAACGGGTTGGCGGCTACTTGTCGCCGTCGCCGTGGTTGGGCGCGGGGGCTGGCTCCTGCGGTGTCGGCAGGGCTGCCGCAGGCCGTCCATTCCGGCGCATCTTGCGCAGGCGCACGGTCAGGACGATGCCGAGGATGATCGCCACGAACAGGGTTGGGACGAGGGGGTTGACGCTCTCCATCCACCCGTTCAGCATGTGCATGAGGAAGGTCCAGGAGATGATGGCGGAGACGGTTCCGAACATCACGACGGAGACGACCATCCAGGGGCGCATGCCAAGCAGGTAGCCGATGACCGAGCCCACCACGGGGCCAGTCATCAGGAAGGGGAACCAGACGAAGGCAATCAGCCCCGGAATGCCCCAGCCCAGCAGGTGATGCCGTTGTTTCCGGGCCGAAACCTGCACGCTGCGGATGGCAGAGTCCAGCCACGGCAGGCGGATGAGCTTCTTGCAGGACAGGCAGAACGCGGCGAAGAAGAGGCAGACCACCGCTCCCTCGATGAGCGACCCGAGGGCGATGGTTTCGAGCTGGGAGAAGTGGTTCTGGGCGGCTGCCGTCGCCACCCCGGCGGCCCGTCCAGCGGAAACATGGGTCGTGATCACCACCAGCATTCGTCTGGCCTTGGGGCCGTCCGCGTACTGCAGGTAGAAGAACCACACCGACAACGCCAAGATGCAGAAGAGCCCAGCAAAGAGGATGTCCACCTCCTGGCTCTTGAAAACCGCTTTCCAGTTGATTCGCGCCCGCCTCTTGCCGGCTGGTGCTTCGGGACTTTGGGGCATGGTCGTTTCCGTGATGGTCTTGTCTGGCTCAGGCGCCCAGTAGGGCCGAGCCGCCCGTCAAACCGCTGAATATAGCCCCACTCGACCAACAGGCACTGCCGAACCCAGGAATGGTGTTGCCTGACGGACAGGACTCTACGTTCTCTCCCGGGCAAGGTGGAATTCCTTTGCCTGCCAGCGCTCCCCGAGCTCGGCGACGAATAGGTCGAGGTAGTCCGGAGCAATCGCGGAGGCATGGGGCATGAGCCACAGGTTCGGGCACGTCCGAAGCGGCGAGGGGAGGGGCAGTGGCTCCTCATGGAAGACATCAAGGCTGGCGCCGGCGAGCCGGTTTCCGCGCAAGGCGTCGATTAGCGCCTCCTCGTCGAGTGCGTTGCCGCGGCCCACGTTGCACAGCGTGGCGGTGGGGGGCAGCAGGGCGAGCCGCCGCTGGTCGATGAGACGGTCTGTTCCCGCCGCCCCAGGAAGGCAGAGCACCAGGTGATCTGCGGTGGGGAGAATCCGATCCAGGTCGGCGACGGTGGCGATCCGGTCGTCGTCCCCGAAGAACACCGGGGGTGGAGCTGGGCTCCGGCGGACGCCGGTCAGGCGCGCCCCGAAGGGCTGCAGGAGGCGTGCAATGTGTGAACCGATGTGCCCGCAGCCAAGGATGACCACGTGCGAGCCGCGCAGCCGCGTCATCCGGGGAGCCAGTTCGGTTCGGGGCCAGGCGCTGTGTGTCTGGCGGTCGGCCGCCGGCAGGATTCCCCGGCACATGGCCAGGAGCATGCCAACGACGGTCTCGCCCATGATGATCCCGTGGAATCGACCGTAGGCCAGCTCCACGGCAGCCGGCGGAACCATCGAGAAGTAGTCTCGCCCGGCGGCGGGCGTGACCAGCAACCTCAGCTTGGGGGCCTGGGCCAGCCATTCCTGGCGGAAGCGCCAGACGATGGCCAGTTCCGCCTCGGGGAGGGCGGCGAGGAAGCTCGCTGCGTCGCGGCAAATGCGGACGCTCAGGTTCGGAATCAGTTGCTCAAGCGCGGCTGCGTGCCGGGCCTGGAAATCCCAGCCTGGAACCTGTCTGTGGGTGACGTAGACCGCAGCTTGCATGGGGTGATACATTGCTTGGTGGAAACGGAACGCGGGGCCGCCCCCAATGGGAACGACCCCGCGCGCCTAACGCATTAAACGCGTCTCCCGCGACGAGGCGGGGCCGCGTGAATAACCCAGGCTTAGAGGCCGAGGGTCTCGCGCACCGCCTTGAGCTGGCCACTGCTGCCCAGCTTGACGTTCTTGGCGGTGATGAACTTGGCGTATTCGGCGATGAAGATCTTGCCAGGAGGACGGAGGTCGAAGCCCTCGGGATTCTCTTGGAAGTATTCCCGGTGGACGCGAGTCCAGACCAGGCGCCCGTCCGTGTCGATGTTGATCTTGGTCACGCCCAGGGTGGCGGCTTCGGCGAATTCATCGGCATCCACGCCCTTGGCACCGGCCAGCTTGCCGCCGGCGGCGTTGATGCGGGCCACTTCGTCCTGCGGCACGGAACTGGAGCCATGCATGACGAGGGGGAAGGTCGGGAGCCTCTTCTGGATCTCGGCCAGCACGTCGAAGTGCAGCCCCTGGCTGCCGGAGAACTTGAAGGCACCGTGGCTGGTGCCGATGGCGCAGGCGAGGGAATCGACGCCGCTGCGGTCGACGAACTCCTTGGCCTGCTTGGGATCGGTCAGCATGGCGTCGGCCTCGTCGACCTGCACGTGCTCTTCCACACCACCCAGCTTGCCCAGTTCGGCCTCGACCACCAGCCCCTTGGCATGGGCGGCGTCGGCGACGCGCTTGCAGATGGCGATGTTCTCGTCAAACTCTTCATGGCTGGCGTCGATCATCACGGAGCTATAGAAGCCGCTATCGATGCAGTCGTAGCAGGTTTGCTCGTCGCCATGGTCGAGATGAACGGCAAAGACGGCGTCCGGGTAGATCTCGTCCGCAGCGCGGATGAGGCCTTCGAGGAAGGTCTTGTTGGTGTAGGCGCGGGCACCCTTGCTGATCTGGATGATGAAGGGGGCGGCCTTGTCCCAGTCGACGTTGCCGTCGGCGTCCAGCGCCAGGGCACCCTCGAAGAGGCCCTTGCACTGTTCGACGTTGTTGATGTTGTAGGCACCGATGGCGTATTTGCCATAGGCCAGCTCGAACAACTGCTTGGTTGTGACGATCATAGCTTCGTTCCCTGGAGTGAGGACTGTGGGCAACTACTCGGAAAAGTGCCGCGCGCAGTTGCCGAATATGGAGATGCACGTACTATATATGGCGTTCCCTATCATGTCATGTGCGATCGCTATCATTTGGGGCTCTGCAACACGTGAGATTCGAGTGTAGTCACTGCCGAGGCATTCTGGAGATTGTCGACTGTGAGCCGGGCGAGGCTGTGGCCTGTGGCCACTGCGGGAGCGCGGTCGCGGTTCCGGAGGACCGTCTGGCCGCCGGGGCCGTGGTTGGGGATTTCGTGCTTCGGGAGGAGCTGGGGCGCGGGGGCATGGGCACGGTCTATCTGGCCCATCAGGTGTCGCTTGATCGCGACGTCGCGGTGAAGATTCTGCACCCACAGTTCGCGGCGGACGAGCACTACGCGGCGAATTTCCTGCGCGAGGCGCGGGCTGCGGCCCACCTCAACCACCCGAGTATCGTCCAGGCTTATGCGGTTGGCGAAGACGATGGCGTGCACTACTTCGCCATGGAGTACGTGGAGGGCAGCACCCTGAAGCAGGTCCTGGTGCACAGCGGCCGGATCGTGCCCGAGCGGGCGCTTGCGATCGTGACCAACGTTGCGGAAGCGCTGGAATTTGGCTGGAGCAACCAGCAGTTGGTCCACCGCGATATCAAGCCCGACAACATCATGCTGACCTCTGGCGGCACCGTGAAACTGGCCGATCTGGGGTTGGCGCGCCTGGGCAGCGAGAACAGCGAAGCTTCCGGCGAGGTGCATGGCACGCCGCAGTATATTTCCCCGGAACAGCTCTTGGGAAGGCGGGCTCAGACCGGGGCTGACATCTACAGCTTGGGGGCCACATTCTACCACATGCTTTCCGGGGACTTCCCGTATTCGGGTTCGAGTCCCGTGGAGATCGCGGGAAAGCATCTCACCGAGCCGTTGCGCCCGCTGGCCAAGGTGGTGCCGGATGTGCCGCCGGCGCTGGCCCACGTGGTGGAGGTGATGATGGCGAAGCGCCCGGCCCACCGCTACCGGGATGCGGGCGAACTGCTGGAGGATCTACGCCGCGTGGGGCGGGGTGAGGCGCCGCTGCGCCAGGCCTCCCCCGGCGCCCAGGAACCCATTGATCTGGAGAACCCCCAGGGCATGGAGCCGGACGAGACCCCCGCCCCGTCGGCCAAGCCACGCTCGGGCAAGAAGTCATTGCGTCTGGGTGGCTCGCCGAAGGGGGCCGGCTCTGAGTCGGCATCTCCTGGCATGGCGGGAGACGCGGTCGAGGTCGTGGAATCGCCAGCATCGGCGGCGAGCGCGCCGGCTGCGGGGAGGTCCCGCACGCGTGCCCCGCTGCTGCTGGCGATGGTTTTGCTGTTGGCCGTTGGTGGTGGCGGCGCTGCGTACTACTTCCTGGTGATGAAAGATGGCCCGCCGGCGACGGCGAAGGGGGCGGAAGGGGCGACCGAGGAAGGCGGAGAACTGGCCCAGATCCGCCAGTTGCAGGTGGATGGTGCGGCAGCGACCGATGTGGCCGACAAGCTGACGGAGTATGCGCAGGAACGGGATCTCGGAACGCTGGGGAACGAGTTCTGGGAATTGGCTGGACCCATGGTCGAGGAAGACTTGGTGGCTGCCCGGGTCGCCGCCAAGACCGCGCAGCTTGCGGTCTGGCGGGAGGAACAGGAGAAACTGGCCGCCGCTGTCGTCAAGGAACGAGAAGCGGAGGAGAAGCGTGCTCGCGACCAAGTGGAGCAGGCGAAGCGCCAGGAATCGGCTCGGGAAGCGGCGGCCCGCAAGGTGGCCGATGCGGCCAGGGTGACTGCCAAGCAGGATGAGCTGCGGTGGCGGGCCGTGGAGCTGTGCCGAGACAATGACTATGATGCGGCGGCGGGGGTGTTCACCGCCATGTCTCGTGCCACTGGCCAACCCAAGGCGGCGGCGTGGGCCGAGGGCAAACAGCAATGCATTGCCGCCGCCAAGAAGCTCTACGAGCGCGTCTATAACTCGAAGGAGAGGTTTGCCGGCGCGAAGCTCCCTGGTCCCACCGCCAGAACCAGATGGACGGTCACCTTCGTCGGTCCGAAGACGATCGATGCGGAGATGGTGATCGTGCGTCGGGTGAAGGGGGAACGGAAGGACGAGAAGAGACAGCTCCTAGTGAAGCTGGCCGATCCCAATGTCGAACGGGTGATCCGCTACCTCCTGGACCATTTGGCGAAGGTGGACAAGAGCGTGAGCAAGGAGCAGTTGGACCGGGAGTTCGGGGCATTTCTGGTCAGTCGGGCCAAGTATCTTCCCTACGCGAAGGAGCTGCTCGGCAAGGTCTCGGGTGCCGAA
>Ga0307987_1002172_pt1 | contig 10363 bp, 7 predicted proteins | sample EllFjometagen181_FD_203157 | JGI IMG/M metagenome (GOLD analysis project Ga0307987, IMG submission 203157) | Marine microbial communities from Ellis Fjord, Antarctic Ocean - #181 | ecosystem: Environmental > Aquatic > Marine > Unclassified | place: Southern Ocean | collected 2014-10-08 | reverse complement strand
CCCCTTCTCAGTCCATCACCAGCCAGCCCAGATCCGCCGGATTCTCGCCGCCAAAACGCAGTCGGTAAGTAGCCGGCGTGGGCGGAATCCAGTGCTGCGCTCCCTTGCCAGGCAGGATCACGCTCACGTCCAGGCGCATGGGCTCCCGGCTTGCGGCGTCGCGCCGGAGAGTGGCGAAGGGCAGGCGAATGGCCACCAGGCACTCTTCCCCACCTGGCCAGACGGCCGCCTCAAATGCCTCGCTGGCGGATCGCCCTCCAGCCAGCCCCGCCGCGAAATAGCGACTGGGCCACAGGCGCCGCTCCTCCAGCCGGAGAACCACGCAGGACTGGCTCCCTCTCGCCTCCACCGCAAAGTCAGCAGCCGACGTGCCGACCGGCAACTCGCCGGGCACCACCGCAAAGAAGTAGAGGGCGGTTCCATCGCGGCAAGAGGCCCAGCGAAGCGCTGGGGCACCGCCGTTCTCCTGCCAGGCAAGGTCCAGCAGGCACATATCCCCGGTCGCAAAGGCGGTGCCGGCCTGCATCTGGAGTGGACAGTGGGCAACCGGACCAGTGGGCATCCGGCCGGTGAACTCCAGAAACAGCAACTCCCCACGCCGGATTGCCGCCTCGGTCTCCGGAAAGTCGGTGCAAAGGAGCCCTCGCAGCTGGCTCTGCCGCCAGCGGATCTTGGCCGGGAAGTACTTGTACCCCTCGGCCTCGGAGTGGAAGCCAAGCCGCGAGTCCGCCTCGCACAGCTCAACCAGCCGGTCACCGGCGGCAAGCTCCAGCTCGGCAATCTCGCGCATCCGAACCAGCAACTCGATCCGTTCGTCGCCCGCAAGCCGGAACATGCGTTCGCGCAGACCGTAGAACCGCAGAATGCGCAGCCCGCTTCGGAACTGGATGCCAAGTGCTTCGGACACGCCAAGATCCAGCGCCTGCCGACGATTCCTCGGAGAGATTCCAGCCAGCAAGGCCAGACCTCGGTCCCAGGCTTCGCTGAGGCGCCTGCACAACTCGATTCCCTCCGTCAAAGAGTACGGCCCAAGGGCCTCGCCAATCCGGTCGCCGCTGGGCGGCCAGGGCTCCAGACTCACCTTGCTGCCAAGCAGCCAAGTGGGCGAGAGCATGGCATCTTCAGGCTTCAGCAGGAGCGGCCAGACCGGCCCGTCGTGCATCGGGCCATAGTATTGGAAGTAGTTGGTTAGCGGGAACTCCCGGTAGCCGTCTGCGAAGTGATGCCAGGCCTGGCCCACAGTCTCCACATGCCCAGGCCAGTCCCGCGCCGCGATCTCGCGCAGGAAGGCCTCGTTCGACTCCGGAAACGGCTCGAAGCAGAGGCGGCAACCAGCCCGGTTCATGAGCCCTGGGTAGTTGCCGAAATACCAGCACAACATGGTATGCGAGACCCCCAACTCGCGCATGGCCGCGTACTTCTGGTGAAGCAGCGACGGCACCGGCACATAGGGCGCAGTGGCAACTTCGTGGGAGCAGCCGTTCTGGATTTTGCCGGACATGGGAGTCCCCGCAGCCTGGGCCGCCTGAGCGACCCGTACGAACCGGTCGCTCGGACCCGGCTCCGAAAGCCAGTAGTCCCCCCCCATGATCTCACGCCCGAAATCCTCCCGGGTGACACCGCTCTCGAAGTTGAACTGCAGAGTCACGCCGGCTGGCGTGTGGCTCGGGATGTCATAGACCCACGCCGCCAGGTCGTCGCTGAACGGCCCCCGCTCCTGCGGCATGTAGAGCCAGCTGATCAGATCCGCGTCCGGCGCGACCGCATGCATCCCCTGCTCCATCGCCTCAAGCGACGCATAGAGAATCTCCCACGGCTGCTTTTCCACGCACACCGGACAAGTCACCTCCCCGACCCCGGTCGCCGAGACGCGGCTCAGGCAGGTGGTCGGGCGTTCGCCATGGGTGATGTTGATGATCCCGCCAAGGCCAGGCACGGTTCGGAAGATGATCTCCGTGCACTCGCGGAGGTATTGCCTGGAGGCGTCCGAGAAGGGGCAGAAGGGTCGCCGACTCGGCCCCATCTCACCCCGGCCCATTTCGGGATGCTTGACCAGGGCGGGATCATTCGCCTCCCAGGCCCGGGGCTCGATGCAGAAAAGATAGGTGCGAATCCCGTGACGCAGACACGCATCCACCGTGCGCTGCAGCTTCGCGAAGCGCTGGGGTGCCTCGGCACCATTCTCCGGGGTCAGACTCGTCCGGCAGAGATCCCGGAACTCAACCGTCAGCCACAAGCCGTTCACCCCGTCGTGGGCAAGCCGGTTCAGGTAGTGCTCCGGGTAGTAGTCCACATCGTCCATCAGCTCGTCGCGCAATCTGGGCGGACGCTTGATCGGGCCGAAGAAGCAACGGGAGAACCGACGCCGAATATGCGGCCGGCGGCTACTCGTCCCCAAAGGCAGGAACGGCCCATCCGCCGCGAGCATCAGATCCTCCACATGGAAGACTCCTCGGCGCAGCCCCTCCAGGTCGCCACCGACCAACACGATCCGGCTGGGCTCGACGCTCAGTCCGAATGCCTCCTCACCCAACTCCTCCGCCAAGCGCACATGCACGGGGAACCGCCCGGCTTCGGGAATCCCACCGGCCACGCAAAACGCCCGCCAGTCCGCTAGCGCCGTCTTCAGCCGTCCCATGGGGTCGGCGAACTCGCCCACCAGCCGGACCCCGCCGCTCAGATCCACCTCGTCGGATCGGGCCGCGCGCCCTGGCCAGCCATGGTCGGACCACAGCGGCTGCCGGAGTTCGTCAACGAACCCCCAGGAACTCTCAGGCGGTTGCACAGGCAGTTCACGAATGTCCATGTTCGGGCTCCTCATTTGGGTCAAGCTGCAACCCTACCCTCCCGCACTCTCCTCCGCCACTTGTCCCGCCACGGGTGGCGACGGAACTGCTCGCCGCGCCTTCGGTCTCTCCAGGAGGACATACACCACACAATCGGTATCATATCATGTTGACTTCACACAGGCTGGCCTTGGTTCTGGCGTTGGGGGCAGCAGTCGGTTGCAGCCAAGAACCCAACCAGAGCGCCACCGGAAACGGTGCGGGAGGAAAACCGATGCAGAACGCACGGCACGAAGGCAGGGAGAACCACCTGGCCAAGTCACTCAGCCCCTACCTGCGGCAGCACGCCCGGAATCCGGTGGACTGGTATCCCTGGGGCAAGGAAGCCCTGGCCAAAGCGAAGCGGGAACAGAAGCCGATCTTCCTTTCCATCGGCTACTCCGCCTGCCATTGGTGCCATGTCATGGAGCGGGAGTCCTTCGAGAACAGGGAGATCGCCGCCCTGTTGAACCAGAGTTTCGTGAGCATCAAAGTGGACCGCGAAGAACGCCCCGATCTGGACCGCGTCTACATGAAAGCCGTCCAGATGATGACGGGGCGGGGCGGATGGCCCATGAGCGTCTTCCTGACGCCCGATCTCGAGCCCTTCTTCGGCGGCACCTACTTCCCGCCCGACGACAAGCATGGCCTGCCCGGCTTCCGACGAGTCGTAACGGAACTTGCCAGGCTCTGGAAGGAGGAGCGGGAGCGAGTTCTGGATGGCTCCAAGCAGATGATGGAACGCTTGAGCAAGGAAGCGGTGCCCGCAAAGCAAGTCCTGGATCGCGCCCCCATCGAGCTGGCGATCGAGGGACTGAAGCGGCAGTTCGACCCCCATGCGGGGGGCTTCAGCCGCGCCCCCAAGTTTCCGCCGGCCGGCTCGCTTGAGCTGCTCCTGCGCGAACACGCCCGCACCGGCGAGGCAGGCCTGCTCAAGATGGTGGTGAAAACTCTGGACGAGATGGGGAGAGGCGGGATCTACGACCATCTTGCCGGCGGCTTCCATCGCTACACGGTCGATGACCAGTGGCTGGTGCCACACTTCGAGAAAATGCTCTACGACAACGCCTTGCTCACCCGCGTCTACCTGGATGGATGGGCAGTCACCCACGAGCCCCGCTTCCGGCAAGTGGCCATGGAGACACTGGATTTCGTCCTCCGCGAAATGACCGACAGGGCGGGGGGATTCCACTCCACCTTCGACGCCGACAGCGAGGGCGAAGAGGGCAAGTACTACGTCTGGAGCCAGGCGGAGATCGAGCGGATCCTGCCCGAGGCGGAGGCCAAGCTGTTTGTTCAAGCCTACGGAGTTACGCCCGGAGGCAACTTCGAAGGGCACAACATCCTCAACCTGCCGGTCCCTCTGGCCGAAGTCGCCAAGCAGAGCGGTCTCACCGTCGCGCAACTGGAGCAACGCCTGGCCGCCTCGCGCAAGCTGCTGCTTCCCGTGCGAGCCAAGCGGATACCGCCACACAAGGACGACAAGGTCCTGACCGCCTGGAATGGCCTGATGATCTCGGCCCTCGCCCGGGGCTACCAAGTGCTGGACGATGAACGCTACAAGCTCGCCGCCGAACGGGCAGCGGGCTTCCTGCTCGACACCATGCACACGCCCGAGGGGCTGCTCCGCGTCTTCCGCGACGGCAAGAAGAGCACGCCAGGATTCCTGGACGACTACACCTACCTCGGGGATGCCCTGCTGGACCTCTTCGAGGCGACCGGCAACTGGCGCTGGTTCACTGCGGCCCAGGCACTGGCAACGGAAATGACCGCCGCCTTTGGCGATCCCGAGGGCAATGGCTTCTTCTACTCAAGAGCCGGGGACGCCGAACTGATCATGCGCGAACGCTGCTTCCTCGACGAAGCACGGCCATCGCCCAATGGAGTCGCCGCCCGTCTGCTGCTTCGCCTGGCCCGATTCCGGGAGGACGAAGCGCTGGAAGGACAGGCAGAGCAGGCACTTGCCGCCGCCGCCGCCTTTGGCCAACGATTCCCGACCGCCCTCACCCATACCTGGTGCACGCTGGACGAATTCCTGGCCCCGCCAGAGGAACTGGTCATGGCCGGCAAACCGGACAGCAAGGAGCGCCAGGACATGCTGCGAGCAGTGGGACAGGCCTACCGGCCCAATCTCGCGATCGTCCTGAGCCAAGGGGATCCCGCCAAGGCGGCCAAGCTGATCCCGTGGTTGGCCAACCGGGAGGCACGCGACGGCAAAGCGACCGCCTACCTCTGCGTCAACCGGGTCTGTTCCCTGCCGATCACCACGGCTGCGAAATTGCGGAAGCTCCTGGACTAGCCTGGATTATTCATGCGCTTCGTAGCGAGAACGAGTAGTGTGCTGTGGATCGGCCCGCTGTGGCAGGTTACTGGGCACAGGCGTGTTGGGACCCGTCAAGGTCGGCGTTCTGGCATAACGGGCTGAGATGCAGTGCAATCCGGGTTCGCAGTAGATTCGCATGAATGCTCCAGGCTAGAGACCGGCAAAGAGGCCGCTGGAAACGGCATTCTGCAAGGCGTTGCCGCGGTGGCTCAGCTGGTTCTTCACGTCCCCCGGAAGTTCGGCGAATGTGCCTTCATAGCCATCGGGAACGAACACTGGGTCGTAACCGAAGCCGTGGTCGCCGCGCGGAGAGTGGGTAATGCGGCCGCGGACCTCCCCTTCGGTCGTACCGATGAGACCGGCGGGCGACGCCAAGGCGATGACGCAGACGAAGCGGGCTGCGCGATCGTCGGAGTCACCCAGTTCGCGCAGGAGTTTCTGCACATTGCGGCCATCGTTGCCCCCCTCGCAGGCATAGCGGGCCGAGTAGATGCCGGGGGCACCGTCCAAGGCGAAGACTTCGAGGCCCGAATCGTCCGCCAGCACCGGGCATTGCAGTGCCTGCGCTGTCTCCAGCGCCTTTTTCACGGCATTGGCAACGAAGGTGTCGCCATCCTCGACGACATCGGGCATCCCCCCGGCATCCTTGGCACTGAGAACCCGAATGCCATGGGGGGCCAGGATGGCCTGCATCTCTTCGACTTTGTGGGCATTGCCGGTGGCGGCGACGATCTGGATCATGGTGGGCTCCTACTGCCGTGCCGCTGCGGCGGCGCGGGCGATGGCCGGACCCGAACGCTCGATCACGTCCTGGTCGATGCAAAAAGTCATTCGGAAGAAGCCGGGGAAACCGAAACCGCTGCCGGGGACGGCCAACACGTTCTCCGCCATCAGCAGATCCACGAAGGCCTTGTCGTCCATCCCGCCCGGTGCCTTTGGGAAGAAGTAGAAGGCGCCCTGCGGCATGGAGAACTCGATCCCGGCCTCAGTCAGGACCTTGGCCATGGCGTCGCGGCGGCGAGCATAGATGCTCACATCCACTTCGCTGCCGAGGGCCGCGCCCAGAATCTTCTGGCCGATGGCAGGGGCGCTCACGAAACCGAGAATGCGGTTGGTCATGGTCACCCCACCCATCAATGCGGCCACGTCTGGCATGGCGGGGTTGGCGGCGAGATAGCCGACGCGCTCGCCAGCGAGAGCCAAGTTTTTGGAAAAGGAGCCGGCAACCACCGTGTAGGGGTAAATCCCAAGGATGGGCGGGACGACCACGTCGTCGTAGGTGAGGAAGCGGTAGGGCTCGTCGGAGATCAGGAAGATGGGGCGCCCATTCGCCGCCGTGTGCTTGGCGAGGATGGCGGCCAGTTCGGCCAGTTCCTCGGCCGAGTAGACCACGCCGCAGGGATTGTTGGGGCTGTTGACAATGACCGCGCGGGTCTTGGCAGTGATGGCGGCATCGATGCCCGCAAGGTCCATCTCGAACGTCAAGGGGCGGGAGGGCACCGGCCGCAGCACGCCGCCGAAATTGCCGGTGTAGAAGCCGTACTCGACAAAGTACGGCGCCGGACAGACGATTTCGTCGCCTGGCTCCAGAGTGGCCCGGAAGAAGGCATTCAGGGCGCCGGCTGCCCCGCAGGTGAGGATCAGGTGCTGGCCAGTCAGTTCGCATTCCTGCTCGGCTGCCAGTTCCTTGGCCAGTTTGGCGCGCACCTCGGGGTAGCCGCCATTGGGCATGTAGCCCAGGGCAAGCGGCTGGTCTAGGGTACCTGCGATCTCGACCAGGGCGGCGGCCACGGCGGCAGGCGGCGGCAGGTCGGGATTGCCCAGACTGAAGTCGTAGACGTTCTCCGCCCCGAACTTCGCCTTCATTTCCATGCCTGTCTCGAACATCCGGCGAATCCAGGACGACTTCTCAATCGCCCCGGCAATCTGCTGAGAAAGAACCTGCATGTTGGTCTCCAAAGAGGGTGAGGTTAGCCCAAATCCCCAGTACCATACCATGCCGTCCCCAGCCTGCCGGGGAGGGGACGCGAAAATGGCCGCGGGCCACCTACTCGGCAAACAGGGGCGCGATGAGATCCTGGGGGCATACCGCCGCGCCCCTGGCCTCGGCCTCGTAGCCCGCGAGGGAGATGGCGAGACTGCGCACTCCCTCGTCGTAGGGCACCAGGCTGGGCCGCCCGTCGCGCACCGCATCGAGGAAGTCGTAGAGCACGTAGCTGACCCAATTGTCACCCGCCTTCATCTCCCCGGATTCCGCGCCAGCCCAGCGGACGTTACCGCCGTCGATGGTCACGATCAGGCCTTCGGCGACGATCCGGAACCCACAGTCCCACGCCGTGCCTGGGACCATGCTGCAGCTGAGCGTGCCAAGGGCACCACAGGCGTACTCCATGATCAGCGCGACCGTATCAGGAATGGTGAACCCATCGGCCGCCCAAAGCAGAGCACTCGCCGGGGGAGTGTCGGGATTGGGCGTCCAATCGCGCACTCGGGCCGTGCGGGCGCGGACCGAGACCACATCGCCCACCAAGTACCGGCCAAGGTCGAGCATATGGGTCGCCTGCTCAACCAACTGACCGCCGGAGCGGGTGAGGTCCGGCCACCAGTCGCGCGCGGGCAGGCCGGGCATGTAGAAGTGCTGCTGGACCATGGCGATAGGGCGATCTGCCAGCAGTTCCTTGGCATGGCGGATGGCCTCACTGAAGCGATACATGTAGCCGACTTGAGTGGTGATGCCCGCCGCGTCCACGGCCTTCTTCACGCGGGCGGCGCGAGCGACATCCACGGCCACCGGCTTCTCCACGAAGAACGGGATGCCGCGGGCGGCCGCTTCCTCCTCGATCCGGCCGTGCGCATCGGGCGAGGTGCAGATGACAACCGCGTCCGGCTTCTGGGCCTCGTAGAGCGCCACGCAGTCGTCGTAGGGAACCCCGCCAACGCGGTCAGCGGCGGCTTGGGCGCGTTCGGGCACGATGTCCGCATGCCCGACGATTTCCACGTCATCGCGCAGGGCCGCGTTGCCGAGGTGTCTCTGGGCGATGCCGCCGACTCCGACGAATCCGATTCTCAGCGCCATGGTAGCTTCCTTCGGGTTGGGGGATGGGTTTACCGTTCCACGTGCTCGATGGCGGCAACCTTGCCGTCGCGGAACTCCACCCGCAGTACATCATACTCTTCTTCCCGGCCGTCCCACCACGGGGGATCATGCCACCAGGCGCCGTGCCGACGGGGCCAGTGATGCGCGCCCTGTCGCCAACGGGTTGCTGTGTAGCGCCAGATCGTGGTGGTGCCATTCTGTTCCACGCGGGTCTGGACATGGTCCGCCCTGCCGATGGCGAGGAAGACCGTATCCGTGCTGTGCCCGAGCTTGATGGTGCCGTCTCGGACCTCCTGCTGCGCCTCGGGAGAGAGGGCACCAAACAGCTCGGCGTGGCGCTTGATGCGGGCCTCCGGCGTTGCGCAACCGGCGGCGAAGAGAAGGAGCAGGGCGTAGAATGGGGAGAGTTTCATGGTCGGCAGATCCCGTGTCTTGGGCCTACTGCACCATAGCCGTGACTTCGCGTGCGCGCCAACATGGCAGAGAGGACCATAGCTCAGCGCCGATTGCCACCGTGAGACCAGCTGCAAAGCCAGCGAGATGCGAGCTCGGCAAGGGGATGAATCCGTCGCCGGCGAAGAACGCCTGCCCGACTGCACACTCATAGATCGTCTTGCCGGCGAAACCGAGGCCAACCAGGACGAAGAGTACGACTTGGCGGCGGTCGCCTGCGCCGAGGGCTTCGCGGATGCTCAGCCACCAGAAGAGCGCGAACAGGGCGCAGTCGATCCCGGAGAGTCCCCGACAGGTCTGCAACTCGGGGCGAACCACGCGGACGGCGACCGAGACGGTGAGCACACCGACGACCAGAGCGCTGACAGTGAGTCTGCGGGAACGGGCCTCGCAGAGACTGCCCAGCACTCCGAAGGCAAGCAGATCCCAGAGCAGATGGCGCTGGCTCCAGTGCACGCCATGCCAGGTCAGCAGCCGCCACCATTCGCCATCTGCCACGGCATCCGCCCGGTATTCCAACAGCCCCGGAACGCCAGGGATTCCCTGGGCAAGGAGGATCGCGACAACCAGCGCTGGGATGAGGATCGGGGTCCGTCTGTGGCCATCCATGGTCTCTGTTCCGGTGGTGAAGGTCTGCCAGCAAGAAGATGCTGCGGGCCCCCCGTGATGGAGGCCCCGCAGCCGGTTTCCGAACTTACGTGCGGCGGCGCCGCGAGAAGAACGTGGTGGCACCCATCAGCAGGATGCCGAGCACAGAAATCGGGTCAAGGGCTCCGCCACCGCCGCCCGGAAGGTCGATGTCCCAACCCCGAGACCGGCCCGGCGCGGGCGCTTGGGAAACGGCGGGACCGGTGGGTGCGGCCTGCGGAACGGGCGTGGCATTGGTCGCGGGCGCTGCCGCCTTGCCGTCGGCCGGGCCAATCTGCGAGGCCGCTTGGTTGCGCAGGGCCTCCAGTTCGTCGCGCAGCACCTGCTGGGCCTTGCGGTCGCGGCCGACGCGCAGGGCGTTGCGACGCTTGATCTGCCAGCGTTTGTACTCCGCGTCGTTCTCCAGGACGATGAACGAGGTGTATTCGCTGGCAATGGAGTAGGCCTCGCCCAGGCGGACGATCTCGGGGATCGCGCCGGAGCGGTCCCCCTGGCGGTCGGCTTGGCGCAACAGACGTTGCACCTTGTGCCAGGCCCACATGCGCTCGATCTCGGGATTGCCGCCGGCGGCATTGGGGAGCTCGATCTGGATAGTCTGGTCCAGTTTCGTGCCCGCGATGGCCGCGCCGAGCTGGACGGCAACCGGACCGCCGGCGCGATAGCGTCCGTACATGCGGATGGGGGACCCGTGGAAGAGATTCGGCAGCTTCTTCGGCTCCACGTCATAGATGTCGGCGCCCTTCAGCTCCATGGTCACGTTGGTGGCCACGGGGCGCAGGAGCTTGCGGCGGAACGCGCGAGCTTGGCGCTGGAAGTCGTCGCCTTGCGAGACGAAGGCGGCCAGTCCGCCAGCGTCTTCGGCGAGGGTGCGCAGAAGCCCACGATTGACTTCGTTGCCGACGCCAATGCAGAAGACCCGGGTCGAAGCGGGGCGCTGCTGAATAAGCCGCAGGAGCTGTGCGCGCTCGGTCTGTTCGGTCATGCCGTCACTCAGGATGATCACATTCAGCGAACGGT
>Ga0307987_1002171_pt1 | contig 10365 bp, 13 predicted proteins | sample EllFjometagen181_FD_203157 | JGI IMG/M metagenome (GOLD analysis project Ga0307987, IMG submission 203157) | Marine microbial communities from Ellis Fjord, Antarctic Ocean - #181 | ecosystem: Environmental > Aquatic > Marine > Unclassified | place: Southern Ocean | collected 2014-10-08 | reverse complement strand
GACGCCAGAGAGCTCGGCCTCGAGCGCACAGCGGACCGTGTCAGGCAACTCGGTCTCGGCCAGGAAGCTCACGAACTCCTGCGATTGCCAGGCGTAGCTGCGGTCGTTGAGCTCCTGCTGGAGCGTATAGTCCTGGCGATTCCACACGAGTGCCGCTCGCTGCCCATCCTCGGTGAGGATCAGAAAGTAGTGTGCCCGTGGGATCATGGCCCACGCCTGGGCGCTGGCCAGCCCCAAGAAACCCACTGTCCACAGCGCACGACGGCGCGGTGATGAGATTGGTTGAATGCAGGCGTGGAGCACCGCCGCCAGTGTGGTCAGAGCCAGCAGCCAGGTGAAGGCCTCGGGGAGAAGGTAGTTCCTGGCAAGCCCGAGGCTACGCCACAGCAGGTATGCCTGGACACACAGCCCGATGGCGTGGAGCGACCTAAGTCCCGGCCGACCGGCCAGTTCTCGCCATGAGGCGACGCCCCAGCGGGCAAGCAGCCAGGCGAGCAGGGGCAGGGCCGCCAGCGCAAAGCCTGATTCGCGATGCAGCAGCCAGCGCCATGCCGGGTTCGAATGCGGCAGGTCGGACAACCACTCACTGCGGAGCGCAGCCTGCACCCCGAAGGCCGCTCCGAGACCCTGCAGCTGGAATCGAATCAGCCGTAGCCAGCGAGATCGCACGGTGGAAAGCCTCCGGGTCGGCGATGAGTCAGGACAACGTATCGACGGTTCGGTGCCGGGACGGAGGGATCACCTGGAGGTGAGATAGGCCAACCGAGGCGCGGACGTGGAGCAGCCGGTGCCGGTCGTGGTGGTGCGGCGCGGTCGGCGGTGAGTCTCGAGTCGGGTACGCGAACGGGAGGGAGGGGATCTCACGGCGGGTGAACCGGCGCATCCCCGAGGGCGGGAACCGGCTCCTAACCCCCAAGGAAAATGCTATTCTCGGTCCATGGGACCCAGAGAGTCATCGCCGCAATTGTGTCGTTTGGTAGCGCTGCTGGCGCTCGTGGCAGGCTGTGAGTCGAGCGTGGAGGCACCTCTGGGACCGGGAAATGAGACTGAGCCGGTGGACTGCAGCGGCTTCGAGGGGTTGGTGGACGCAGAGATCCTGGGCACTACGCCTCGCGACGACGAGCCCATGGAACGCCTGGCGCTGTGCATGAGCGGCGCGTTCGTTGCGTCCGAGGACGTGTACCAGCGCGTGAAGACCGATGTCGCCGCCATACGCGCCGCGGATTCGCAGGGCGCGTACATCCAGCCCCAGTGGCCATGGTCGATGACGAAGCTGAACGTGGGCCCACAGACCCACGAGCTCTACGAGGCGATGCTGGACGGCACCTACACGGAGTGGACCTGCGCGAACGAGCACTACGAGCTCGTGGAGATGGAGTTCTCCGAGACGATCCACTGGGTGTTCTTGCACTTCGAGGGAAACTACCGCATGGGCCTGCTGGACGATGTGTACGAGGGCATCGAGGGCATTGACATCTCGCATCCGGAGTACGGCGACGACGGGTCCACGATCTCGGGCCGGATCGAGGGCGAGGTGTACCACTACCTGTTCGAGTCTCGCGGTGGAGACTGTGAATCGGGTTGTATGTACGGCACCACCTGGTACTACCGCTCGGACGCGCCGGGCGTGTTCGAGTTCGTGGACGAGTACTCGTGGGGCGGCGACACCGGCCTGCACGACGGGGAACCGCCCGACTGGTACTGCGACTACCGGGGCTGCGCCCCGACGGGATCATGCGGGCGGTGATGGCAGGAGACCGCAGACCGCCACAACCCCGCCCACCACACCGAATAGGCGACACACACACAACCCCAACCAAGCCCAGCCCCCGGCGGCGAGCGAAGCGAGTCGGCGCGGGGCCTATGCGCGGTGCGCATGCACCAGCGAGCTAAGGCAGCTCGTTCTCACCAACGACCACCGCGACACCCTCGAGGTGGGCCGCGACGAGTGTGCGAATCGCACGCAGGTGCTCCTTGGACAGGGGCGCCAGCATGTCCAGGATGGCCTGCAGCTCGCGCCGGTCAACCGGGTCCACGCTGTTCCCGATGAGGCCTGCCAAGAAGTGGTCCACGTCCGTGCCCAAGGCGCCGGCCAGCTTCTCGATCTGGGGCAGCGAAGGCACCCGTGCCCCACGCTCGTAGCGGCTGACAGACTCTGGCTCCACGGGCGGTTCGAGACGCTCAGCCAACTCCGCCTGGGACATGCCCGCGACGAGCCGCAGTTCGCGGATTCGATGACCGATGCGTGACTCGATGCCCTTCGCCATGGTGACCTCCCGACGAGGCTACGGGCCGTGGGTGTCGGGCAACAGGACCACAACGGTTGAGTTGCGGCCAGCTATCCACCATGGTGGATCGTCTGCGCTGCTCACCGAGTCAAAGTGGCCCGGGGCGGCGACTGCCAAGGAGGTCACTATGATGGATGATTGGTTCTACGAGGCCGAGGAAGATGAGCACGAGCGGTACTGCTTCGCCCGGCGGGAGTGCCTCCAGACAGCCCTGGAGCAGCCCAAGGTGCTCGACGCGCTGATGGTCGATCTCGGCGTACCCGGCAAGCCTGCTGCGAACAGACGCCTACCCGCCGAGAAGAAGGTCGAGGCCATCGCCAAGGAGATCGCCTACCGCTGCGATCAGCCAACCTCCATGTGGTACGAGGCTGCTCCGTTGGAGGTCCTCGCCGGGGAGCTGTGGATGTCCAGGCTCGCAGCCACACCGCGAGCGGAGCTGTGGCCGAAGGTGCGCAAGGAGGCCGACCTTCTCGCCCCCATCGCGGCTGACCTCCGCGAGCAAGACATGGAGGTCTACGCGGAGATCCCCATGGGTCGCAAGCGCATCGACGTGCTCGGTCATCGCCAGAAGGGCTGGTTCAGGTCGGAGAAGGTCTGGGGCGTCGAGCTGAAGAACGAGCTCTCGCAGCTCAAGCGTGGCCTGGACCAGATGACCACCTTCGCCCAGTACAGCACTCGCATCTACTTGGCCTGCACACCCGCGCTTGGCGCCCAGTTCCTCGCCGCCCACGCGAAGGCGAGGGGCGTCATGCGCTGGGACCCAGAGATCTTGAGCGCCAAGCTCGAGCGAGCGGGGATCGGCTTGTGGCTCGTGGAGGGAAACGAAGTGTTCGAGGTGCTGGAGGCTCCTGACACCGACATCGACGATCCCAAAATGGAGGAACTGATGGAGCATCTGCGGAGTTCGGCGCCCCTGCCCCCGCAACGTATGTGAACGACGCGAAGTAGCCGGGCGCAGCTTCGTACAATCGATGGACCTGAGAATGGCCAGGTGCTTCACCGCCGGCCTGCGGCGAAGTTGCCTGGTCCCGTCGGCCGACCGGCGTTGCTACCGGCCCTGGTCTTCTCTTCGAGCTCTGTCCCGCTCCCAGCGCTCGATCGTGTGCGTGAAGCCTGGGCGCAAAATCTGGTGGTAGAGCTCCTGCAGGTCAGCGTGATCCTCATGGACCTCGCAGAAGTCCGAATCGTCGAGCGCCACGCGACGGCAATATCTCGGGGGAGCGAGGATGCGGGAACCCGAGGGGGTCCGCTCGAGGAAGATGAGGGCCTGGCATTGGCGTAGAGACATGAGCTGATCGTAGATATCCATAGGGGCGCTGTCCAGCTCTCGAGTCACGCCGTCCCCGGTGGATCATCCCGTCGTTGACGTGGTTTTCGTCATGAGGCCAGCCATGAGGCCAGCCATGAGGCCCGCTATGCGCTCGTGGGTGGATAGCGCGTGGGTTCAGGGGTGAACGTCGGCGTCGTCCCGTGAAACTTTCTTCGAGTTCACCGGGGACGTGGTGGTGCCAAGGCCTTGCTCTCTGCCCTCCAGCGGGTACCGTGAGTGGTGGTGGCCGTGGTTGCGGTCACCGAGGGTTCGCGACCTGGCCCTGCTCCCACCAACGCTTCCACGCTGGAGCCGCCATGTCGATCCACCCGCAACCTGTCGAGCCCGATCCTCGCCCTCGTGACCGCTGGGGAAGGTTCATCCCCGAGGCCGACTCCTTCGAGCCCGATGAGTCCGAATTCGAGGATGACCGCAGCGACGACGACAACTACGACGATGAGGGCGACGACGATGATTGGGACGATGACGAGTAGCCCCCCGGCCCTCGGCGTCCAGCACCAGCTCTCGAAGAAGCAGGCCGCCATCCAGGCCATCTGGCTCGACGCCTACGTTGCTGGGTGCCCGGCGACCAAGATCCCGTTCACAGCCGTGGGTGTCCGGTGAGCTCCCAGCCGCCGCGGACGGCGCTCTACGCCCGGGTGAGCACCGCGGGCCAGGACGTGGGCCTGCAGCTCGACGAGCTCCGCCAGGCCGCCACCCAGCGAGGCTGGAACGTGGTGAACGAGCACAAGGATGAAGGTGTGAGCGGATCCAGCGACAGCCGGCCAGCGCTCGACCGCATGATGACCGCTGCCCGAGCCGGGAAACTCGATCTCGTAGCCGTGTGGAAGTTCGACCGCTTCGCGCGCTCCACCAGCCACCTGGTAAACAGCCTCGAAGAGTTCGACGCCCTGGGCGTGGCCTTCGTGTCGCTGCGGGAGCAGGTGAACACTTCGTCGCCCATGGGCAAGGCCATGTTCACCATCATCGCTGCCATCGCGGAGCTCGAGCGCGACCTGATCCGTGAGCGGGTGATCGCCGGCGTCCGCCGCGCCCAAGCCGCCGGGAAGCACTGCGGTAGGCCGAAGGTGGAGCTGGAGCTCCGGCCCGCTGTTGCGATGCTGCAAACCGGCCACTCGCTGCGGGAAGCTGCTGAAGCAGTGGGTGTGAGTCGGACGACTCTTCGCCGGCGCCTTCGAGAAGAAGGGGCGTGGCCCATCGAGCGCGAACAGGTGGGCGACGAGGCCGACAGCCGGGTCGCGTGAGCTCGCGGGCTGCCGTGCGCCCTCGAGACCGCGGCGAAAGGGGCGCCCGGGTGCCGAGTATGAACTCGGGGAAGACCATTCCGCTGGGCGGGCCTACTGCCCGACATGCCGCATGTGTTGACCAGGAGTGCGTTGTCGGTGATGGGGAGGGGACACTGGGACCGGAGCTCTGGGAGGCCGGGCCATTCCCCCACTGGAGCGCAAGAACGCTCACGATCCCTTTGAGGCGCAGACCTGGACCCACCAGGCAAGGTCCTCATCAGCCGGTCAGAGGCCACAGCGTGGTAGACCCAATACATGACTGACAACTCCAGCCCCGCCGGCCCGCTCACCACCATCTTCACGAACATGGACAGATGGCGGCACCTGCCTGCCTACCAGCTCGAAAGACGGGCGGACATTTTCTTCTCTGCCTACCTTCCCGCCGTCATCGCCGAGCACACCGGGGTCGAAGTCTCCGCTGACGTTATCCCCGAGTTGCCCATCCTGCGGAGCCTGATCTGGCCCGACAAGAAGGGCAAGTCGTCGGTGAAGGTAGACTACGCAGTCATGGCGCGGGACAGGTCCAGGGTCTACTTCGTCGAGCTGAAGACCGATGGGGCCAGCCGGCGGGAGGATCAGGACACCTACCTTTCGAGGTCTGTGGACATCGGGTTCCGGCGCATCGTACAGGGCATCGTCGAGATCAGTCAGGCCACCAGTGCGCACCAGAAATACGGGCACCTACTCCACGCCCTGGCGGTCCACGGCTGCGTCCGGCTCCCTGAGGGGCTCGACGACCACCTCTGGCCACGGGTTCGATCCGGTGTGGGGATGCTGCTTCGCGAGGTCGAGGTCACCGTCGGTGCCGGTGAGCTCGCCATCGAAGTTGTGTACCTCCAGCCCACGGGGGGCTCAGCGGGTGAGCGGGTCATTGACTTCAATGAGTTCGCTGCCCATGTGGAGCGGCACGGGGATCCGGTAAGCGAGCTGTTCGCCTTGTCGTTGAGGAAGTGGGTGGCGCGGGCAGGATCGGACAGCCCCGCATGATGGACTGGAAGAAACCCCTTCGCACCGGCCCTCCCATTCCGGCAGCCCCCGTGCACTTTCAGGGCTCGATGCGCCAATTCATGGACCAGCATCTCCTGCACGCTATTCCGCGGGTCGAGCACGCATTGGCGTGGCATGAAGCGGTCTGTCTGCATGCCCGTCAGCCAGCCAGTCGGCTTCTTGTGCGCGCCACTCCGGGCTTCAAGCAAGAGGACCATGCCGCCACCGCCAACGGCCGATTGCTCATCATGACCGACAACGCGCCGCCATGGTGGATACACGCCACCTGCTTCGCCGGTAGCCACCCGCCCTCAACCGGACTCGACACCATCCTCGATGACGTGTGGTGCTGGATGTTTCGAGCCCACAAGGGCGGCAAGAGATTTCCAGGCAATGCGAACCGAGCGGGCTGGTACGTCGCGCATATTCTCCGCGCCAAGCCCCCAGGAAACGGCGCACCAGAGACCTGGGACGACCGCACGGCGGAGCAGCGGTTCATCCGCAACATGTCACCGCTCAACCAGTTCCTCGTACCAAAGGGTAACGGCCAAGACGTGGGTGAGCGGCCTGCCGTAATCTCGACCGTGGCTGCCCTCTACAAGGAGCGCTTCGGCGACGTGTTTGGGCGGTTCCTCTCGGACGCTGGGGCACAGCCTGGAGAACTGCGTGCCGCAGAGTGGAATCAAGAAGTCGAGATGTACTCAGGCAAAAAACAGGTGGCCACGGGTGGGAAGCCGGTCTCGACGCTGCATCCCGGAGCCCTCCATACAGAAACGGTACGCTGTCCTGCAGTGCTCGGACAGACTGCCCCTGAGCCATCGACATTGTGGGAGTTGGCTCTGCACCCAGCCAAGCCACTACCTGCGAGCCTCTTGATGGCGAAGCACCCGGAAGCCCAGGCGATGACACGGCAGATTCTGAATGATGGGCTCACTTCAGCTCGGATCGTGGCCATCACAAACGCGATGTACAACCCATGTCGTCCATCAAATATGAAGAAAAGCGGCCTTCCGGTGACCGCTGAACAAGCGTGGAGGATCCTGGTCCAACGGCTCGACTACCCCCACTCGAATCGGCAGTCCAAGTGGAGGCCCCTGGTACACGCGCTGGAACCGATTCCAGAGTCGGTTCGCGATCAGATTCAACGGATGTCGATCACAGACCTTGGCTCGTTGGCGGCGGCGGTAGTGAACGGCCCCTACGCCCTGATGGTGGCAGAATAGGCCCTCCAAGATGTGGGGCTCTCAACACAATGCGGCCCCCAGCGCGCCACGCGCCCGTAGCCTGTCCTGCGGTGGTCATACCGTCTACAGGGAGGCCGAGCAGGGTGCTGGGGGCATTGTGCGAGGGCAGGAGGTGCTGGTGGTTATCCCCGGCGAATCGACAGGTTGAGGAAAATCTCACACCCGACGTTGAGCAAGGTCTGTGGCAGTCGAGTGCGAAGAGTAGCTTCGGCCAGCCGCACACTGGACCTGCTCGAGACCTACTTGCCCTTGGCCGCCGGGTCGTGGTTGAGGCCGTGGGCGTGGCTGCCCAGCCGACGCATCCACGCCCACTCCCGATGCAGCACGTCCCGCTCGCTCATCTCCGGTGACGCGAGCTCGAGGATGCTGATCTGGTAGTTGTAGCGACGTTTTCGCGCCTTCAAGTACTTGTTGCCCCCGTGGCCGTCCTTCGCGTAGCTCGTCCAGCGGCCAAGGAACCCATCGGCACCAGTGGCGGAGCCGACGTACTGCAGCCCAGTCTCTGGGCACACCAGCAGATAGATGCCGCCGACCGAACCAAGTGCGCTGCGCCAGGCCGTAGGAAGCAGGTCGAACTCATCGATGCTCGCCGTGAAGTGCCGAAATCCGGGGAATGGCTCATCGATGGGACGGCTGCGGAGCTCGATGATGGGCTTGGTCTTGTGCCACCACTGGGACCAGGTTCGCGTGCCGTGCGAGCTGTCCGACCAGTGCACAAGGATGCGCTCGGCGAACGCGTCAAACGCCGGTACGCGAGTGAGGTCCGCAGCCTCGTACCCCGCCTTCTCCGGGTAGTATCGATCGAAGAAATCCCGTTGTACGGCCCGGGGCTGCCGAAGGGCATCGATCCCCTCGTAGCTCCAACGATCCCCCACTTCGTGGGCGCACAGGAACAGCGCCCCCTGGGCACCCCCTGGCAGGACCGCGGGGACGAAGTGGAAGGCCCAGCTGCACCGATTGTAAGGCGACCTTGATCCCAACGTCTGGAAGCTCGCCCAGTGCTCGAACGATGCGGGGTCCAGGCGCCAGAACCGGAGCCCTCTGGCGTCGTGCCGGAGAAGGCGCGTCTTCCGGAAGTCGATGTCCAGCTCTCGCTCCTTGGCGATGCGCTCGATGAGGTCCTGGAACGAAATGGGGAACATGAAGCCTTCCTGTCCCGGCTGGGAAGATGTTCGAGGGGCCTATCGGCGCGATGCCGAGAGAACTGGAGCTACCCCAAACCTTGGCGGCTCCGGTGCCACTCCGCCATCCACACCATGACCACCGGGCTCCGGCCCTACGAGTCGAGGGCCTCGCGCAGCGTCCAGTGCTCCCGGACTACCTCATCTACGGTGACCGCCAGAACCCGGGCTGCGCTGGCTGCCTTGCGGCATTGCTCCGCCAGCTGCTCGTCAGTCTCGATCTTCGGGAGCAGAGGCAAAGGACCGTCATCGCTGTATTCGTCGAAATCGCCGTACTTGGTCAGGTACTCTTGGTTCGCCGCAAGTACGTCGTCGAGGATGCCCAGGTGTTCCTTGTTGACGCCGTACTGCTCAGCGACCATTTCCCATCGTTCGAACGCCGGCAGCTGGAACCAGCCTTCAAGGCGATAGGTCTGCGCCTTCGCCTTGTCCGAGTAGAAGGCGACCAAGTCGAAGGCCTCGGAGCCGAACATGTCAGCGACGGCGAGCCGCTCCCTCAAAGTATCGAGCAGAAGGATGGACTCTTGTTCGATTGTGGTGCCGGGAGAGACCATGCAGTCCGCGTATTCCTCAAGGCACCGTGCATAACGACGTAGGCCAAGTGCCATGTTGAGTAGCCGCTGCGCTGCAGATCTCTGAGGCTCGTTTCTTGTTGATTGTCCTCTGATTTCCTTGATAATATCCCAAAGCAGCCCGGCCAATGTGACCGTTGTACCAACGTCGAGCAAGGGGGGCATGTCCGCCTCCTTGGTGAAGGTTGCTGGCTGCATCGCCATCGCCGCGCAGCGCGGCAAAGATAGTACCTCGTCTCACTGACGGTGGTAGACTCTCCATCCCGTGGGCGCGAGGGGCACAGGCTCACCAGCCACGGGTGACAGGAGAGCCGCGACCATGACCACGCGCTGTCCTCACCCCCTAATCACTACGTTAAGCCCCTTGGGGGGCCCACCACCGCCAAGCCCCGACCCCACCGGAGCCCTGACCATGGCGCAGCCGATCCCCTCGAGCCAGCCCATCCCCCTCCCGACCTCCGCCCTCGACCACATCCTCATCGCCCAGCTCTTCGTCGCCTGGGCCGGTGAAGCTGGCGAAGCCCCCCGCCTGGGCTGGTGGCGCACTGATCTCGCCAGCGAGTACGGCGGTGAGGATCTCTTCCGGCGCCTGCTGCCCAACTCCTGGCCTTGGGCCGTGCTCCAGGCCGCCCGTGAAGCCGCGCGCCGCCACGACGCCGCTGGCCGGGGCAAAGACGCCGATCCCGACCGGCTCATCAGCCTCTACCGCCTGGGCTACGAGTTCGACGAGCGCATCGACGAGCGCCTGCGCGACCTCAAGGACCGCAGCAAGCCCCCCGCCCAGGCCCTGCCCGCCCTGCGCGAGCTGATCACGCCTGAGTGGAACCCCACCGCTTTCTCCGACTGGGTCCAAGCCCACCGCACCCCAGAAGCCGTTGCCGCACCCGCCGGCCGCCGCATCAAGGGTACGCCCCCCGAGTCGGTGGAGCTCCTGGTGGACCACCTGGTGGGCGCGCTGGCGCCTGTCGGCGACGACTACCCGCTACCCCACTACCGGAGGTCCGCGTGAGCTCCCTGCCGGCCGAGCATCGAGACATCCACACCCGGCTGCTCAAGTGCGCCTTGGTGGTGGACGAGGCACGCGCCTACTGGGAGCACGTCACCCCCGGTGAGCGGCCTTCGGCGCAGGTCGCCTTCGACGCCTACTGGTTCGGCGCCAAGAGCATGGACCGGGTCAAGGTGCTGCTGGCCAACTTCCGGGTGCGCTACGAGCGCTTCCCGCCCTGCCTCGAGGTGCTGCACGCCTGGCGCGGCATGGACCCGGTCACCCGGGCAATCATCGGCCACTGGCACTTGCAGCTGGCCGACCCCATCTACCGCTCCTTCACGGGCGACTGGCTGGTGCAGCGACGCATGGCCCTGCGGGCCGAGGTCACCCGCGACCTGGTGGTCTCCTGGGTCAGCGAACACGGCCCCGAACGCTGGACCATGGTCACCCGCATCCAGCTCGCCTCGAAGCTGCTCTCGGCCGCCCACA
>Ga0307987_1002170_pt1 | contig 10369 bp, 10 predicted proteins | sample EllFjometagen181_FD_203157 | JGI IMG/M metagenome (GOLD analysis project Ga0307987, IMG submission 203157) | Marine microbial communities from Ellis Fjord, Antarctic Ocean - #181 | ecosystem: Environmental > Aquatic > Marine > Unclassified | place: Southern Ocean | collected 2014-10-08 | reverse complement strand
CCATCAGCATCGGCGCGCTGGTCTCGGACTCGCCGCGAACGATGATGTCCACCCAGGGAAAACGCTCCAGGATGGGCTGCTCCACGGCCTTGGGGCCCACGCCGGCCAGGATCAGGGTCCGGTCGGGATGGCGCAGCTTGTAGGCGCGCATGGCCAGCAGGGTGAATGGCAGCAGGTTGGCCATGCACGAGAAGCCCACCACGGGGGCCGCGTCGGCCAGGAAGCGGAGGATCTCGGCGGCGGTGAACAGCTCGGCCGCGTCGTGCTGCTGGTAGTCCCGGAAGTCTACGCTGTGACCGGCGCGCTCGAGGGCGGCGGTGACGTACAGGGGGCCCAGGGGCAGGTGGCGCTCGCGCTCCACGCTGTCGTAGTAGCGCACGTAGAGCATGTTCAGGTTCAGGATGGTGATGTCGGCCATGGCCGCTCCTGGGTCGTGCGGATCAGTCGGCCTGTTCTTCCGAGGGCTCGTCGCTGGGCTCTTCGGGGGGCGGTGGGGCAGGTGCTTCCACCTCGGGTACCCGGGGGCTCATGCCGGCGCGGGTCTTCCACTCATCGTCTTCTGGAGGTTTCACAGGCTCGTACATGTCGGGCCGCACACCAGCGTTGGGCAGGATCTCTTCTACCCGTGGTGGAGGTTCGTCGGGTTCGGCGCCGCCGCTGGTCTCCATGGGGCGAAAGTCCACCCGCTCGGGCGGGAGGTCGGGACGAATACCTCGGTTGGGGCGTGCCACGTCGGGGACCGGCTCGGTGGCGGGTTCTTCGAGCTCGGGGATGGTGGGCGGCTCGTCGGGGGCGACGGGCGGGAGATCCTCTGGGATGTCCGGCGCGATGCCAGCGGGCGGTGCAGGCATGGCCGTGTCCCTGGGCGGGGGCTCGTCCGGTGCCGCGCCGCCATCGGTGGCCATCTCCGAGCGCAACACCCTCTCCCCGGCGTTGACCGCGATGTCGCACGCTACGCTGCCGGCGCCCCCAAGCAGCACCACGGCGGCCGCAGCCACCTGCCGGGAGCTGGGGCCCAGGCTCGAGCGGGGTACCGCGCTGGCCATGGCGGTGAGCTGAGCGTCGGAGATGGCGCCCAGTACGGCTCCTTCGCTCCCGGTCAGGCCCACGCCTGCGGCCTTGGCCACCCGGGCCCGCCGCTGCAGTAGCAGCTTCAGGAACTCCGGCGATGCAGCGGCCAGGTGCAGCAGCTTCTGGATGCCGGTGGGCACCGGGAAGCGCGACGGAGTGCCTTCCGGTGGGCGGCCACCCACGATGGTGGTGCGGGGCGAGGGCAGGCCCCGCAGTTTGTCGAGCCCGTCGGTTTTCTGATCTTTGGCCATGGTTGCCTCCAAGGGCGGAACCATCGTAGCAGGCCCGCCGCAGGCGATGGCCGCGACGGAGGTCCGACCTAGCTCGTGGACATGGTTTGATGATAGCGTGTTGCCATCCCTTCGGAGGTCCTCCATGCCCAGCCCCGGCTCCAGCCTCCCCTTCGCCGTGCTCGGTCTGCTGGCCATGGGCTGCGGCGACAAGGACCCCGACGACACCGGCGCGTCCCACGAGTTCAGCGACGAGGCCACCATCTGCGGCACCGTGGATCTGGCCAACGCCGACAGCGGCTGTGCTGATATGCCTCCCACCGTCAGCGTGAGCGCGGTGTACGAGGAAGGCCGCGCCTGTGCTTGGAACGACACCGGCATGGAGCGGGAGTGGGGTGAGCTGGTGGAGCAGCCTGCAGTGGTTGATGGCCACTTCGAGTCACAGGTGGGCCCCGGGGACTACGGCGTGTACGTGCGCGATGTCGCCTGCGAAGGCTGTGAGGCGGTCACGGTGGTCGAGGGCGAGTGCCGAGAGGTCACCCTGACCGTGCGTCAGCGCATCTACCTCGATGCCCCCAATGTCTACCTCTACCCCCCCGTGCCCACCTCCACACGGGTGCGGCTGCCGGACCCCGAGGCCCTGACCGCCACCTGGCCCGAGTACCCCCGCAAGGGCTGGAACGTGCTGGCCCAGCCCGACGGTCAGCTGGTCTCGAGTGTAGGCACCCACGACTACCTCTTCTACGAGGTGGCCTTCGACAAGCGGCGCATCCAGCGGGAACAAGGCTGGTGTGTGCGTGGTGAGCTGGCCCAGGTCTCCATCGAGGGGGCCATGGAGCAGCTGGGCTTCCAGGACAACGAGGTGGACGACTTCGCGGAGTTCTGGGATGGCGAGTTTCCGCGCGCGCCCTGGATCACGGTCTACCCCCAGGTGGATACGCTCCCCTGGATCGGCGTCGACCCCGAGCCCGACAGCTTCTTGAGGGCCTGGTTCATCCTTCGTGAGGGCTGTCACCCCGTGGACGCCCCGGAGCTCGAGCCTGTGGAGCGCTTTGGCTTCCACGCCGCCGAGTGGGGCATGGCGGCGCTGCCGCCCCTCGAGGGCGCTCAGGTGGTGCTGGTGCAGTAGGACCCATCGGGAGGGTCTGCGTAGATTCTGTGCAGCCCACTGACGCGGGCGTCGCTGTGGATAGGGTCCCGGCGTGCATGCCCCCTCCCCAACGCCTTCGCCCAGTCTTCGACCCACGATGTGGCGCCGTTCCCTGATCGGGGCTTCGCTGACGGTGCTGCTCGTCGTGGCTGCGGTCCAGGCTGTGAGCTTCGCCCACGCCTGGCGCTTCACCCACTTCGTGGACGCCGGTGGCCGAACCCGGGGCCCGGAGGAACTCTCCAGGGTGGATCGTGCCTGGGTGTTGGCCACGGGCGTGCGGGTGCCCCTGCCTCTGGATGGTCGCGGCCTGGACGCCCTGGGTCCCGGGGCTCGCGAGATCCACATCGGCTCGGCTCCGGCGTGGTCGCTCCCGGGTGAAGGTCGCGGTTGTGTGGGCTTGTTCCCCGGGTACGCTGCGTCGCGCTCGAGCCTGGTGGGCGAGGCGCTGGCCTTCCGAGAGCTGGGCTACAGCGTGGTTGTCGTCGGTTTTCCGGGGGACAGCACCAGCCTGGGCTGGCACGAGGCCGAGCACGTGGGGCAGCTCGCCCTGCACTGCGCCGACGCTGAATCTTTGGTGCTCTACGGAAAGTCCATGGGGGCCGCCACCATCCTGCGGGCGGTGGGGGAGCTGGGGGTGGAGGCTGATGTCCTGGTGCTCGAGTGCCCCTTCGACCGGCTGGTCACCACCGTCGGCCATCGCTTCGAGTCCATGGGTCTGCCCGCCTTCCCTGGTGCTGGTCTGCTGGTGTTCTGGGGCGGGTTGCAGCACGGGTTCGACGGCTTCGACCACAACCCCGTGGACTACGCGGCGCGGGTGCGTGTGCCAACGCTGCTGCTGCACGGGGAGCGGGACCCACGGGTGCACGTGGACGAGGTTCGGGGCATCGATGCCGCCCTCGTGGGGCCCCACCGGCTGGTGGTGTTCCCCGACGCCGGCCACGTTCCCCTGTTGGGCGCCGATGGGGCGCTGTGGCGGCGTGAGGTGGAGGCCTGGCTGGCGCGCTGAGGGATGGGGCCGTCGCTGACTACTCCCCGTAGTGGCTCAGCTCCACACTCAGGACCTCGTCGCCCATCAGGGTGACGATCCAGAGGTCTCCGTAGTCCCCCGATGGGATGCTGATGTCGTCGGACACGCCCAGGGCATCCATGAAGGTGGGGATGGTCCAGGCGTGGCCGCAGTGGAGGACCTGCTCGTGCTGGTGCTCGGCGATGATGTGCAGCGCGAGATCCTCGAAGGGCTCGATGTCGTCCACCATATCGATGACCTGGGCCTCCGACGTGGGACCGCAGGTCTCGCGGGTGCGGTTGTAGTCGGTGGCGTAGGTGGCCACGAGGGGCACGTCGGCCAGCAACTTTGCCAGGGCCTCGGCCCGGGCTTCGCCTTCTTCGGTGAGGTGGGGGTCGCTGCCCTCGCTCTCCTTCTCGGCGTGGCGCACGACCCAGGCCACCAGGGTGTCGGTGTCCACAACGGTGTCGCTGTCGCCTTCGGGAACCGTGTCAGCGGAGTCGAGCTCTCCCTTGGGCTCGCAGGCCAGCAGCAGTGCCAGGCCAGGTGCCCAGAGCCAACGGGGGAGCGGGGCGACCATGGGGCTACTCCGGGATCCAGGCCAGCAGGGCTTCGGTGCCTTCGAGGGCGCCCTGGTGGCTGGGGACCACCCACTCGACGTCAGCCGCCCGAGGGGCGATGGTGGCGGCCAGGGCACGCAGGGACGCGGTGCCTGCGTCGCGATCGGCGGAGAACACCGGCGGGGGTCCCGCGAGCTGCTCTACGGAGGTGGCGGCCGCGGCGTCGCCCACGAACAGCACCCCGCGGGTCAGCAGCGCTGCGCTGCCCAGGCTGTGGCCGGGCACGGCGATGACCTCGATCTCCAGCTCGCCCAGGCGCAGGATCTCGCCGTCCTGCAGGGTGCGTGTGATGGTCAGGCCGGTGGGCCCAGGCTCCCGGACGCGGCCGATGAGGTTGCCGGCCACCCGGCTGCCTTCTACGAGATCGGCGTCGGCCTCCAGGGCGTACAGTTCGGCGTCGGGGAAGGCCAGGGCGCCGCCGATGTGGTCGCCGTGACCGTGGGTGAAGACGATGGCCTGTACGTCGGTGGCGCTGCGACCGCGGCGCTCGAGGGCTGCCATGATCCGGGTGGCGGCGGCGTCCAGGCCGCTGTCCACCAGCACCACGCCGTCGCCGTTGTCGAGGATGAAGGCCGAGGTGTAGCCGTCCACCACGCGCTCGATGCTGTCGTTGGCGAAGGTGCGTCCGTCTTCCATGGGTTTGCCGCCCTCGAGCACGGATCGCAGGCCCAGGGCCATGCCCGCGCACAGCATGGCCAACACCGTCAGGGGCACGAGCAACAGCAACAGGGTGCGTTTTTCCATGGTGGACCGCTAGGCGTAGAGGGAGGCGGCCCCTATCAACATCAGCAGCGCCAACAGCAGCGCGCCGAGGATGAAGCCGAAGATCAGGATGGCGCAGCCGATGCGCAGCCAGGACTTGGGGAACTCCCCGGTGATGGAGCCCGTCTGGCCGTTGATCACCACCCGATGGAGCTTGTTGCGGCGGCGGTAGGCCCCCACGTAGACCGGCAGCAGCAGGGGCATGCCGTCGAGGTCGTGGAACAGGTGGGAGCCCGCGAAGGTCTTGGCGCTGTTGGCGGACGTAAGCTCGGCCCGGTGCTGGGCGGCCAGGGCGTCGCAGGCGGTCTGGCGCGCGGCGGTGCGGGTGAGCTTGCCCAGCTCGAAGGGGGCGACGGCGGTATCGGCCCGGAACATGAAGGCGTTGTCACCCGAGAACGGCGCGATGGCGTCCAGCTCGGCCCGGCTGATGGCGCTGGACGAGGGCACCAACACGCCGGTGATGCGCTTGGCGTCGCTGCCGGTGCGGGGACGCTTGCCCGACCGGGTGCTGGCGCGCACCAGGGCTGCCCAGTGTGTCTCCACCTGACCGGACCAGATCCAGGCGGGCAGCAGCAGCTGCTCGAGATCCAGCCGCGCGTCCCGCAGGTCGCCGGGGTACCAGATGCTGGCCTGGGCCTTGTCTCGGAAGACGGCTTGGGCCTTGTCGCCGTCGACCTCGAAAGGCAGGAAGGTGCCGGGGACCTCGATGTCTTCGGTGGGCATGGCCACCACGGCTTCGGATCCGCAGAACAGACAGCGGGGGTGGGGCGCCCCAGCGGGCATGGCCACGGCCCCGCCGCAGCCCTGGCAGGAAACGGCCTGCAGCGCGGTGGGGCTCATGACATGCTCCCGATGATGGCAGCCAGCGAGCCGCCGCAGAGCACCGCCATGGCTATCAGGGACAGGACGAACACCACGGCCAGGGTGATCTTGACCCAGGACCTGGGGATCTTGCCCACCACCTCGCCGGTCTGGCCGTTGACCAGCAGGCGCATGGCCTTGCCCTTGTGCTTGTAGGCCGCCATGTACACCGGCAGCAGCACCAGGCGGACGTCGCTGACGTCCATATCGGTGTGGTTGGAGATGCTCGCGGTCTCGTCGGAGGGCAGGAAGCTGCGGATGGCCGCGTTTTCGAGGTCGGCCAGTTCTTGGTTGGCGGTCTCGACCGCCTGGGCGTGGGTGACGTCTGGCAGCTCGGCGGGCCAGCCGGCCAGCAGGCCTGGGTCGAAGGGCCTGGCCTGGCCCATGTCGAAGGGCTCGAGCTCGTTGGCTTCGTGCTCCGGCAGGCCCTGGGAGCCCGAGACCAGGTGGTCGTCGTAGCTGGCCACGTGGGTGCCGGAGACGGGGTGCCATTCCGTCTCGCGCACGGTGCGGGTGCGGGTCTGGACCTTGCCGTTGACCACCGTGGTGTAGGTCTCGGTGCGGTACCAGTAGATGCCCACCCGACCCTTGTAGGTGGAGTGGGCGGTGGCGTCGTAGCAGTAGAAGGGCACCAACACGCCGTCGAGGTCTTGGGGGTCCAGGCGGCGGATCTTGCCCGGCGCCCAGAAGCTGGACTTCAGGTGGGTCTTCAGGCGCTGGGCGGCCTGGGGTTTGTCGAGGACGAAGGGCGCCACCAGGTCGACGGGCTCGCGCTGGCCGTCGTAGGCCACCAGAGGGCTGTCACAGAAGGCGCAGGCCTGGGTGAGCTGCCCGGGGGGGAGGGAGACGCGGGCCCCGCAGTGGGGGCACTCGCGCAGCTGGGAGTCAGCGCTCATACAGGGGCTATATCCGCCCGGGGTGCCCCGGGGCTGGCCAAGCACGCCACCTGCCCATATGGGACGGGAAAGCCTGGGAGGGTTCGATGGTTTTCTGGCATGAAAGCGGCATTGTGCAGTTGTTGATGATCGCCGCCCTGCTGCTCATGGCCGCTGGGATTCGCCGGCTGGTGCAGCGCCACTGGGACATCGTGATGCCCGACTCCATGGTGGCTGGGGTGATCGGGCTGATCCTGGGGCCCTCGCTGATGGATGTCCTGCCCTTCGACACCGACTTTCTGGAGAAGGTGGTCTACCACGCGCTGGCCATTGTCTTCATCGCCATCGGTCTGCAGACCCCGGTCAAGGGCAAGGCCACGGGAAACGCCCGCTCCATGGCCATCGGCATCCCCTTGTTGGCCATGCTCCAGGGTGCCATCGGCCTGGTGGTGGTGCTCAGCTGGGCCGCTATCCGCGGTGGGCCGGTCTTCCCTGGCTTCGGACTCATGGTGCCCCTGGGCTTCTCTCAAGGTCCGGGCCAGGCGCTGTCTTTGGGGAAGGCCTGGGAGAGCATGGGCATGGTCGATGGCGGCCAGATCGGGCTCATCATGGCGGCCATCGGCTTCGGCTGGTGCGCCGTATTGGGCATCCCTCTCATCAGCTGGGCCCGGAAGCGCGGCTGGACCGAAGACCCCGGGCGTGATCCCAGCACCTCGGGCGGCCCCCGGGGCGAGCAGGGCGGCGAGCGCGAGCTTCGCCTGCCTCCCCCCGGTGGCATGGAGCCCTTGAGCCTACAGCTCGCCGGCATCGGCGCGGTCTACCTGCTCTGCTGGCTCATCCTGTGGGGCGTGGGCAACGGGCTGAGCGGCAAGCCACAGCTGGTGGCGTTGGTCTTCGGCTTCCACTTCATCATCTCCGGCATCCTGGCCATGGTGTTCCGTCGGATCATCGACGTGACCCCCGTGCCCAACCGGCTGCACGACGGGCTGCTGGGCCGCATCGCTGGCAGCACGGTGGATGTGGCGACCTGTGCGGCCTTCTGTGCCATCCAGATCGCGGTGCTGAAGGCCAACCTGGTGCCCATCCTGCTCACCACCTCCATCGCGGGTGGGATCACTTTGGTGGTGGCCATCTGGGCGGCCCGGCGCGCATTCCCTTCCCACCCCTTCGAGCATGCCATCGTGTTGTTCGGCTGCAGCACCGGCACTATGCCCACGGGCCTGGCCCTGCTGCGGGTGCTGGACCCCGAGCTCAAGGGGCCGGTGGCCACCTCGGCGGTGCTGGGCGCCACCGCGGCCATCATCTTTGGCGCGCCCCTGCTGCTGGTGGTGATTCCCATGGCCGTCTCCGGCTACCCGGAGAGCTTCCCGGGCTCTGCGTGGATCGCCCTGGGCATGCTCCTGGTTTGGAGCGTCGTGCTGGTGGTGCTGCTACGCTTCGCAGCGCCTTTCCGCATCATGCGGCCTTTCACGGACTTCTGGCCTCGGAGCTAGCGCTGGCACTCATCCACGCTGGTCTGCTCGTTATCGTTTCCAGTGGCGCGGCGTTGAGCTGCGACGCCTACGGCGTCGTCGGTTCGAACGCCGCGGCCGAAGGCGGCCGCAGGTCCGCCTTCGGTGGGTTCGATGATGGGCGCTACATCAACCGCCTGGCCGTCCAAGGCGAGCTCGAGCTGGGAGCAGGCTGGCAGCTGGACCCCGGCTACATCGACGCCGACGATCCGGCGCTGCAGCTTCGGCCCGCCCCCAAGGGGGCGTTCTGGTGGCAGACCCGGGATCTGGACTTCGGGCTTGTGGGGGCCTTGCATCCCCGCTGGTACCTCGGAGACATCGCCCCCATCCTGCAGCATCGCCCCGACGTCCTGGTGGATCTGGCCCTCGACGCCCGGGGTGGTGAGCGCATCGGGGTGGACATGCGCGGCCGGGTCGATCTCGACAGCGCCCAACGTTTTCCCACCGACCGGCCCGACGCCTGGCAGCCCTGGGCCATCCCTCTGTGGGGGGCCGACATGGGCGACGGCCTGGCTCCGGTGCGGGTGGATCTTCAGCCCGTGGTGTCGTTCTACCCAGAACCGGCCACGGCCCTCGATCTGGGTGTGAACCTCGAGCTCGACCAGCTCACCTGGCTCGAGCCCTCCCGCACCCTCTTCGGCCGCGAGCCTGAGCAGCGCATGGCGGCGGGGCCTGTGGTGGGCGCCCGCTTCGATCTCACCCCGGACCTGGCACTGCTGGCCCGGGCCCAGGCGAGCTTTGTCTCTTGGAGGTGGGCCGGCGGTGGAATGGCGGGCCGTGACTGGCAGGCTTGGGGCGGGCTCGACGGTCGGGTGGCATCCGTGTTGTGGCTGCGGTTGTTGGCCGGCTATGGCGACGGCCTGGTGGGCGATGACGACTTTGGCTGGTCCCTCGGCCCTGGCCTACTGGCTTCCGGCGAGCTCGAGTTAGGCCGTGAGGGCCCCCGCAGCGTGGCGGCCGGCTACCGCCGCGGACCCCTGGATCTGCACCGCCGCGACGGCGTCCTCGAGCCCCTGGAACAGCAGCCCAGCGACGACCTCGAGCAGGCCTACCACTACGGCTATCTGCGCTTCGTGGAGCGCGACCTGCGGGGCCTCGAGGCCCGGGTCGAGGCGGGCTACCGCCACCAGGTCCCCCGTACCAACGAGCTGCCCGAAGACGCCGCGCTGGCCCGCGCCAGTGCCACGTTCTGGATGCTTGACTGGCTGGGTGTGGGCGTCACTGGCTTCTACGAGCAAGGCATGACGGTCGAGGACGGCCTGCCCCGCGAGGGACTGCAGTTCTACGGCGGCCACGGGGTGTTGAAGGTCGGTCGGGTGCGGGCCCCCAGTTGGCGCCGACCGGGGTAATCTCGAGCGCTGCTCGGTGGCAATAGTCCCACGCGCCGCGCGTAGCCGTGGACGCTTGCGCCCCCGATCGTCGCCCACACTTCAGGAATATCCCATGGAAGACAGGTACAAGCTCCCCGCCGCCACTATGCTCGCCGGTCTGTTTGCGTGGCTGGCCTTCCTGGCCCTCCACCTGACGGTGCAGCCCGTCGCCGCCCTGGCCCCCTGGCCCAGCGTGGTGCTGTGTGCCTGCGCGGGCGGTCTGGTGGCGTTCTCCGGCTTCCGCTGCCGCCAGGTGGGTGGTCCCACCCTGGGCAACATCGTGCGCACAGGGTTGTCCCTTGTCCTCGCGGGCCTGTCCGCTTGGTTGTTCGGTTGGCTGGCCGCGGGCGTGCTGTTGGTAGCCGCGTGCGTCACCGCCGCCCTGGCCCTGGTGGGCCCGGCTGAGTGCGCGGTGCCGGAGACGGCTTAGTCGCGGAGCGCTGAGCGTCCTCGTGGCTCATCGAACAGGCGTGACCCTCAGGGCAGCTCCGCCGGGTCGTAGACCACTCCGGTCTCCATGAACACCCGCGCCTGCTCCATGGCCTCGTCGGCCTGGTTGTACAGGAAGTTGTGGGTCGCGCCTTCGTACTGGACCAATCCGCCACTTCTACCGCCCGATAGGTTTCCGTCGGCGGGTAGGGTTCCACCCTCGAGGAAGGGCACGGCCCACACGGCGGGCTCGAGCAGGGGCAGGCCGCCGGCCAGGGCCAGCAATTCGGTGGTCACGGGGGGCATGGTCTCGTCGTGCTCACCTTCTTGCACCAGGTGGTGGATGGGCAGGTGGGCGGCGTGGGCGGCGGGGTCGCCGAAGCCGATGCCGGTCTCGAACTCGATGTACTGCTGCAGGCGCTCTTCGCTCATGGCCTGATCCAGGTAGCCGTCCCAGTAGCTCTGGAAGCCGATCATCATCAGG
>Ga0307987_1002169_pt1 | contig 10371 bp, 8 predicted proteins | sample EllFjometagen181_FD_203157 | JGI IMG/M metagenome (GOLD analysis project Ga0307987, IMG submission 203157) | Marine microbial communities from Ellis Fjord, Antarctic Ocean - #181 | ecosystem: Environmental > Aquatic > Marine > Unclassified | place: Southern Ocean | collected 2014-10-08 | reverse complement strand
TGAGCAACCTGGGCTCCATCAACTCTCCGCTGGTGGACCTGTCCTTCGATGGCCGGCTGTTCGAGGAGCTCGACTGGGTGTTGCTGCGGGGCTCCATCGGCTTCTTCACCGACCGTACCGTCATCGACGACACCGACAGCGACGAAACCATCACCTTCCGCAGCAGCTTCTTTCCCATGACGCTCTCCGGCTCCATCCGACATGAGCAGGGGCTCAACGCCTTCACTATCGGAGCGGGCCTGGTGGTACTCGTCTACCAGGGTGAGCTCCGCTTCGGTGACCACCCCAGCAACGGCGGCGCTGGCATCGGTGGTCCCGGAATGTCCCTGCACTCGGGCTTCTCACACCGCCTCGGTGTCGGCGAGCTCACCCTCGAGGGTCGCTATCTGCTGGTGACCACCACCCAGGGTGGCTTCGGCTACGATGGCCCCGTGGGCGGTGTGGCGGTGCTCCCTGGCTATCGGGTACTCTTCTGACACCCCGGGGCTGAGCCCCAACTACGGATCCTTCCTTGCGTCTAGTACTCCCAACGCTCTGCACCATCGCCGCACTCGGGTTGTCCGCCTGCGCGCCTGGGCTGCCCGACCCAGCGGTGACCAGCGTGTTCGAGACCTGGGCCTACAACGGTGAGACGACGGAGATCCTGATCACGGGTGAGTACTTCTATCCCCGGGTAGAGCTCGACGTGCGCGAAGCCGGGGGCCGCTTGGACCGGCAGTTCTCGGTGCACCTGGACCGAGACAGCGAGAGCTACGCCCTCGAAGGCGTCGAGCTGGGCGACTACCAGCACCTCACAGCCTTCGTGCCCGAAGGGCTCCCCAAGGGCCTCTACACCCTGGTGGTCACCACCCCCCTCGACCAGAGCGCGCGGCTGCCCCGCGGCTTCACCATCACCGACACCCGCGCGGATCGTTTCGATGTCTCCACCGACGGCGCCGCGTTCTTGGTCGAAGACGACTTCCAGGTACAGCTCAACCTCCAAGACCCCGGGGGTGACCTGTTGCTGCAGGCCATCGATGTCGTCTTGGACGTCACCAGCACCGACGGCATCGAGAGCACGGACCTGACCATCGACGCCAGCCACTTCGACGAAGCACAGCAGAGTGAGATCGATGGCGGCTATCGCGTGGCCCTCACCCTGAGGGCGGGCGAGGAGAGCCAGAACAGCGTCACCCTCACCGGGCACATCCCCAAGGGCCTGAGCGTGACCCTCTCACCGGCCGAGGAAGACTCGGTCGTCGAGCCGGACACCAAAGAGATCGAGATCACCCCCGCGTCTCTGAACACCGTGGAGCTCCTGCTCCCCCACAGCGGCTACTCCACCACCGCCGGCGATCCCTTCGACATCGACCTGAGGCTGGTGGACGGATTCGGCAACCTCATCGACTACGCCACGGCCACCCTGGTGCTCTACGAAGAGTGCGGCTCCGCGTCCCAGGCGGTGGAGTTTCGCGGCGAGACCGAAGTGGAGTTCACGGCCATCGGCGCCACCAGCCACGACTGCCCCGAAAACAGGGTGCTGGCCTCGGGCACGGTGTCGGGGAGCAGCGATGCCTTCGAGGTCCTCCCAGACGACGCCATAGAGTACGACGTGTCCGTCTTCCCCTCCACCATCATCGCTGGCGACCAGATGGCCCTGATCACCGTCCGAGCGCTGGATAGCTACGGCAACCAGGTCACGGACTACGGAGTGGAGTGGCTCGAAGAACAGGGCAAAGAACTGCAGATTCAGCTCGTGGACGAGCTGGGTGGGCTCGATGAGGAAAACCAGGGGCACGGAAATCAGGAGTGTCCAGGCTTCGAAGACGGGTACCAGATCTGCCAGGCCTGGCTGACCAAGGCCGGTAGCCCCGATCAACTCACAGCCACCGGCGACGACGGCCTCCAGGGCAAGTCGGAGGCCTTCGACGTCGTGGCCTCGGATCTGGCGGACTTCGATCTCGACCACGGCACCCCGCCCTTCACCGCCGGCCTGTCCTTCGACTTCTTCGTTCGTCCCACCGACGCCTGGGGCAACACCGTAGCTATCGATCCCACCGTGGACCCCTTCTCATTGGAAGGCACCCCCCACGAGATCTCCTGTGAAACCCCGAACACGACGACAATAGCGGGGGAGTGGTCCTACCCTTGCACAGCCACCACGGTGGAGTCCGAGCAGTTCATCGCGGTGGGCTACCCCTTGGACGCCCCCACCGTCACACGCCAGCTCGACGAAGGCTTCCAGGTGCAGAACGGAGCCCTCGGTCTGGCGGTCTTCGCTCGCTCCCCCGGCGCCCTACAGGAAGCAGGCCAGTCGTTCTCCCTCGAGATCGAGCTCTTCGATGCCTACGGCAACCCCTACATCGTCCAGTCCACCACCACGGTGACCCTCGAAGACTGCACCGGCAGCCTCGACCCCGTCAGCCTGGGCTTCGACGCCGCGGGGTTCGCGGACACCAGCGCCACCATCACCCAGGCGGCCACCGGCTGCACCATCACGGCCCTCGACGGCTCCACAACACTGGGTAGCACGGCGGTCTTCGACATCTCCGCCGGCGAGCTGGACAGCCTACAGGTCATGACGCAGGCCCCATGGGTGTTCGTCGGCGATGACTTCGACGTCGAACTCAGGGCCGTGGACGCCTACGGCAACACCGTGCTGAACTTCGAAGAGACCGTCACCCTCGACTCCAACCTCGGAAGCTTCGACAGCCTGTCGGTGGACAGCTTCACCGACGGCATCGCGTGGGTCCAGCCCGACTTCGATCATGCCGTTATCGCCGACACCCTGCTGGCCGAGACCGGCAGCGGCATCGTCGTCACCTCTCCCTTGCTCGATGTGCTGGACAGCGGCTGCGGTGTCGAGGCCGTGTTGCTGGTGGACGGGGACGACGAGCCCGTCATGTGCCTCACCACTGGCGTCGTCACCTCCACCCTGGATGCCAGTCGCTCCACCGGCTCGCCCACGCTGTTCCACTTCGACGACGGAGCAGGAAAGTTCGAGCGCCTGTCCACCACCACGACCACCACCACCTGGTCAGCCCAAGCCGCCTACCTGGTCAGCGCGGTGGCCTTCGACGGCTCGGCCTGCGGCAGCATCGATCAGGTGATCGCCTATGTGGCCGAACCCGACGGCGAACCCGCCGGTCCCGTGGAGGTCACACCCGTCGACAGCGTGCGGGTGGTGGGTAGCAGCACCGACGGCGCCACCCAGGTGGACTTCCAGGCCTTCGACTGCGCCAGGGATGTGGCCGCCTACGGCACCCTCTATGTTCGCACCACCCTCGGAGATATCAGCGGCGCCACCGCCTCCGGGCAGGGCCTGGCGTTGGTGCTCGACAGTGCCGGCCAGGGTCAGGTCACCTGGAGCGTCGCTTCTGAACTCAACGGCGGCGACAGCAGTGTGGTGGCCGGACGCGAAGGCTCGGTGGCCATCGGCTCCGCCACCATCACCGCAGTGGGCGATGACGCCCTCCCCACGGTGCTCGAGCTGGACCCGGTCGGCGCCAGCAGCGAGATCACGGACACCCTCACCGTGCGCTTCGACGACGCCATGCGCGAGGCCACCCTCGACTCCGCCAACATCGTCTTCAGCGACAGCCTGGGTCCCCTTACCTTCGACAGCATCACGATGGACGCCAGCGGTACCCTGGCGACCATGACCCTCGAAGCCGATGTGGACCTAGCCGCAGATGTCTACACCCTCGTGCTCAGCGATCAGATCCGCGACGACGCGGGCAATCGACTCGACGGTGACCGCGACGGCCTGGCCTCGAGCTTCACCGTGCAGATGGGCGGTGTGGGCGATCTCGCTCCCGATCTCGTCTCTTGCACCCCCGACACGAACACGATCAGGCCCGACGGCGACGATCAACCGGCGACCGACGAAGCCGACATGGTCGAGGTAACGCTCACCGCCAACGCCGGCGCCGACCACTGGCTGCTGGAAGTCTACGACTCGGCGTCGTTCGAACGCGGCCGATTCTGGCAAATCGCGGGTACCGCAGGTCCGGACACCATGCTGTGGGACGCCCGCGATCAGATGGGCTCGATCCTGCCCAACGGCGTCTACACCCTCGTGTTCAGCGCGGCTGATGCCGCCCTCGATCTCGGCACTTCCTGCCAGATCGACCTTCTCATCGACAATACAGTGGTGGAGGTCCCTTGAGCTCGAACAACAGCCCGCACGGCTCGAGTGCGCAGTGGATGGAGCTGGGACGCCTGGCCGAACTCGGCCTGCTCTCAGCGACCCTCGTCCATGAGCTCAAGCAGCCACTCTTTGCCATCAAGAGCCTGCTCCAGGTCCACAGTCCCGACCCCGCCGACGACGCCGCCGTTGGGCTCCAGCGCACCCTCATGGAGCAGGTATTGCACATGGAAGCCGTGCTGCGGGCCGCAGGGGGGCTGGTGCAGCGTCCCGGCGACTGGGACCAGCCCTTCTCCATCGAGCAACCCTTGCGCGCGGCCTATGAGGCCTTGGCCCCCCGGGCCCGCAAACAGGGGGTCGACTACGAGATCTCAGTGGGGTCAGCGCTGCCGGTGATGCGGGGCAACCCCGTGGCCATGCAGCAGGTGCTCACCAACCTCATCCAAAATGCCCTGGATGCCGTCGCAGACGCCCAGGAGCCCAAGCTGGTGCTCCGGGCTGCGAGTGAGCCAGAGGGGGTCCTCGTCAGCCTCACCGACAACGGGTCCGGCATCAGCACCGAACAACAGTCGCGGATCTTCGAGCCCTTCTTCACCACCAAGCCTCCCGGCTGTGGTACAGGGCTGGGCCTGTCCATCGCGCGAAAGCTCGTGCAGATGGCGCAGGGCAGCATGGAGGTCCACTCGGGCGACGGGCGGACCACCATCAGCGTGCACTACCCCCTCCAGCGCCAGCCGCGCTGAACCGTCTGTCGAGACATGGAGAGAGCCGGTGAACGAAGAACACGTGGACCCAAGCGCCTCCCTCGACCCTGTCGATCAGCCCGAAGACCACCTCGAGGGCCTGGGCGCCCGCTTCCTCGCGGGCCTGGAGCACACACGTCGCGGTCAGATCGATGATGCGACCAAGGTCTTCAGGGACATCCTGTCGGTCGAGCCGCGGCTGGCCGAGCCCCGCATGGAGCTCGCTCGTATCTACCTGGATACCGGACGCCTGGTGGAAGCCGAGGCCGAGTGTCGCGAAGCCCTGCGGCTGCTCGAGGCCGGTGGTCAATGGATCGACGAGCTCCCGGAGCCGGTGATGATGGGGCTCGCCCACGGACTACTGGCGGAGACCATCCGGCAGATCGCAGACACCGACGCGGTGATCTTCGGCGACCCCGAGCACTTCCACAACCTCAACAAGCAAGCCCGGGAACACTTCGCCCGGGCGGCCACCCTGGACCCTGAGAACCAGCACGCGAACTACCACTCGTTCTTCATGAAGCTCGAGTTCCCCGATGGGAAAACGCCGCCAGCGGCCGCTGCCTCCGAGATGCCTACCAGCGACTAGCGCACGGGGTGATCGAAGGGGGTGCCCGCCGCTTCGGCCGTGGGTGCGGGTGCAGTCCGGGACGGCTCTGGTGTCGCAGGCGCAGCACTGGCCGCTGTCGTCGCAGCAGGCCCGGCGGCGGCTGCGGCAGCAGCTGCACCCAGCCCTGATCCCGCGATCCGCACCTGGAAGCGCTTCAACAGGTATGCCGAGATCAGGGGGGAGATCGGCTTGCGGGTGAAGGGCAGGATGAGCGCGAAGCCGGTGATGTCCGTGAGCAGACCGGGGGTGAGCAGCAGCAGACCGCCGGCGAACACCATCACTCCCTCGACCATGTGGGAGGCCGGCGGTATGCCCCGGCCCAGATCCGCGCGCAGCTGCGCGAGCACCGCGGTGCCCTCCTGCTTTGCCAAGGCGGCGCCGAGCAGTCCGGTCAGCACGATGAGCAAGACCGTGGCCAGCGGCCCGATCCACTGGCCGAGGCTGACCAGCAGGTACAGCTCCACCGCAGGAATGATGGTGAAGGCCAGCAGCAACTTCCAGAACATGGCACGCTCGGGTCGGTGACCCTCAGATCCTATTCACCAGTGCCTTCTCGACCAGCCCTGCCGCACTTGACCTCCTGCCACAGCGCCTCGAGCTCCCGCAGATCGGCCTGGTGCAGATCCAGGCCCCGCTGTTCGGCCATGATCTCCAGCTCCCTGAACCGCCCCTCGAAGCGCAGGTTGGCCTCCCGCAGCGCTTCTTCGGGTCCGACCCCCAGCACCCGGGCGAGGTTGGCCACGGTGAGCAGCAGGTCCCCAAGCTCGTGGCGAATGGCGGCGGGGTCGTCAGCCCCCATGGCTTCGTCCAGCTCGGCGAGCTCTTCGTCCACCTTGGCTCGCACGCCCGCCACATCGGGCCAGTCGAAGCCCACGCGGCTGACCTTCTCTCCAGCACGGTGGGCCCGGATCAGCGCCGGCAGGGCGGAAGGGATGCCATCGAGCATGGAACGATCCTGGCTCTGGGAGGCGCGCTCCTTGGCCTTGGCGGCTTCCCAGGCTTCTGGAGCTCCGTCGAAGGCCTGCTCACCGATGGCCGGGCGGAGGATGCCGGGGTGGCGACGCCGCATCTTGGCCACGATGCCTTCACAGGCTTGTTCCAGCCCGAAGTCTCCATCCTCGTTGGCGATGCGCGCCATGAGCAGCAACAGGAACAACGCGTCGCCGAGCTCCGCGCACTGGGCCTTGGCGTCGCCCTGTTCGATGGCCTCGAGCAGCTCGTAGATCTCTTCCACCAGGTAGGGCCGCAGCGACAGCCGGGTCTGGGCGCGATCCCAAGGGCAGCCGCCGGGCTCGCGGAGCTGGTCGATCACAGCCAGCAGCTCGAGCAGGGCAGGGGAGAGGACCGGGGTCTCGCTCATGGCTTCGCCTCGCGGTCGCGGGGGATTGTCGGAACGGGGCTCGAAACGGGCGTGGGGGCGCTGTTCCTTGATAGGCTGCTGGGGTACGGCGAACCCGGAGGCAGCCTTGCCCACACCGAACCAGCCCGAGGTCTTCGGCAAGTACCACCTGCTCGAGAAGATCGCCACGGGCGGCATGGCCGAGGTCTTCCGTGCACGCTCCTACGGCATGGAAGGCTTCGAGAAGATCCTCGTGATCAAGCGGGTGCTGGACCATCTGGCCAAGGACCAGGAGTTCATCCAGCTCTTCCAGTACGAAGCGCTCATCGCCGTCGAGCTGCAGCACGTAAACATCGTGCAGGTCTTCGAGTTCGAGCAGGTCGAAGGCCAGTACTACATCGCCATGGAGTACGTGCACGGGCTCGATCTGGCCCGGCTGCTCACCCGCGCTCGACGCATGGGGCCCTTCCCCATCGGCTTGGCGCTGTTCATCACCTGCGAAGTGCTCAAGGCCCAGCAGTTCGCCCACAGCCGCGTGGACGAGCACGACCGGCCCATGAACATCGTCCACTGCGACATCTCGCCCCAGAACATCCTGGTCTCCTACGCGGGCGAAGTGAAGATCACCGACTTCGGTATCAGCCGCGCGGCCATGCAAGCCACCGGCACCCACAAGGTCGTGCGGGGCAAGTACGCCTACATGTCCCCCGAGCAGGTCGAAGGCCGCGAGCTCGACGGACGCTCCGATGTATTCAGCATGGGCATCGTGCTGTGGGAGCTGCTGGCGGGCCGCCGCCTGTTCAAGACCCGCACCCGCGAAGAGACCCTCGCCCGCGTGCGCCGCGCCGAAGTACCCAGCCTGCGAAGCTTCCGCTCCGAGGTCAGCGAGGATCTCGAAGACATCGTGCTCAAGGTGCTCTCACGCCGCGCCGACGACCGCTACGAGACCGCGGACGACTTCCTCGAGGCGCTGTCCATCAACATGGTGCGAGAGGGGCACAGGGCTACCAACAACGACCTGTCCCGATACCTCAAGGACGTGCTCGAGGCCGCCACCCGGGCGGCCGATGGCGACGGCTCCCAGCCCGCCCGGCCCGCTCGTCGCACACTCCCCCCCAGCGCCATCGTGGTCATGGCCGCCGAAGCCAGCCAGCCGCCCCGCTCCATCGCGGCGCCCCAGTCCAGCCTCGCCAATGTCATCCAGCAATGGACAGGCATCCTGGCCGAGAGCGAAGGCGAGGTCTGGGAGTCCGGCGAGGGTTCCATGCTGGTGGTGTGGATCGTCAAGGAAGGCCTGCGGGACACCCTCTCCCGCGCCGTCAGCTGCGCTCTGCGGCTGCAGCGCCTCACCCTGCAGGCGGGCTACCGCCTCTCCGCGGGTGTGGCCCCCGGCGTCGCGCGCTTGCAGAGCGACACCCAGCGTCCCGACGAAGGCTGGGAGCTGGCAGGCCCCTTCTACCTGTCGCGCTGGATGATGAACCTGAGCGCACATCGTGGTCGTGTGCTGGTCACCGAGGTCGGGCGGCGTCAGATCGCCCTGAACACCCAGCACCTGGGGCGCATCCCCATCGAAGGCAGCCGCTACATCAACCTGTACGAGGTCGGCTAGCAGCAGCGTCCGGTGAGTCGAGAGGGCAGAGGTGATGTGGGGGGGAAGATCCGAGCGCAGAAAACTGTTGACACGTCATCTATTAGCTATAAAATAAACATTATCATTGACGTGTCCAGGGTGCCCCGCTCTCGCTGACTTGTCTCTTTCTGTCTTCTGGGCCCCCGCACTCCCATCGAAGGTTTCTGTTTCCGGTTCGTCCGGTGTCTCGTCTTATGAACCCTGAGCGCAGGCCGACCCATGCAGCGCGCACTCATCTCCACCGCCCCTCTGCTCATCGGGCTTCTCGCCAGTGGCAGCCTCGAGGTGCGCAACCAGGCATCCTGGGCTGGAGTCGAACGCGTCAAGATCCGGTGGGCCGCGGGCGACGTCACCATCAACACCCACGCCACTCCCTTGGTGCGGGCCAAGAGCATGTCCTGGGGGCCGGAAGCGCCCCTTGCCTACAATGCCCATCGCGACGGAGAGATCCTCACCCTCGAGCTGCAGTGCCGCACCCCCGCACCCTGCGGCGGTGACCTCGAGCTCGGCGTCCCCGAGGGCGTGAAGCTCGAACTCGACCTGGGCGAAGGCGTAGCCAAGCTCAACGGCGCCGTGGGCGACAGCTCGCTCATCGTGGGCAAGGGCGTCATCGAGGCCAGCGCCCTGACGGCCAGTGAGACCGTTCTTCAAGTGGTCGAAGGCTCGATCACCGCGTTCTGGGCAGAGATTCCTCAGCGCGTGGTCGTGGCCACGGTCACCGGCGATGTGGAGCTCCGGCTGCCCAAGGCGGACTACGCCCTCGAAGATCAGCTGGGCCACAGCACCATGGTGGGCCTCGTGCCCGTGCCCGACGCCGCCAACAAGGTCCAGGTCACCACCATCGACGGCGAAGCGGTGATCTACGGAATCCAGACTCTGGCGTCCCTGTAGTCCCAGCCCTTCGCTCCTTGCGGGCCCTGTCATCGCCCCATAGCCATGGGGCATGAGCACCCACACCCCTCGAGAGCGCCTGCGCATCGCCATCGACGGTCCCGCCGCATCCGGTAAGGGCACCGTGGCGCGCGGGCTCGCCGCTGCGCTGGGCTACACCTACGTGGACACGGGCACGGTCTACCGCACCGTGGCTCTGCAAGCCTCTCGGCTGGGCATCGATCATACCGACGAAGCCGCAGTGGCCACCGTCGCCGCCTCGCTGTCCCTCGTGCTGCACTGGGACGGCGAGCGCTTGGCCATCCTGCTGGACGGCGAAGACGTCTCCCTGGCCATCCGGGCCGAGACTGTGGGCCAGGGCGCCTCCAAGGTCGCCACGCTCCCCGCGGTTCGCAGCGCTCTGCTCGAGCTGCAGCAGCGCCTGGCGGATGCAGGCGGGGTGGTGATGGACGGCCGGGACATCGGCTCGGTGGTCATGCCGAGTGCAGAGCTCAAGGTCTACCTGGACGCCAGCCTCGAAGAGCGTGCCGGCCGACGCCTGCTCGAGCTTCAGCGCCGAGGTGTCCCCGCGGACTTCGAGCAGCTGTGCTCAGAGGTCGCCGCCCGGGACGCCCAGGACTCGGGCCGTTCGGTGGCGCCGCTGCAGATCCTGCACGATTCGTGGCGCCTGGACACCACCAGCATGGGCCCCGAAGCGGTACTCGCAGCCGTGCTCGCAGAGGCCGTCCGCCGCGGAGCCCAGATACCCGGTTGACGCGCTGGGCCGCTCCTGATATCCCGCCGCGGCTGTCCCGGGTCATCCGAGACGGCTGCTCTTTTTATGTCTGGCCCTGCCCATCGAGAATCTCCTCGTATTGGCGCGGCCTCACGTCCTCAACATCCTCTGCCGATCCGCAATCCCGCGAGATGGGTGGACTGGTTTCCCGATATATGACATCCCTCCCCCCCGTTAACGACAACCTTCTCGACACCCCTCTCAACGATCTCGATCGTGACACCTTCGCCAGCCTGTTCGAAGACGCTCTCCAGCAG
>Ga0307987_1002167_pt1 | contig 10379 bp, 8 predicted proteins | sample EllFjometagen181_FD_203157 | JGI IMG/M metagenome (GOLD analysis project Ga0307987, IMG submission 203157) | Marine microbial communities from Ellis Fjord, Antarctic Ocean - #181 | ecosystem: Environmental > Aquatic > Marine > Unclassified | place: Southern Ocean | collected 2014-10-08 | reverse complement strand
GGACGCGCAGCCACGGCGTCACCGTGTACCAGCACATCGGCAAGGGGGGGGCGCCGCTCTGCAGGCTCGGGCGTGGGGGTGGGCGTTGCAGGAGGTAGGGAGTTCTCCTCCACCATGTCCGGCTCGAAGGGAATGTGTTCGTCTACGCCCGCCTCGGCACGGGCACGGCGTCGCCCAGCCATGGCCTCCCAGGCACGTCCAGGCTGCTTGGCGCACCAGACCAGGCCACCCCAAGGAAACGCGAGACACCACAGGGTCCCGCGTCCGGCGGCGCCGAGCGCCACACGGCTGCCGCGGCCCATCCACCCCAGCACGTGGGAGGACAGACGGCCCAGGCCCGCCATGAGCCAACGCCAGGCGCGCTCGGCCTCAACCAGGCAACGCTCGGCGCCCGCCTGCCAGTCGAAGCCCGCCGCCAGGGTAACCGAGGTGATGACCACACCGAGGACGACCAACCAGGCACCGGGCCCACCTACAGCGTCGCGCAGGCCAGAGGCAATGATCATCCCGATCACGCCACCAGGTGGAAAAAGTTGTTCCTGCCCGTGGGGCAGCGCAAGAGCCATGGAGGTGGCGATCCCGATAACCGCCGCGACCATTCCGATGCGTCCGACCCAACCGGTCGGCGCCCGACGGGCGAGGCGCCGCACGAACACAGCGGGACTGATGGCCAGCGCCCAAGCTCCGTAGCCCAACAGCTGGTAGGCGATGTCTGCGGTCCAGGCGCCGATGACCCCACCCCAATTCGAGATGAGCTCTGCGCTCGAAGACCTCGAGAAGCCCGGGTCGTCCGCCGAGTGGGACAGCAGCGAGAGGATCACAAAGATCCCAGCTAGCATCCCCACGAAGTCCAGCACCTGCACCCAGCGACGGGGTTTGTCCTCGACAGGCTTCTTGGCCTTCGCAGGAGACCGTTTCGTACGCGTAGGCGTACGCGCCACGGTGCCTTCGCCCTTGGCGCTCTTACTCTTTTTGCTCTTTGCAGCGACAGCCACGTTCAACTCCAGCAGCACCCACGACACTCATCATGCCGCGCACCTATTGACATGTCATGAGTATACCCCAACCGATGCGCTAGACAACAACGGCGAGCCGGTAGACCGGGAACGCAGCGAAGCCCCCACGCTCGATGCGCAGGGGTTCCAGACCAGACCGACTAGTACGTGAAGGTCAGGTTCAGGTTGATGTCGACGTCGTCGTACTCGATCTCGGCCAGGCCATCGACCGAAGCGCGACGATCCCACCACACCCCAGCACCGACGGCGAGCCACTCGTTGGCCGCGTAAGTGCCGTTGAGCCGAGTGCGAACGACCATGTCGGTACGGGCCACTTCACCGTGGAAGGTCTCGTAGGCGAAGCCGCCTTCAGCGCCCACGCCAAAACGGGTCCCCAGCAGCACGCGGTAGCGCAGGAACACGTAGTTGTGGAGAACGTAGTTGGTGAAGTAAGAGTCTTCCAACGACCGATCGAAGCCCAGCGCGACCCGGTGGGTCTCGCTGAGAGCGTACTCCAGGCTGGCATTGGCCAGCAGGTTGTCGAGCCCCGCCGAGTCTTCGTCAAAGCCAGCACTGACGTCGATGTCCGCGACAGCTTCGGGTTCATCGGCACCATCATCGATCACGGACTGCTCGTCGTAGACGGCCTTGTTGTAGCCAACGACCAAGCCGACAGCGACGCGCTCGGTGAAGCGGCCGCGCAGGCCACCGGACACCGTCAACAGCGAGCCGTTGGGCATGCCCAGGTAGCTACCGTACTGCGTCGTTGTCTGGCCGGCGCCAGGCTGGATGTTCACCAGGTTGTTGCTCCACTTGAACCAGTCCATGGAGGCGTTGAGCAGCACCGCGGTGCGCGGGAAGAACCGCCACTTGAAGCTACCCTCTGGACCGTAGCCCACCCGAGAGTTGTAGTTCGTCTGGTTGTCGATGTTGGCGCCTGGAGGCACCTTGTAATCATCGAAGACGAAGTGACCACCGGCCTTGGCCTCGAGGGCGCCGCCGGGATGGAAGGCCAAGGCCCCCGCCAAGTCATTGCTCAAGTGCGTGATGAGCGCATTGCTGGCGTCGTACCAGGCCTCGGACTCGCGGCTGGAGCTGGCGAAGGTCTCCGACAAGTCAAAGCCGATCATTGATTTGGGCAGCAGGCCCAGATCCAGATCGAACTTGCCATCGCGGAATCGATCGAGATTCGACAGCTCAGAGCTGAAATACTTTCGCAGATGATAGCTCGCGCCAAGATCCAGCTTGATGTCCTGCCCGTCGAGCTCGAGCTCGGCCGAAGGCACAACCATGAGCGCAAACCCCGCTTCCTCGTTGCTTTCCATGAGGTAGGCGTTGGTGCGATACTTAGAACCGATGACGAGCTTGGGGACAAGCTCTGCGTCGCCGATGCGAATGTGGTCGCCAGGTTGCGCATGAGCCGTGGCCGATACGCACACGGACGCAAGCATGACGCCGCCGATCAGCGACTTCCACCGAATGCTGCTGCAATCCATCTGTACCGTCACCGTGGTTTCCTCACGTTCAGCGCGCGCACAGCGCCATCCCGCAGACGCATCTGCGCGACACCACTAACGTGGAAGCAGGAGAGATAATGGGCTCCGCCCGGATAATCTTCAACGTCACGTAGCTGTGCCCTACTCGAACTGGCTTGTGGGAGGCGGCTGGTCACCGAAGTCGATGCCGAGGTCGAGTGCCTCGGTTTCGTCTTCGTCGGTGATCGCGGATTCTACGACTTCGATGGAGGTGGTGCCGGGCTGGGCACCCCCGCCGCCGCAGGCGTCTGCTTCTGCTCGAAACTGGCGCACCTTGGACAGTGCGATGGCGATCTTGCGGAAGTCGTGCTGAGCGCGGTCCTTCTCACCGTCGGCGAGGGCCTGCTTGAGCGCCACACCCGAAGACTCGGAGACCTCGAGCAGCGCGCGCATGGTGGTGAGTTTGCGCGAGACGCACTGGATGGCCACCATGTTGTGTTCGCGCTCGGCGGCTTCGACCATCTTTGAGACGTCTTTGACCGACGTGCGCATTTCCTCGAGGGCCATGTCCGTGAACCGGATCATTTCCTCGGGGGAGCTCTGACTGCTCTGCTCGATTTGCCCGGACACGGTCGTGTCCTGCGCGCTGGCAGCCATGGGCAGCAGCGCGACACAAAGAGCAAGGGCAACGATTAGCCTGCGAAACATAGAGTCGACCTCCCTACCAACGGGTCGGGGGGGGGCGGTGAAGAGGGATGGTATAGTCCTTCGGTCGGACTTTCAAGGCCACTGACCAGTTTGGACACCATCGACACCGCACACCTCCACGGGACAGTAGTGGACACGACAACACGGAGCGATCCGTAGAACGTGACTTTTTCTACCCGGGGGAGAGAATGAACGGGTACATGACCTCGGTGTCGGCCTCGAGGTCTGCAGGGAAGCGCCAGGTGCGGACCTTCAGCGCGATGCAGCTGGCCAGTTCGGAGTCACCGGTGCTGTTGCCCAGGACTTCGACGCTGGAGACACGACCGCTGTTGATGTACCACAACAGCTCTACGCGACCGCTGAGCTGCGGATTGGACTTGAGGCGCTGCTCGTAGCAGGCCTTGACCTGTCCGGTGTACTTGCTGATGGCGGACTTGATCTTGGCGGGGTCGCCGCCAGAGACGTCGACGGTGCCAGAGGAGATGCGGCCGGAGACCTTGGTGGCCGGGCCGTCGCCCACGTTGGCGCTGCCGCCCTTGGCCTTAGCGAGGTCACCGATGGAGGCATCATCGCGTCCGGTGCCAGAGCCGGTGCCGCGCTTCTCGCCGAGGGCTTCGTAGGTGCCCTGCTCGACGCCGCCGACCTCTGCGAGCGCCGCGTCGAGGTCGGTGCCTACGCCGCTGCCTTCGCCGAAGAGGTCGTCGGTGTAGCTACCGGACGCGGACTCGCCGCGGGTACCGATGAGCTTGAGAAGCAGTGACTTCTCCATGACGTCGGCTTCCATCTGCTGCTTTCGGCGGATTTCGTCGGCGGCCTTCTCTTCTGCGGTCTTTTCGTGAACCTCGGCTGCCGGGGCGGCTTCCTGATCGGCAGCACCACCGGCTTCTTCTTCCTTTTCCTTGGCGATGGCGGGGCCATCGCCTTCATCCAGCTCCGGTTCTTCCGCCTCGTTGGGATCCAAAGGATCGGACGGGGGGATGGCGAGCTTTACGAAGCGCTCGGGGAGCACGTCGGAGGGAAGCAAGGCAGGGGTAGGCACCGAGTTGACGTACACCACGAACACCGACGCCAAGAGCGTGAACAATCCCAAGAACCCGAGGAAGACTGGGTCGTCTTCGGTGAACAGCTTGGGCCTGAAGTCGGTCTTGTAGGTGGGGTGCAGCGGCTCGGGCGGCGCCGGAACAAACTGGAAGAGCACCGTGACGTTGTCGATGCTGATCTTGCCGCGGTTCTTCTCGGCGAGGGGGAACACCCACACATCGCCCTTGCGCTTGGCCAAGCCGTTCTTGCCGAGGGACTCGAGGGCCTGTACACCGTCCTTGGTGGCGATCTTGCCGACCATGGATGGCAGGAACCGAAGGAAGTACTTGTCGCCCTTCGCTACGAAGAGCGGGAACTTCCGCGGCACCTTAGGGAGTGGGTAGGAGAAGGTAGCCTTCGGCGATGCGCCGACGGTGACCGTGTTCCCCACACCGATGCGCTTCTCCTGGACGATCTTGCCGTCCTGGAGAATGCCGATGCGAAGCACCTTTACAAGCTGTTGCCGCGGTGCGGGTTGCTTGCTTGCGGGCTTGCGGGGGGGGGCAGCTGCCATACTTCCGTACCCTACCTGGTGTGGGGGCTTCTACCTTAATTCGACCAAGGACCCAGAGACTTTAGTAAACTTTACCGGTCAAAGGGTTCCAGAGAGATTTTTTTATCCTCTCCTGGACCACGACGCCCGTCCCATCGGAATCTTTCGACACCCTGAGGCATGCTTGGACGCGAGCTGATGGAAGAATCGAATGCCATGGTCATCGTTCGGGTCAGCAAGCCCGTACAACAACCCCAGCCTTGCTCACTGGCAGGGGGTGGCTGCCTCCCCCAGACCGCTATCGCGCAGCAGGGCTTCCCCTGCCCTCCGGGCACCGCGGCTGCCGCCGCTGGCTCGCCCCTCGGAGGTCCACCCGACCTCTGAGCCCCGCGCCTTATGAGCGCGCCGGGTCGCCGGAGGCGTCCCGGAAATTGACTCTTGGTTCAACCAGGACTTTTCGCTGCGTGGCCGGAGCGGTGACCGAGACCGAATCGAAACACAAAAAAAGGGGCGGATTGCTCCGCCCCTCATCCAGACTCGTCGATTGTACCCTCGAGCGTCAGGTGCCCTGGTACACGACGAAGCGGAACTCGGAGAACTGCGCCTGACCCGCGGTGTACATGACCTCGCGGATAACCGAGAAGGGCAAGTTCTTGTCGCACTGCATTAGAATGCGACCCTTGAACTCATGCTCTTCCGACGCCGTCATCTCGGCAAGCTGCTTGGAATCTTCGGCCTTCTCCAGAAGACGATCGTAGAGCCGCGTAATGAGCTGACCCTTCTTCTCGTCGTCGGGGACCGCCACCAGCATCTCGCCAGGGTTCTCGTCGTCAGCCTCTTCGGTGAGTCGGAGCACCTCGACACCGTCCACGACCACCATGCTTGCGGTGACCACCAGGTTGACGGCAAGCGAGGGCTTGACCATCGTGGTGGAGACCGGGAGCACAAGGTCGTCGGACGCCGCGACAGAGATGTCGTCGGTGGAGTAGGACTTGAGCAGGAAGACCAGGATGATTGTCATCATGTCCATCATGGACGTAATGGACAGTCCTCCGTCTTCCGCTTCTCTCTTCGCTTTCTTGAGAGCCATTGTCTACTCCTGTTACTCGGCGCCGCCGGCGATGACTACGTAGGGGAACAGCGTGCGGGCCGCGCCATCGGCGTTCTTGGAGTCCACATCCTCGCGGCTGTGGTCCATGACCTTCACGATGGTCTCGTAAGGAATCCGAGACTCGGGCACCAAGATGACGTTTTCGTCATCCGGGTACTCGTCCTTGATCTCACCCAGAATCCGGGTCAGCTCGAGGACATCGTAATCTTCCAACTTAGTGCATTCCGTACCGGGGCAAGGAATGGTCGGAGGACGGTCTTCTCCTTCGGCGAGCTCGGGAGCTCCTTCCGGGAAGAGAACGGCGTCGGCGCCCGCAACGGTGATGCCCATGTTGGTGATCATCAGGGACAGCATCAGGGGGGGCTTGTCGTCGGGATCCTGCTCAACCTGCTGGGGCTGGCCAATGGCCGGAAGTGTCGAATCGATCACCGCGAGGGTCACGAACGACGAGGCCATGAGCAGGAACGGGATGAGGATGGTGACGAGGTTCATGATAGGAACCAGGTCTAGTTCTTCCGCATCCTGACTGAGTTTCCTACGGCTCACGGGAGCCTCCTGCTAGCGAAGGTTGTGCCCCGAGGGGCAGAGAGGGGTGGGGGAGAGCCCAAAAGGGCTAGCCCGCCACCTCTTCCTTCAGGGAGCCGCGACGACGGGCGCCCAGCAGGTTGACGGTCTTGAGGGCGTACAGGTCGATCTCGTTCATGATCTTGGTGGTCTGGCTCTGGATAATAGAGAACAGCACCAGGGTCGGAATTGCGACGACCAGGCCGGAAGCAGTGGTGAACATGGCGGTGGAGATACCGGCCGCCAGCATGGTCTGCTTGGTTTCGGCAGAAGCACGGGCCACGGCCTCGAAAGCCATGATGAGGCCCTGAATGGTGCCGAGCAGTCCGGTCAGCGTGGCGACGTTGGCCAGCATGGACAGGAACGGGGTGCGCTTGGCGAGCTTCGGGAAGACCTCGAGGACAGCCTCTTCAACCGCATTCTGGATCTCCACGTCGCCACGGTTGGCGCGGGTGAGGCCAGCCTTGAGGACGCGGGGAAGAGCGGAGTTGGGCTCGGCGTTACAGAGCTTGATGGCACGGTCGATATTATTGGCCATGATCAGCTTCTGAATCTGGGCCATGAACGCCGTACCATTGATGTTGGCGCGGAAGACGACGTAGTAAATACGCTCGGCGGCAATCGCGAGGGCAAACACGGCAGACGCCAGGATACCCCACATGAATGGGCCACCCTTGTGCATTGCGTTGATGAAGAAGCTCATCCCGGTACCTCCTGCTGGACAGGGACTTTGTGTTGACGCTCACCTGCATCTGGGTGTACGAAACGGGACTGTTCGTCACGGATGCTGGAACGGATGGACTCTACTGAACTGGCCCCTGTTTGTCACCCGAACCCTGTCATTTCCATGTCAGAGCGGCAGACGGGACCAAGAGACGGTGTTTAAAAGGGTTCTTGCTCGACCGAGCGGACGATCTTGGGAAGGAAGGACTCGCGCAGCTCGAGCGAATAGGAGCCTTCGAGGTTCTGGCGCGTGATGACCATCATGACCTCAGGCTTGTGAACCTTACCCACGATGACCTCTTCTTCGAACCGGAAGGTCTGGCGGGACTGAGCGTGCGCGGGCTGGGCCAGCAGCGCGACCAGGAGGGCGATGGAAACAGGGACCAGGATTCTCATATGATGGCTACCTATCACGTTCTGAATGACCAGCCCGGACGGGGCGGCTAACCACCCCAGGGGTTCTCTGGCGTTGCGGTTCCTTCGGACGAGGGCTCGGCGTCTTCGCCTGTTTGGCCGGCGGCGGCGTCCGTAGCGGTCCCGGGGTCGGGCTCGCTGGGGGCGGCTGGCTCGGGCGTCGAGTCCGGAGACTCTGACACCGGCTCCGTCGGAGCGGTTCCCTGGCCCGCCGCGTCTTGGACGGCTTCCATCCACGCACCGGGTGCTGGCGCGGGTGGCGAAGGCTCGGCAGCGGGCTCGGCAGCGGGCGCCGCGTCCAGAGGAGTGGCCTCAACCGCCGTGGGCTCGGCAGCGGGCTCGGCAGCGGGCGCCGCGTCCAGAGGAGTGGCCTCAACCGCCGTGGGCTCGGTAGCGGGCGCCGCGTCCAGAGGAGTGGCCTCAACCGCCGTGGGCTCGGTAGCGGGCGCTGCGTCCACGGGAGTGGCTTCAACACCTGCCGCGGGCTCGGGCGTCGGCGCAGGTTCGGGAGCGGCATCGGCACCCGGTGCGACTTCTGGAGTGGGCTGAGCGGGAGGGGCGACCACACCCGCGGCTTCCTGGGCAGCCTGCTGCGCGGCCTGTTCGGCCTCGAGGCGACGCTGGGCTTCCTCTTCTTCCTGCTTCTTCTTCTCGAACTCTTCGAGGAAGCGCTGCTCTTCTTCCCGCTTCTTGCGGCGCTCTTCGGCGCGCTGGCGGCGGTCTTCGGCGCGGGTGGCGCGCACCTTCTCTTCCTCGTACTGGGTCACCCAGGCATCGGCGAGCTCGATGTCGGCGCCGGCCATGCCTTTGTACTGGTCGAGGATCTGCATGGCCTCGTCGTACCTCTTCTGGTGGTCACCGTAGAGGATGGCCAGGTTGAGGTACGGCTCGGGCCGGCCCGGAACAAGCTCGATGACCTTCCGGTATTCCTTCTCGGCTTCCTCGAAGCGCTCGAGGCCGCGGTAGCCGATGCCGAGGTTCATATGGATCGTGGGATCCTTGTCAGACGACTTCACCGCTTTCTCGAGCAAGGGGACCAGTGCCGCGTAGGCGCGGTTGTCCAGGTGCACTTCCGAGAGGAAGAGCATGGCGTCCAGAAGCTCTGGATTGATCTCGAGAGCCTTCTCGTAGGAAGCACGCGCCTCGAAGTGATGGTCCTGGAGGTAGAAGATGCGGCCCAGGTAGGCGTGCAGGTGGGCGTTCTCTTTGGCACCATCGACGAAGTTGAATGCGCGGTTGATGATGAACTTGCCCAGCTCGAGCCGGTCCTGCTGGATGTAGATCAGCGCCAGGTTGGCGTAGATGGACTGTGCGTTGGCGTTGATGCCCAGTGCCTTCTTGGCTTCGGTCTCGGCTTCATCGAGGCGACCCTGCCGGACCAACATGCCGATGCTGGCGACGTGGAGGTCCATGTCGTCTGGTGCGGCACGCATACCCTGACCGTAGACCTGGACGGCGTAGTTGTAGTCACCGCCGGCTTCGGCCAGCCCACCAAGGCGAAGCCAGGCGGCGCCCAGCTCCGAGTCGAGCTGGGTGGCCTTGCGGTAGGCCTGTTCGGCCATGGCACGGTTGCCGAGCTGTTCCTGGGCCAGCCCCATGTTGTAGGCCACGGTGGCCGACTCGGGCAGATCGACCTCGAGCTCCTTGAGCAGCGACAGGGCGCGGCGGGAGTCCTCGAACTTGCCTGTGGTGAGCAGGGCCGTGGCTTCGCGTGCCTTCTGGCGGCGGGCGATGGCTTTCTGCTCTTCGGTGAGCACAGCTGGCACCATGGTGGCGGGCAAGCCCGAGGTGCCGGTGGCGGAGCCGGTGGATGCTGTGGATCCGCTGCCATCGGGGGTGGTGGTGGCGCTTTCGGGGACCGCGGGCTCGGGAGGGGTCTTGTTGAAGCAACCGGACAGGCCAAGCAGCGCGAGGATGACGAGGGCGCGCATCACTCACCTCCCTGGGTGGCCGGCGCGGCTGGGGGCGGAGCGGCGGGCGTGGTCGCGGTAGGAGCAGGCGTGGGCGCCGCCGGCTCGGGTTCCGGACCGCCGACATCGATGTCCAACGGCCCCGTGCGCAGCTCGACGTGAGGCTCGCTGCTGTAGTGAGCCTCGACCTTCTCAGCCGCGTATTCCTTGGGGAAGCGCTGGTTGAGCAAGCCGATGGTCTTGGACTGCCACTCGGACCAGCGTTCGTCCTTTCTGGCCTGCTCGAGGATACGCAACGCCTGGGCCTTGGCCTTTTCTTCGACGGGGATGCGGAGCTTGTCCAGCTCTCCCTGGTAGATGAGGATCATCTCGTCGTTGAAGCCCTTGGGGGGCGGAGCGTCGAAGAGCATCTGGGCATAGTCGAAGTGAGCAGCAGCCTGGATGTACAGGGCGGCGGACGAGTAGGTGAAGTCCGGGTACTTCTTGATGAAGGCCAGGCAGGCAGCGGCCAGGGCGCCGAGCTCTTCGGGCTTCTCCTGAACCAACAGCGGAGCGTCGTGCTCCTGGTCGCCCGTAAACTTGACGTCACGGAACTCTTCGTACTGGGCCCACAGGACTGGGAACGTGCCTTCGGCCGCGGCCTTGATGCCAGCGCCAGGGATCTTCTGACCGGCGTCGACGAAGCCGACATACATGCTCTCGAGTTCGACCCACTCGCGCTCGACGCTGCGCTTCTGGCCCTGGTTCTCGAGGATCTTGATGATCCGGTACTGTGCCGTCAGGGCGTGGTTGACGTCGGTGTCGCCGTAGGTGCGCAGGTAGCGACGGTAGAAGTCCAGCGCCTGGCGCTCACCCACCTGCTCCCACTCGTTGCCGGCCAGGTAGTAGGTCTTTTCGGCGTCTTCG
>Ga0307987_1002166_pt1 | contig 10398 bp, 6 predicted proteins | sample EllFjometagen181_FD_203157 | JGI IMG/M metagenome (GOLD analysis project Ga0307987, IMG submission 203157) | Marine microbial communities from Ellis Fjord, Antarctic Ocean - #181 | ecosystem: Environmental > Aquatic > Marine > Unclassified | place: Southern Ocean | collected 2014-10-08 | reverse complement strand
CTGATGAATGTGCACACGCTGCCAGCGCCCCAGGGGGCGAGCGGCAAGACGGAATACGAGTTCACCTTTGAGCCGAGCGACGATTTCGCAGAGAAACTGGCCGTCCGCCGGGGGCGCTTGGTGGCGGCGCGCGATGCGAAGATGGCGGAGATGGCAGCGCAAGACGCGGCCCGACAGGCACGGATCAAGGCGGCTGGCGGCGTCGTGCTCTATCCCACGCCACAGGCCTATAAGCGGTTGCCGGGGGAGTTCCTTGTCTCTGGCGAGACCGTCATCGTGGTGCCCGATGGCGCGAGCGAGGTGGAACGGCGGAGCCCCGAACGGTTGCGCGAAGAGCTGGCCGAGTACCGTGGCCTTGAGCTTCAGATTGTGCCCGAGAGCAAATGGTCGGGCCAGGGCTCAGCGATTCTGATCGGCACTGCCACGGCTAGGAAGGCCCTGGCGGGACGGGTGGAGGCCACCCGCAAGGAGGCGTTCTCCTTGGCCATGACGAAGGACCGGGTGCTGTTGGCCGGTACGGATGCGGCGGGTACATGGTACGGTGTGCAAGCGCTGCTGCAACTGCCGCGTTGGCAGGACCGGGCGCTGGTCATGCCCTGCGTGCAGGTGGATGACTGGCCCGATTTCGCCGTGCGGGCGATGACCCTGACCTTGGGGAGCCCGCGCCAGATGTACTTCCTGCGCCACACGCTGCGGCGGGTGTTGCCGCGGCAGCGGGTGAATATGGTCTTCGTTGGCGGCGCAAGCCTGGGCAAGATCCGCTGGCCGAGCCATCCTGAGGCGGTCACCGGCGATGCCTTCACGCCAGCCCAGATTCGCGAACTGGCGGATCTGGCGCGCGCCAACTTCATCGAGCCGGTGCCTCACATACAGGGCTTCGGCCACACGGGGCCGCTGATCCGCACGCGCCCCGATCTGCTGGCCGCCAAAGGCGGTAGCCAGCCGTGCTTCGACATCACCCGCAAGGATGTTCGCGCCTTCATTTTCGACTTGTACGCGGACGCTATCGAGGCGTTCCAGGCCAAGCAGTACTTCCATGTGGGGTTCGACGAAGCACAGGGGCTGTCCCTGATCTGTGGCGACCGGCCCCATGCCGAGGTGGTGGCCGAGCATATCACCGAGGTGAACGCCTGGCTGAATAAGCGAGGGCTGCGGATGATCATGTGGGCCGACATGCTGCTGGACCACGAGACCTTCGGCAAGAGCTCCGCCGCCAACAGCATGGCCCCGCACTACGGCAATGTGAACACGGCCCCGGCTCTGTCCATGATCCCCAAGAACATCTTGCTGGCGAATTGGTATTACGCGTCGGCCGAGGAGCACCCGCAGATACCGCATCTGCAGAAAGCCGGGTTCGAGGTCTTCCCGACCACCTGGTACCGTCCCGAGAACAACTTCCGGTTCCTGCGCAGCGCCAAGCAGGCCGGTTCCACCTGGGCCGCCGGCAGCAGTTGGATGTATTGTTCCGCCACCAATCCGACCATGATGGGCTCTCTACTCGGGGAGTACGCCTGGACGGCGGGGCGTCCGGCTCTGGATCAGCTCAACTACGATGAACTGGCCCTGTTCCATGATCTGCTCCAGTCCCCGCGCATCTCGGACCGTCCGCATCGGCAGAAGCCCATCGATCTGGGGGAGGTCGCCAACCGCGACCTTCTCGACCGGATTCCGGGCGATGGCAAGGGCTGGCTGGATCTTGGTCCTTCCCGCGACCTCTCAGCACTCAAACCCGGGCGGCTTGAATCCGCAGTCCATGACCGCACGATCCCCTTCACCGTGCCGGGAAAGGGGAGTGCCCAGTGCGTGATGGTGCAGGGCAAGAAACTGGCACTGGGGGATGTGCCTCAAGCCGCAACTGTGCCGGTTGGCGGGCGGGCCGATGCTCTTGTCTTCCTGCATGCAGGGACGGCCGATCATTCCGGCACCGGGCCTGCGGGGATGTACCAGGTCGTCTACGAGGACGGCAGCACGGTTGACTTTGCCTTGCGCAACTCGCTCCACATTGCCGGTTGGCTCAAGCCGAGGTCCTATGGCTCGTGGCGGACCGCCCGGCAACAGACCTACTGCCGCGACGCCACTCTCGGCTGGCGCGGGTTGACGCTCGACGGCCGCACCGCAGAGCTGTCCCTCACCGAATGGCGCAACCCCAAGCCAGAGCTAGGCATCCGCGAGATTCGCCTGACCGCGCCTGCGGACGGCGCCCTGGCCTTGGTCGGGCTGACCGCGCTGCTGGGGCTGTAGAGGGGCTCACGCCCAGTCGTCCGGAAGCCAATGGGCGGCATGGGCGGCATGGACAATGGCCGGGGTGGATGGCATCTGCGGGTGCCCTGCCTGGTCCTTGGCGTGGGTGCGGCCAGTGGACTGGTCCTTGCCATTGAAGCCGCGGGACCCCCATCGCGGGTCACTATGTCCTGTCGCGGATACCCTCTCGTCTCTCGCAACACGCGTCGGAGAAAGAGAGTAGGGCTCGCCGTGCCAGGACTGCCTTCTGGCTAATAGAGAAAAAGATCGCTATTGCTCCTTGACTCTCCGCTCGGGATGGCTACTTTTACATCGATAGCAAAATATCGATACGTGCGGGTCTATTCTTCCCGGTCGCTGGTGCGCCGAGGGATTCCGCCCAAGCAAGGAGAATGACGACATGGCAACCACGATTGAGACGCTCGAGGCGCTGATTCAGCGTGTGGGCGACGCCCAGGCGGAGTTCGCGACCTTCTCTCAGGAGCAGGTGGACGCGATCTTCCGGCGGGCCGCCTTGGCCGCCAACGGAGCTCGAATTCGCCTGGCCAAGATGGCGGTGGAGGAGACTGGCATGGGGATCGTGGAGGACAAGGTGATCAAGAATCACTTCGCCTCCGAGTTCATCTACAACAAGTACAAGGACACGCAGACCTGCGGCATTCTGGAGGAGGATTTGACCTACGGGCTGCGTAAGATCGCCGCTCCAGTGGGCATCCTCGCCGGTATCGTCCCGACCACGAACCCGACCAGCACGGCCATCTTCAAGGCCTTGCTGACCTTGAAGACGCGCAACGGCATCATTTTCAGCCCTCATCCCCGGGCGAAGAAATGCACCATCGAGGCGGCCCGCATCGTGCTCGATGCCGCCGTGGCGGCGGGCGCTCCCGCCGGCATCATCGGCTGGATCGACGAGCCGAGCGTGGCCCTCAGCAAGCATCTGATGCAGCACCCCCGACTGGCCATGATTCTGGCCACGGGCGGTCCCGGCATGGTTCACGCCGCCTATTCCAGCGGCACGCCTGCGGTTGGCGTGGGCGCAGGCAACACCCCGGCGGTGATCGATGAGACGGCGGACATCCAGATGGCGGTCAGCTCGATCCTGCTCAGCAAGACCTTCGACAACGGGGTGATCTGTGCCAGCGAGCAGAGCGTGACCGTGGTCGAGAGCCAGTACAAGGCCGTGCGCGCCGAGTTCCTCATGCGCGGCGCGGTGATCGTGAACGCCAAGGACACCGACAGACTGCGCGCCATTGTTGCCAAGGACGGCCGGATCAACGCGGCCATCGTCGGCCAGTCGGCTGCCAAGATCGCGGTCATGGCCGGCATCGAGGTCCCCGAGGACGCCAAGGTGCTCATCGCCGAGGTCAAGAAGGTGGGCCCCGAGGAACCGCTCTCCATGGAGAAGCTCTCTCCCGTGCTGGCTCTCTACAAGGCCAAGGATTTTGCCGCAGCGGTGGACAACGCGGTGAAGCTGGTCGAGTTCGGCGGGATCGGGCACACGGCCGTGCTCTACACCGATCCGCTCAACCAAGACCGGGTGAAGCTCTACGGCGAACGCATGAAGACCGGCCGTATTCTGATCAACATGCCCAGCTCGCAGGGCGCCATCGGCGACATCTACAACTTCCGGCTTGAGCCCTCGCTCACCCTGGGGTGCGGCAGCTGGGGCGGCAACTCGGTCAGCGAAAACGTCGGCGTGAAGCACTTGATCAACGTCAAGAATGTGGCAGAAAGGCGTGAGAACATGCTGTGGTTTCGGATTCCCCCGAAGATCTACCAGAAGTACGGTTGCCTGCCCATCGCCCTGCAGGAACTGGCGGGCAAGAAGCGCGCCCTGATCGTGACCGACCGGCCCCTCTTCGATCTGGGCTATGCAGAGAAGGTCACCTCCGTCCTCGAGGACATCGGGGTGGACTACGAGGTCTTCCACGAGGTGAAGCCCGATCCCGATCTGACCACGATCCGCAAGGGACTGGCGGTAATGCAGGACTTCAAGCCCGATGTGGTCATCGCCCTGGGCGGCGGTTCGCCCATGGATGCGGCCAAGATCATGTGGTTGATGTACGAGCATCCCGAAGTGACCTTCGAAGGCATGGCCCTGCGCTTCATGGACATTCGCAAGCGGATCTATGCCTTCCCGACCCTCGGCAAGAAGGCCATCTTAGTCGCCATCCCGACCACCTCCGGCACGGGCTCGGAGGTCACCCCCTTCGCCGTGGTCACCGACGATGCCACCGGGCGCAAGTACCCGCTCGCGGACTACGAACTGACGCCGGACATGGCCATCGTGGACAGCGAGCTGGTCATGACCATGCCCGCCCGGCTCACCGCCCACAGCGGCGTGGATGCCCTGACCCATGCGCTGGAAGCCTTCGTCTCCGTGCTCAGCACCGAGTACACCAACGCCCTGGCGCTGGAGGCGATCCGCATCCTCTTCAAGTACCTCCCGGCGGCATACCACGAGGGGGCCAAGAACTTGAAGGCCCGGGAACGGGTTCACAACGCCTCCTGCATGGCGGGAATGGCGTTCGCCAATGCCTTCCTGGGCGTTTGCCACTCCATGGCCCACAAGCTGGGGGCCGCGCATCATGTGCCGCATGGTCTGGCCAACGCGCTGCTGATCAGCCACGTGGTGAAGTACAATGCGACGGACGCGCCAGTCAAACAGGCGGCCTTCCCGCAGTACACCTACCCGTCGGTCAAGGAACGCTACGCCCGGATTGCCGACTACCTCAAGCTGGGCGGCGAGACGGTTGACGAGAAGATCGACGCCTTGGTCGCGGCCATCGAGGCGCTCAAGAAGGACTTGGACATCCCGGCCACGATCCAGGAAGCCGGCGTTCCCGAGAAGGAATTTTTCGCCGGACTGGATGCCTTGGCTGAAGAGGCCTTCGACGATCAGTGCACCGGGGCCAACCCCCGCTACCCCCTGATCGCCGAGCTCAAGCAACTCTACACCGACGCCTATCGCGGCGACCTGTAGACAGCCATTCCCTCCCCCGGCTCGGTCAGCGGGCCGGGGGATTCACAACGACAAGGGATTGTGGCATGGATACCGACATTCACATCGTCATCTGCATGGGAAGCTCATGCTTCAGCCGAGGCAACGAGGAGAATCTGGAGGTCTTGGAAGAGTACCTGGCACAGCACGGGCTAACTGCCCAGGTGGATCTAGCCGGGAGCCGTTGCGAGGGGGCCTGCACCGAGGGTCCCAATCTCACGATCAATGGTTGCCGCCACCGCCAGGTGGATCGCGGGACGCTGGTTGATCTTCTTGACGAGACGTTCGGCCGGCAGGCGAGGGCGGATGCATGAACCGCCAGTACCCCATCTATACCGTGGCCACCGAGTGTCAGGACTGCTGCAAGTGCGTCCGGCAATGCCCGGTCAAGGCCATCAAGATCGAGAATGCCCGGGCCACGGTCGTGCCGGAGCTATGCATCGCCTGCGGCCATTGCGTGGCAGTCTGCCCGTCCGGTGCCAAACGAGTTCGCAACGATGTGGGCCGCGTGCGGCACCTCTTGGCTTCCGACCGGCCAGTCTATGTCTCCCTCGCCCCGTCCTATGCCGCCGCTTTCCCCGGCGTTGCCCCAGCCCAGTTGCTCCATGCCTTGCGCCTGCTCGGGTTCGCGGGCGTAAGCGAGACGGCCCTTGGTGCCGAGCAGGTCACCCAGGCGACCCAGGTCGAGCTCCGTGCCAGCGACCAGCAATTGGTGCTCTCCACGGCTTGCCCATCGGTGGTGCAGTTCGTGCGCAAATACCTTCCTGAACTACGCGATTCCCTGAGCCCGTTGCCATCTCCTGCCCTGGCCCATGCCGCCTTCCTTCAGGAGCGGTTTGGCCCTGAGGCGGCGGTGGTGTTCATCGGCCCCTGCATCGCCAAGAAACTGGAATCCGACCAGCACCCCGAACGGCTGACTGTGGCGTTGACCTACGACGAGCTCCATGCCTGGTTGGCCGAGGAAGATGTGGACCCGGTTTGTCTGTCGCCCGAAGGTCAGGACCAGTTCGTGCCCGAGACGGCAGCCGGTGGTCGCCTCTTTCCGGTGGAAGGGGGGATGATCCAGGCGGCGGCTGGCAAGGACTGGCCCGCCAACTGGCAGGGCATCCCGTTGGCGGGTATTCCCGAGATCGACCGCCTGTTAGCCGGGATCGTGCCCGAGGAGTTGCCTTGCCCCGTATTCCTTGAGTTGTTGGCTTGCCCCGGTGGGTGTCTGAATGGGCCGTGCTGCCGGAATCAGGAGGCACCGCTGGCCCACTGGCTGGAGGTCCTTGTCGGGGCGCACGCTGGCGAACATGCGGGCTGCAGCACGCCCAAACCCCTGGCTGCTCCTTGGGTGGAGCCGGTGCTGCGCAAGGCATCCTCGGCTACGCGCTTGCGTCTTGCTTTGGCCAAGGTCGGCAAGACCTCTCCTGAGGACGAACTGAATTGCGGTGGCTGCGGCTATGCCACCTGTCGCGACTTCGCCCAGGCGCTTATCGATGGTCGGGCCGAATCGTCCATGTGCCTGTCCCACCTGCGCCAGCAGGCCCAGCGCAAGGCGAATGCCCTGCTCCGTTGCATGCCGGCCGGGGTTGTGGTGGTGGACGACCGCTTGCAGGTGGTGGAGTGCAACGAGATCTTTGCCCGCATGTTCGGCGAGGAAGCGATGCTGGCCTACGAGGCCCAGCCAGGGCTGGCCGGTGCCGACCTGGCGAAGCTCTTGCCCTTCCCCGATATTTTCGCCGCCGTTCTGCGCACCAATCAGGACCTTCGGCGCCCGGGTCTGCGCTGCGGCGAACGCATCCTCGATGTGACGGTGTTCCCGGTGGAGCCCGGCCAGACTGCCGGTGCCGTGCTCACGGATGTGACGTGCACCGAGTTGCGCCGTGAGCAGATCGCGGAGCGGGCCAGCGAAGTGATTCGCAAGAACCTGCTTACGGTCCAGGAAGTGGCTTGCACCCTGGGCGAGAACATGGCCGATACCGAGATCCTGCTCCGGTCCCTGGCTGAGGACTACGGCGCCCGTCGTGCTGCATCCGAGGACGTGGCGGGGGATTCCCTTGGTGGGCTGGACAAGTGGGGGAACCGGCCATGAACCCCGAGCTATTCGTGGATGTGTATACGGCCCAGTGCAACAAGCACGGCGAAGCCAGTTGCGGCGACGCCTTCAAGTCGGCCCGCCTCGATGGCGGACACCGCATCGTCTCTGTCCTCTCCGATGGCCTGGGCAGCGGGCTGAAGGCCACCCTCCTGGCCAATCTCACCGCCAGCATGGCTGTGAAGTTCATCGGCAGCGATGCCGAGATCCTGCCCAGTGCCGAGATGATCATGGACGCCCTGCCGGTCTGCCGGGAACGCGGCATCAGCTATGCCACCTTCACCGTGGTGGACTGTCGACTGGACAGTGCTACGCGCGTAATCGAGATGGGTAACCCGCCCTTCTTTCTGCTGCGTGGTAGCGCGGTGGAGGAGATTCCTCACCGCGAACTGGTTTCGCCCCGCTGGCGCAACCGACGGTTGCGGGTCTACGACTTTGACATCCGTCCCGAGGACCGCATTGTCGCCTTCTCGGACGGCATCACCCAGGCTGGACTGGGGCGCCCGCCCAACAAGTTGGGCTGGCGTCGTTCCGGTTGTCTGGAGTACGCCCGGGAGGTCGTGCAGCGGACGCCACAGATCTCGGCCCGGGGACTGGCCAAGAAGATCCTGAGCCGGGCGCTCTCGCAGATGCCCGAACGGCTGGCCGAGGACGACATGAGCTGCGCGGTGCACTACTTCCGCCAACCCCGGCGGACCCTCGTCTTCACTGGCCCCCCGTTCCACAATGACCGCGACCGCGAGACCGCCGAACGGGTCAGCCATTTCCCCGGCCGCAAGGTGCTCTGCGGAGGCACGACCGCCAACATCGTCGCCCGCGAGTTGCGGCGGGACCTGCACACCGTCCTCGGCAGTGGCAAGGGATTGCCCTCCATTTCGGAGATGGCGGGCATGGACCTGGTCACCGAAGGGATCCTGACCCTCACCGCCGCCGCCCGCATTCTCGAGGGGGAGCAGCCCGAGCGACGCAACGCGGCCCTGCTGTTGGTCGAGGTATTGCGGGATAGCGATGTGATCGAGTTCCTGGTCGGCAAGCGGATCAACGAAGCCCATCAGGACCCCTCCCTGCCGATCGACCTTGAGATCCGCCGCAACATCATTCAGCGCATCACCGCTGCGCTCCGCGACCGCCATCTCAAACAGACCACCATCGAATACATCTGAGGAGTGCTGCCATGTCCGTGATTCTCGTCGAAATCTGTTGCGGAACCACGTGCCATGTGATGGGCGGGGGCGACCTGGAAGAGCTGGCCAGTCACCTGCCTGCGGCGGTGGCTGGAAAAGTGGAGATTGCCGGCTGTCGGTGCCTCGGGCAATGCCGCGACGGCGCCTTCGGACGCGCGCCATTCGTGCGCATCGCGGGCCAGATCCACGACCAAATGGACTTGGCCCGGGCAGTCGAACTGACGGTGGCGGCGGTGCAGGCTGCCGGAAGGGGCAATGATGTACGTTGACAACCAGACCGCCCGCTTGCGGCGCGAAGTCATGATCCGAGTAGCCCGCGCCTTCCTGGACGGTGAGTTGGCTGCAACCATCGACCACATTCCCCTGGCCATGCGCCCCCGTGCCTCTGCCTCTTCGCGCTGCTGCATCTTCCGGGACCGCGCCGTGATTCGGGCACGCTGTCTTGCGGCCCTCGGTTTGCCGGCCGAGGCCGATGACGAACTCTCCAGCCTGGCCGATTACGCGGGGCTTGCCATGGCTCGCGCCAAGCCGGAAGGGCCGTTGCTCAGTGTCTTCGATGTCGCCTGCAGCGGTTGCGTCCCTTCCCGTCACCAGGTGACCAACGCTTGCCAGGGATGCGTGGCCCGGCCCTGCACGTTGAACTGCCCCCGCGATGCCATCACCATTCGCGACGGGCGTGCCCAGATCGATCCCGAGGCCTGTGTCAATTGCGGCAAGTGCGTGGCAGTTTGCCCATTCCATGCCATCGTCCGGCTCCCGGTCCCCTGCGAGGAGGCCTGCCCAGTGGGGGCCATCGCCAAGGACGATACTGGCAAAGCGGTGATCGACTTCGAACGCTGCATTTCCTGTGGTCGTTGCCTCCGGGCTTGTCCCTTTGGCGCGGTCATGGAGACCAGCCAGTTGCTTGATTTGCTGCGAGCCCTGTGCGCCCGCGAGCCGGCAGTAGCCCTGATCGCCCCCTCCATCGCTGGTCAGTTCCCCGGCACCATGGGCCAGATGGTCGCGGCGCTGCTGCGCCTCGGATTCACTCAGGTCATTGAGGTGGCCGAAGGTGCGGAGGAAGTGGCTCGTCTGGAAGCTCGCGAGTGGGGCGAACGCATGGCGCAGGGCGAGTCGTTCATGACCACTTCCTGTTGCCCCGCCTACTTGGCGGCGGCTCGCAAGCATGTACCGGAACTGCTTCCCCATCTGTCCTCGACCCCTTCCCCCATGCGGCTTGCTGCCGCTCGGATTCGTGGCGAACGCCCCGATGTCACGACCGTATTCATCGGTCCCTGCATCGCCAAACGCCAAGAGGCTATGCATGATGCCAACACCGATCTCGTGGTCACCTACGAAGAACTCGGGGCTGTATTCGTTGCGGCCGAGATCGATGTGGAAGAGCAGCCCGAGAGGGCGTTGGCTGACGTGGCCATTTCTCAGGGCAGGGGCTTTCCCATGGCTGGCGGCGTCGCCGCTGCCGTCGCCCACTATGTCCCCGCTGACGAGTCTCTCCGTGCCATCTCCATTGATGGCCTGTCCAAGAAGGCCTTGCGCCAACTAAAGGCCTTCGCCTGTGGGAAGTGCCCGGGCAACTTGGTGGAGGTCATGGCTTGCGAGGGCGGCTGCGTGGCAGGCGCTGGCGTCATCGCTCGCCCCGAGCGCGTGGCCCGCGCCGTGCGGAAGCTGGCCGAGGAAGGGAGATCGGGGTGATGGGATAGGGGGCCAGCGGGTTGCCCTTCTGGCGCTGGTTGGGTTATCCGTGCTCTCGGGTCTCTGAGTTGCCTGGGTCTGCCCTGCCTACGCGTCGGGTGGCATGGCATCACTGGGCGGCCGTTTCCCCCTGACGACGAACACGGCGTACAGGGCGGGCAAGGTCAACAGGGTGAGGATGTTGTCGGCCAGGACCGCCC
>Ga0307987_1002165_pt1 | contig 10400 bp, 5 predicted proteins | sample EllFjometagen181_FD_203157 | JGI IMG/M metagenome (GOLD analysis project Ga0307987, IMG submission 203157) | Marine microbial communities from Ellis Fjord, Antarctic Ocean - #181 | ecosystem: Environmental > Aquatic > Marine > Unclassified | place: Southern Ocean | collected 2014-10-08 | reverse complement strand
GGATGTCGGCGTTGAGGATGGGGATGGGGATGCCGACCCCGAGGGAGAGGGAGACGCCGTAGCCGGGGAAGCTGGCCCCGCGCACGTACTCGGGATCCATCTTCTTCATGTCGCCGGTGAGGGCGATGGTACCGGAGCCTTCCTTGGGGACGTCGTTGGGGGAACGGGCGCAGGTGGGGGAGTGCTGGGTGCCTTCGGCATGCACATGCCCGCGCGCGCCAGCCAGCCAGACCGCCGTGCCAATCCCGATGGTCTCGTACAGAGGGTCGTTGAGCAGCGGCGAGAGCTGCCCCGCCGAACAGTAGGTGGCATTGCGCATGTGTGGTTCGAGGATGCCGAGGTAGGTGTGGATCTTCCGCGCCGAGCAGTTGACCGCTATGTTGTAGTTCTGGTAGCAGTTGCGGGGGTTGACCATCTGGGCCTGGTTGAGGTCGTCGATGGTGAACCAGGTGCGGATCTCGCGCCGGGGGTAGTCATCGGTGCCGTAGGAGAGGCCGAAGAGCTGCACCGTCTCGCCGGCGACGAGTTTCTCGATCACATGCGCGCCGCCGAACTCGAAGCGGCCGGGGTAGTTCATGTTGGCCGGGTCGTTGTAGCGGAGCTGGGTGGCCCCGAGGAAGACATCGACGGCGGCGAGGCCACTGTAGGCCGGCACATCGTCCAGCCAGGCCTCGCTGATCCGCATCTTGGGCTTGCTGTGCCCGAAGTTCAGGAAGCAGCCCGAGGAGCACATGGGGCCGAAGGTGGCCGTGGTGACCACATCCACCTCCTGAGCGGCTGCGTCGAGCCCCTTCTGATCCACATAGTCGATGATTTCCTCCGCCGTGAGGACCACGGCGGTGCCGGACTCGATCTTCCGGTTGATTTCCTCATACGTTTTCATACGGTCTGCCGTTGCTGGTTGGGCGGATTGGTGGGGGAGTGTCACCGACGGCTATAAGCCGGATTCTGTATTCCCGCCGAGGCGGGACGACGACCATTCATCTAAGCGACCGGAACCCGGGACTCAAGCGATGCGGGCCGCATCATCGCCCCCTATTTGGTCTTGCTCCAGAAGGGGTTTACCCTGCCCCGGTGGTTTCCCGGACCGGGCGGTGGGCTCTTACCCCACCTTTTCACCCTTACCCCCGAAGGGGCGGTATATTTTCTGCGGCACTTTCCTTCCCACGGCATATGGTCCGTGGTATCCCGCTGTAGGGCGGGACTTCCTGCCCTGTGGAGTCCGGACTTTCCTCCCCCCGTGCAAGCACGAGGAGCGGCCGTCCACCGTCGGTGACAGCAGGTACCATACGTCCCCGGTCGGCGACGTGCCAGCCTGCGCGGTACGGGATTCGCCTGGGACGGGCAGAGTACGGTTTGGGCGTCTACATTGTTGAATACGGGGCGGGCTCCCCTCGTCCCTCTTGTTGAGGCTTCGGCCTAGACAGACCAACACATACAAGGCGAGCAAGATCATGAACCTGTTCAGACATGCCGTGCGAACGCTGCTTCTCTCGGGACTGGTTGCGGGAACTGCCATCGCGGCCGAAGGCCCGTGGGTGACCGATTGGGAAGCCGCCAAGGCGCAGGCGGCCAAGGAGAAGAAGACGCTGCTGATTGATTTCAGCGGCTCGGACTGGTGCAGCTGGTGCATCAAGCTGGACAAGGAGGTCTTCGCCCAGGACGCGTTCCAGGCAGTGGCCAAGGACAAGTACGTGATGGTCCTGCTGGACTACCCCCGCGACAAGTCCGGGCAGTCCGAGGAACTGCAGGCGCAGAACAAGAAACTGCAGAAGGAGTTCCAGGTCCGCGGGTATCCCTCGGTGTACCTGGCCACTGCCGATGGCGCTCCCTTCGCGAAGACCGGTTACCAGGCCGGCGGCCCCGAAGCCTACCTGAAGCATCTTGATGGATTCATGGCGAAGCGAGCCGAGGTCGCCAAGCTGGAAGCATCCTTGGCCAACGCGAAGGGGTTGGAGCGGGCTAAGGTCCTGGACGAGCTCTGCACCAAGATGACGATGGACACCCCCAAGAAGGCCGCCTACGCCGCTGAAATTCTGACGCTTGACGCTGACAACAAGGCGGGGCTGAAGAGCAAGTACCTGGCGAAGAAGATGATGCAAGAGGCGATGGGGCTGCTACAGCAGCGGAAGTCCGACGAGGCCAAGGCGGTTCTTGACAAGGCGCTGGCCCTTGAGGGACTGCCTGCCGACGGGCGCCAGGAGGTGTTGTTCCTGAAGTCGCAGGTGCTCTTCGGCGCGGGGGACAAGAAAGGCGCGAAGGCGATGTTGATCGCCGCAGTGAAGCTGGCTCCCGCGACAGACACGGCCGAGCGGATCGGCGAGATTCTCAAGAAGCCGTTCTTCAAGGATGTCGAGTAGCGCCTGCGCCCGGTTGCCCTCGGGCTCCGAGTCCCTATAGTATGCGCTTCTACGCAACGACCCGGGAGGCGGCGCGTGTCCCTGCGCGCCGCCTTCTCTGCAACCAGCAAAGACGCCAGGACAGTATGCGATATACCGACGTCTGCATTGAGGCAGCGAGCCACTTTCTGCCCAAGCGAATTGTCTCATCGGCCACCGTCGAAAAGTGGCTGAAGCCAGTGTATGATCGTCTTCACCTGCCCGAAGGGCGGCTGGAGCTGATGACTGGTATTCGCGAACGCCGCTTCTGGGAGAAGGGCACCCGCCCGAGCCAGGTGGCGGCCGCTGCCGGTCGCCTGGCGCTGGAGAAGGCCAATGTGGCGCGCAAGAAGATTGGCTGTCTGATCCACTGCGCGGTGTCCCGGGACTTCCTGGAGCCGGCCACGGCCTCCGTGGTTCACCGCCTGCTGGACTTGCCGCGCACGGCCATGAACCTCGATATCTCGAATGCTTGCCTGGGCGTGCTCACCGGCATGGTGATGGTCGCCAACATGATTCAGGGCGGCCAGATCGAGGCTGGTATGGTGGTGACTGGCGAGACGGCCGAGCCTTTGCTGGACGGTACGGTGGCGAAGCTGCTCGGGGACGAGACCCTGACGCGGCGGACAATCAAACCGCAGATCGCTTCGCTGACCATCGGTTCGGCGGCGGCGGCAGTGGTCCTTACCCATGCCTCGATCAGTGTTTCGGGACACCGCCTCCTGGGCGGCGGGCACGCCTGCAACACGGCGTGCAACGACCTCTGCCAGGGCGCCAGCTCCGGCGCAGGGCAGTTGATCATGCAAACCAATGCGCCCGAGCTCCTGGCGCGCGGCATCGATGTCGCCGAAGAGACCTGGATCAGCACCAAGGCCGCGCTGGGCTGGGAAAACGACACGCCCGATGCAATCTGCGGGCATCAGGTGGGGCGCGCCCACCGGGAGCAGCTCTACGCTAGGCTTGGGCTTGACCACGACAAGGATTTCTCCACTTTCGAGTTCCTGGGCAATTGCGGCTCGGCGTCTCTGCCGGTAACCGCTTCCCTCGCCGAGGAGGCGGGTCATTTCAAGCAGGGCGACCGGGTCGCCTGGCTTGGCATCGGCAGCGGCATCAACTGCACCATGCTGGGCATCGATTGGTAGTGAATCACCGGGAGCGCCCGGGGGAGACCGACCATGGGCAGGAAGGCATTCAGTCAGCTTCGGGCACGTGTGGACTCCGGACAGGTGTGTCTCTCGGCCTATCTGACCGCGCCGCGCTTCCAGGGCGGGGCCGTTGAGACCGCCGGGGTGGCGGTGCGGCGGCTGCAGTTGGACGAGTTCGTCTTCGGCAACGACTACGCGGAGTTCTTTCAGGGGCTCAGCCCCGCTGCCGCGTCGGTCGTGTTCCGGGGCGAGATCCAGCTCGGGAACCGGCGCAAGGTCGAGTTCGTGGACGAGACGGCGGCAGTGGGCCGCGTCTACGCCTACTGGCTCGCGCCCGACGAGGCGGGAGCGCCCTGTACGGGGCCGGTCCAGGTCAAGGTGCGGGATCCTCGCGTGTGGTGGTCGCACGAGGCGATCTGCAAGCGCCTGCGGGCTCTCGCAACCAACCACCCGGATCTGGTCGAGGTCCGCTCCTTTGGGCAGACCGTCCAGGGCCGGGAGATCCTCGGCTGCTTGGTGGGGAACCGCGACCGGATGGTGGGAATGGTGGGACTGATCCACGCTGGCGAATCGGGCCCCGAGTTGCAGATCCCGGCTGTGGAGCAACTGCTACGTGACGACCCGGAACTGCTTCGGCAGGTGGGCGTGGCCATTCTGCCCGATGTCGATGCCGATCAGCGCCAGGCCTTGGCGGCGGGCAACCCATGGTACCTCCGGACCAACGCCTCTGGGGTGGACCTGAACCGGAACTTCGCGGCGGATTGGGACGAAACTCACTATGGCTACGGGTTGGACAGCTCCGATCCCGATGCCATGACCTATCGAGGTCAGGCCCCGAATTCGGAACCGGAGACCCAGGCTGTATTGGCCTTTGTGGACGCTTCGCAACCGCTGGCCGTATTCAGCCATCACTGCTTGGCGAGTATCTGCGGCGATTCGTTCCTGGTCTCCTCCCAGGCGAAGGAAGACGAAGCATTCGCTGCCAAGGCGTTGCCTCTGGCCCAAGCCTATCGGGATGGCATGTACCCGGAGTCGCCGGCCAGTACTTCGCTGCATTTTGGCTGTTCCAGCGGCAGTCTGCCCCACTATCTCTACCTGCGGGGCATCCCGTGCTATGACCTGGAACTGGGCAGCAACGAAGACGCCCGTCCCTGCGTACGGGACGAGACGACTCCCGAGTTGCTGGCGACGTACCAGGCGCGCCACGCAGGCGGTCTCGCCGCCTGCCTGCGCAGCTTGGTGGGATGAGTCCGGCTACCAGGTCTCGGGGTTGCGCAGCTTGATCGTGTCGATCTGGCTTTGGGCGAGACGGCTGCCAGGCGTGAGGACCACGGCGAGAGTCAGCTCGCCAGACGCTGGCGCGGTTGCCTTGAAGCCGAGCATGCGCGTCCCCTTGTTGGGGGAATCCCACTCGTTGCGGGGCTTCTCCGTCTCGTAGGTTTCCCATTCCGTCTCTGCAGGGCCCAGGCGAGAGGCGAGGAGCGATGCCTTGCCATCGCGGAGGGTGACTGAGGCACCCTCCAGGGAATCGGGTTTGCCCTTGGTGACGAATCCCCAGCGGACGCTGGCGCCGGGCTTGAGCCCCGTGAGGTGGTCCTGGATGAGGACTTCGCCGGAGGGCAGCATGGCGACCCCGCGGATGGCGGTCTTGACCTGTCCCTTGTAGACCTCGGAGAGATCTGCGACGGAATGGGGGAAGTCGCCGGTATCGGCGAACCCGATGATCTTGGCCTTGCCCTTGGCGTGCTGGAGAGCCCCGTCGATGAGGAGCGTGTTGTGGCTGGCGTTGCTTTGGCGGAAGATGGTCCAGCGGTCCGAATCCTGGGCACTTCTCCACAGGGTCATGCCGCGCGACTCGATGCCGTGGTAGCTCTCGGCCCCGAGGTCGATGGCCCAGCGGACGCCGTCGGCGTCGAGGACAAATGACCCGGCATCCATGTGGCCGTGGGGCGCGGACGGGGAGCCGGCCTTGAGCCCGATAAAGGTGGCGTTGGGATCGGTCCAGGACGTGCGATGGATGGTGATCGGCACATGCCCTTCGCTACTCCAGTGAAGGGGTAGCTTGACCTCCACTTCCTTGACCTCCGGTGCCATCCAGAGCAGGGCGAGGGCAAGCAGGCGGTCGCCCCCACCATCGGCGTTCTTTGGGGTGCCGATCCGGGGCAGACGCGCCCGGAGGATATCGTCCTCGTTCAGCAGCCAGTCGGGGCGCTGGTAGCGTTTGGCGAACCACTGCATCGCGGGGGACGGCGAACGCCTGGAGCCACCGTCCGCGTAGTTGAAGAACTGGCCGCTGGGGCCGTATACCTGAACAATGAATTCGGCCGTGGTGCGGAAGCCAGGGGCGAGATCCAGCCCGAAATCGGTGCCGAAGAACCCCTCCAGGGAGGCGATTAGGACGACGTTGAAGCTGGTGCCGTAGACCCAGTAGCCGGGGCCTTCCGGGTAGCTTCCCTTGGGCGCGAAGGCGCGCATGGAGCGGACCACGTTGCGCAGCGCGTTGTCCACCGTCTTCGCGGCCAACTCCGGGTCGTCTTCCCAGGTGACGAGCGCGCCCGCGACCATGCCCGCATGGCAGACTTGGCCCCAGTTGTTGCTGGCCTTCTGCCAACGGGCGTGCTTCGGGTTCTCCCAGGGCACTCGGACGCCCTTGTCCAGAATCGCGTCGCGGATTGTCTTCCGGGCCTCGGGGTCGAGTTGGTCGTAGAGCCAGTCGTAGCCGATGGCCAGGGCCAAGGTCATTTCGCCCACGTCGAGGTAGTGGCTGGGATTCCAGTCGCGGAAAGCGGCGACGGCGACCATCTCCTGCTCGCAACGCGTGGCGAAGGCGGCATCACCTGTGATATGGTACGCGGTGGCGAGAGTGGTGGTGCGCTTGAGGCAGCGGCGCGACTGGCCAAGCAGGCGACGCCCCTGTTGCTTGCGGGTGATCGGCGGGATTTCGAGCATGGCCTTGGCCTCGCGGACTACGGCATCGGCCAACCCGGCGGCCAGTGGACCCCGGTCCTTGATGGTCCGAAGCGCCGCGAGCTGTTCGGCGTTGGCCAGCAGGCGAGGGTGCGCCTTGGCGCGCTCGTCTCCGGCCTGTTGAATTGTGGCCAGAGCAACCTTTGGGGGGAACGCAGGCTTGGCGGCAGCAAGGGTTCCGGCGGTGGCGAGGATCATGGCGAAAGTCCCAATGCGCATGGTGTTCACTTGTGCTGAGTGGGCGGATGCGGCAATGTAGCGAGTGTGAGCCCGGTCGCAATGCCGCATCCGTGTCCTAACGGCGACCGGAACGTCCATACACATGGGGTCCCAAGCATGAAACGATTGATTCCCGTCGTTGTTGTCGCTGTCCTGTCGGTCGGTTGCTGCTCTCTGGGGCGTGGCGACCGCGTTGGCCTGCAGCCAGTGGGGCGTGCCGCGTCTGCTCCAGTGATCGAGAAGAAGCAGGTCGTCTCCGGGGATTTGATGCCGCCGATCATTGCCCGGCCCGTGCATCGCGTGCCCTGACCGGTTCTGCCAGCCATCTCCTCAGGCCGCCGCAACTTCGGCGCGCAGTCTGGGTCGGTCCCTGGTGAGGGCTGCCACTCGGGCGGTCCGCAGCCTGAGGCCATCTGGCCTGGGCTCTATCCCGAACTCATCTGGGGGCCAAGGACATGGTTTGGCACAGCATTCCAAGATTGATAGCTCTGGCTGGCGTGGGCTTGCTTGCGGGTTGCGCATCTCCGAACACGGGGCCGAGAGCGCTCCCTGGCGTCGGCCGCCACGGGCATGCCGACGTTCCGGATCGGGCGGAGGATGTGGCACCGATACAGCCCGGCGCAATGTTGCCGCGTCTCGTGCTGCGCACTCCCGAAGGGAAGAGATTCCGGGTGCGGAGAGACACGGGCAAGGGACCTCTTCTGCTCATCTTCTACCGCGGCGGCTGGTGCCCCTACTGCAACCGCCATCTTGCCGATCTGCAGCGGGTGGAGAAGAAGTTCGTCAGCATGGGCGTGCAGATCCTGGCGATCAGCCCCGATCGTCCGGAGAAACTGCGGCATACTGCCGACAAGCACAAGGTCGGCTATCGGCTGCTTTCCGACAGCGAGATGGGTGCCGCACGGAAGCTGGGGCTTGCCTTTCGGTTGGACGATGCGACGGTCGCCAAGTACCGAGGCTCCTACAAGATCGACATCGAGGCCGACTCCGGGTACAAGCACCATCAGTTGCCGGTGCCCGCCGCGATCCTAGTGGACCGGCGCGGCATCGTGCGCTTCGTGCACGCCGATCCTGACTACAAGGCCCGCATCGATACCAAGACATTGCTTGACGTGGCCCGGAAGATCGCGAGGTAGTCTCCGGCCCTGGCCGAGTCTGGCCTGGCGGATCCATGGTTCCCGATTCTGCCAGGGCCACCGGGAGCGCCGGCTTCCAGCCGGCATCTTCCTCTCCCTTGCGTCAGACTCAGTCAAACAAGAGGCGCCCAAACTGACGCGTATCGCGATGGTTTGCGGCTGTGCCGCGCCACGCGATCTGGCCTTCCCGCGTCGGCCCTGCATCGGCATCGTCCACGGCGATGTCGAAGCCAATCTGTAGGCCCTTCTCAAGTACCACTCCCATCTTGGCCAGATCGAACTCGGCCTCAAGAGTGTAGCCGGTTGCCGAGCGCCTTGCCTTGAACGTGCTGACCATGCCCACCTGCTTGGCCTGTACATGCTGCCTGCCGCCGACGGCAAGGAAGAACTGCATGTCATCGAACCCGTATCGCCCCCCCGTCCGATCACCATCGCCCATGAAATCGAAGAACACTTCGAGGCAATCCTCTTGCCAGAGCATCTCGTCGGACCGGGTGTTGCGCACCACATCATCACGCACGTCCAGCGCCAGGAACAGGCGTCCCGAATGCCGACCAAGAGCAAAGCGAACGCTCAGATCATCGTCGCCGCTCGTCTTTCCCAACACCTTCCGTCCAGACGCAATGCGAGACCACTTGGCCGTGCGCCATTCGGCGAGGTCAGCGTCAATTTCGGGTGCCTTGGCCAGGCGGGGGACGGCGAGGCCAGCACCGGCCTGTGGGGTAGCTCCGGAGCACTCGATGTAGTGCCTCGTCGCGTCCAGATCATCGGCCTCTCTCGCCATCAAGGCGAATGAGCGAGCCATCCTTCGACGGGCTGATGCCAAGGGAGTGGGAGCCCGTTTGTCCGCTGCCGCGAGCAAGGTGTCGAACTGCTGCCGCCGGGCGACGACTAGAGCGTCGCGCAGACGCCGTTCCTCGTCACGGTTGAGTTTCGTCCATTTGCCCAAGCTGAAGACCACCCCCTTGCCGGGGGCGAGATGAAGCGGGATGCGGACGGCCAGATCCTCTCGCTTCACCGGCACGGTCGCACCACCCTCGATGCAGAGGTCAACGACCTTGCCGCAACGTCCCGCCAGGAGCACGGTGGTCTCCACCTTCCGGCGAGGATCCAGGTTCGTCGCAAAGAGATAGTGTACGCCATCGTCGCGCCTGCGCAGGACCAGTTCAAGCCCTTCCATGACATCGCAGCTGATGGGTTTCACAGACAGCGCGGCCAGCAGTGGCGCACGAACGGCGGCAATCCCTGCCGCTTTGCTCAACGGCGCGATGGACAGCCATACCTTGCCTCGGCCGTACGTGGCCTCGAACATGCTTTCACCGACGCTCCGCAGGTTGCCGCGCACGCTCTGCTGCGCGATCTGCCAGCGCTCGCTCTGTGCGTTGAAATCGAGTCGGTCGATCCCAAAGACGCGGGCCATGAGCTGGCCCTGCGGTGCGCCGTGCTCGTCAAAGAGCCCGAAGGGACCGGAACAGATCAGCGTGCCCCCGGCCTCCACCCAGGCCAGCACTCTCTCCTCAAGGCCAGGCATGACATGCGTGGCATAGGGGGCGAACAGTACGCGCACGGCGGTCATGTCTTCGCGACCATCGAGAATGCACTCCTCGGGCACGAAGAACGGCAGCCAATGGCGCGGCAGGAGCCAGCTCGCCAGGGCGGTGGCCTCCCGCCTCGTGGTGTGGTCCGGGGCCGCGGCATAGGACGAGGTGGTGGGGCGCAGTATCGCGACTCCCTGGTTCGCGAGCGCGGTGTCCAGCACTGCCTCCTTGAAGGCATTCACCTTGCGCTCTATGACCGGGAAGATGCCGGTTGAGTAACGGGGAATCTGGTAGTCGGCTTCCACATTGAGGATGGAGTTGTTCCAGTTGTTCGGCTTGGTATGAGCCCATTCCTCGGCGAGGTTGAAGAGGATGATCCCGCGCTTCCCGTAGGCGATCTGGCGCCACAGGTTGCGCTCGTTGGCGGCCCGCATGACCGGTTCGGGCGTGCCCTTGCACTCCCACTGGCTCCAGATGAACTCGTCTTCCCAGTGGGGGAGTTTGGCGTATCGGTTCATGGATGCCGCATAGAGCGACAGGACCGCAGGACGGTCTCCGGGCCAGTCGTGGGTGCCGAAGATGTCCCAAGGCGCGCGACAGGCCATGTCGAGGTAATCCAGACCCGCCTCCTTGCGGTCGGGCGCAAGGCCACAGAACTGGGACATGACCGCGTGTTTGGGGTCTCCCCCGTGCAATGCGTTCAGATGGCCAGCATAGAACTGGGTGTGTGACTCTGCCCGGAACCGGTTGAAATCGACGATGTCGGCCACGGGGTGTCGGGTCCGTGAATCCGCTGGAACCGGCGGCTTGATGTCAGCCGGTGGAGAGACATCCCCGAATGCCCCATATTCACGGCCCCACTGTCGGTTGAGCTTCGCGATGGTCCCGTACTTCGCCTGCAGCCATGCCGTCCAGGCGGCGCGTGCCTGTCTGCTGTAGCCCCCGGACCCGATTCCCTGCCAATCGTAGCGGTCACCCCCCGCCTTCGGCTTGGCGATCGCCATGGATGGCTCGTTG
>Ga0307987_1002163_pt1 | contig 10402 bp, 7 predicted proteins | sample EllFjometagen181_FD_203157 | JGI IMG/M metagenome (GOLD analysis project Ga0307987, IMG submission 203157) | Marine microbial communities from Ellis Fjord, Antarctic Ocean - #181 | ecosystem: Environmental > Aquatic > Marine > Unclassified | place: Southern Ocean | collected 2014-10-08 | reverse complement strand
GGCGGGGTGTGGGGCTGGCCCCGCTTCCGGACCCACCCGTGACTGAGGCATTACCCGCATCCTCCGGGCGAGCTATAGTACCCCAGTTCCCTATCCCTACATACCCAGGAGCGCTGCCATGCAGTTCAACGGCTATCTCACCGGTTTCGCCGACGAGGCGGGCAAGGATCTCGCAAGCCAGATCAAGGCCACCCAGGAATTGGGCTGGACGAATATCGAGTGCCGCAACATCGACGGCAAGAACATCCACGATCTTTCCGACGCGGAGTTCGATGTGGTCTACGGCGCTCTCCAGGACGCCGGGATCTCGATCAACTGCTTCGGCTCCTCCATCGCCAACTGGGGCAAGCAGATCACCGATCCCTTCGACTCCTCCCTGGAAGAGACCCGGCGGGCCATTCCCCGCATGCAAAAACTGGGCACCGAGCTGGTCCGGATCATGAGCTTCGCCGTGCTCAAGGACCGTGGCCCCGAAGACCAGATGGAGGAGGAGCGCTTCCGTCGCGTGCGCGAGTTGCAGCGCATCTTCACCGAGGAAGGCATCACACCCGTCCACGAGAACTGCATGAACTACGGCGGCATGGGCTACCCCTACACGCTCCGCCTGCTGGAGAATGTGCCCGGGCTGAAGCTGGTCTTCGACACCGGCAATCCCGTCTTTTCCGACGACCGCAGCAAGGCCATGCCCTACCCCAAGCAGTCGGCCTACACCTTCTACCACCTGGTCAAGGACCATGTCGCCTACATCCACATCAAAGACGGGATCTGGAATGCCGCCAAGGGCAAGACCCAGTTCACCCATGCCGGCGAAGGCCATGGCGATGTGCCCGAGATTCTGGCCGATCTGATCGGTTCCAGCTACGACGGCGGCATCTCCATCGAGCCCCACCTGGCCGTCGTCTTCCACGACAAGGCCGTGGAGAGCGAGGCCGGAGTGCGTTACGCAAACTACGTGGAATACGGTCGCCGGCTGGAGACGCTCATCGCTGGGCTGTAGGGCCAGGGAACGGGCACGGGGCCGGCCCCGAACCCCGCCGGGGAGACTCGTCTCCCCGGACCCCTCGTGCAGGCTTCGGCGTACCGGCCCGCCGCTTCGCTGCAGGCCCGTTCGCCGAAGCGGTCGCCTTGCTCGCGCACCAATGCAGGATCGCGCGCAAAACCCAGAACCAAGGGCCGGGGCATGCAGGCAAGATATGGACGAAGTGGACGTGCCTGCGGCGCATGGACGACATGGACGATGGACGGGACAGACGGCAGCATGGTGCCCCCTGTCCATCGTCCATGCAGTCCATGGGGTCCATTCGGTTCGGGTGGCGGCGGCCCTCAGGTCAGGTTCGCGAGATGTGGCTCGGTCGTCTCGACGACGAGATCGACAAGCTCCTCGTCCATGTAGCCATATACGTCGGGAATCTCAAGCGACTCGATGGGCGGCAGGTCTGGTAGGTGGCGGAACCGGTCTTGGATGCGCGACCGGTGCTTGCGCTCCATGACCAGGACCAGATCAGCCCACAAGAGGTCGCGCTCGGAGATGCGGTGAGGGCTCTGTGGGCTGACGCCTGCGGAGCGGACCTCGATGCGCTGGTCGTTGGCGTAGACCTGCGCTGCGGTCGGGCTCCGCCATTGGTTGCGGCCGCAGACAAACAGGATGTGGGGGCGGGAGGGCATGGACTTGCCTTTGGTGTGCTGGCATCGGGCTGGAGGTCTGCTCACTCGGCGTGGAACATGCGCCTGGCACCGGCCATGCCGCATTTTTGGTAGGCGTGGTAGGCCTTTGCGGCTCGTTCGCGGATCTGTTTGGCCTGTTCCCCGGCGATCCAACCGGCGAGCGCTGCCTCCAGAGTGTAGGCTTCGGGCGCCATGAAGTTGGTGGTCAGCAGCAGCGACCGGCAACCGAGCTTGGCGAGGCGAGGCCCGAAGTAGGGCTTGCTCTTGCAGGCGAGGACGATGGCGGCCTTGCCACGACCGGGCTGCTTCTGCTTGACCTCGGGCACCGTGAAGTCCATCAGCCCGTTGTGTCCGATGTAGGCCACCACGTCGGCGCCGCCGCCGATGGGGATGGCCGTGCCGTCGTGGGTGACGGTTGCGGGGTCGTTCCCGCCGGCCGTCTCGGTGAACCGGATGATGGCATCCCGAATCCAGGCCCCGCGATAGGCGTCGGCAACCAGATAGACGGTCTTCGACTTGTGCCGGAAGACGGCCCGCTCCAGGATCTTCTTGTCGAGATTCCTCTTGGTGGATACGAGGGTCCAGTCCTTGCTCCTCTTGAGGAAGGACTTGGTGCCATAGAGCGCGCCCCAGTAGAGGTTTCTGCTGGGATCGTCGCCATCGCCCAATGCTCTGGGGACGGGCACGATGCCTTGCCGGTCGTTGTCGCAGAGGGCAACGACGACGTACACAGAGCGCAGGCGCTCCTGGGCTGAGGCCGAAGCCACGAGGAACAGGGAGAAAATGGCGTACGATAGGACTCGCATGGTGGTGGCTCGAAGGCAACGGGGAGGTTGGGGTTGGCAAGCAGAGGCGCCCGGAGTAGGCTACGAGAAGACGGATCACACCCATCGCTGATTTGGCATCAGGAGTACTTGTCCATGGTTCTTCGCTTGGTGATCGCTGGCTTGGCCGTTCTCGCTGGGGCTCGGGGAGCCAATGGCGTGGTGGCGTACTGGGATGCGGATCGAGCCTGCTCGGGGTGGCGGGACGGTGAATGGCAGAAGGGGGGCTCGGGGCGCATGCACTTCGACTCCAAAGAGAAGCGGCATGGAATCGCGTCGGTACGCCTGGAAGGCGTGACCGACCGAGAGACCCACGTTTCGTCGGTCTGCGCGCATATCCCGGTGCAGGCCGAGGGCAAGTATGTGCTCCGGTTCTGGAGTCGACGGGTCGGGGAGGACGGGCAAGCCAGCTGTCAGATCCTGGCCCATCGCATGGTGAACGAGCAGCACAGCAAACCGATCGGGTGGGTACGGCTTGGGGGGAAGGACCGCCTGCCAATCCCGGTGCGCGACGAGTGGCAACTGCACGAGATCCCGCTCGGGGCGTTGCCCGGCGGCGCGGCCAGGCTCTACTTCTACTTCCGGGTGACGGGAAAGACGACGCTCTGGGTCGATGAATTCTCCCTGGCTGAAGAAGGTGTGAAGGTTCAACTGGGCGGCAAACCGGCGTTGACCGATGCCGACTACGCGGGGATCCGGCTCGAGGACGGTAAGCTGCCCGAGAATCTGCTCAAGAACGGCGGCTTCGAGGAGGGAGCGAAACACTGGCAACCGATGAGTCCTAAGATCCCGTGCACGGTCGATGCCACGCGGGCGGCGGCGGGCAAGAGCTCGCTCCGGGTCTCGGGGAAGGAGTTTGTGGCGGGGGGCATGTACCAACGGGTACGGATCGATCCGCGGCGGCGCTATCGTCTTTCGGTTCGTGCAGACGGCAAGGAAATGGTGGGATACTTCTTCACCAAGGTCCTGGGTTTCGACCGCCAGGATCACCCTCGGGGTTGGCTGGGAGGAGAGGCGCTGTACTGCGCCCGCGACGGGGCCTGGGCCGAGCGGAGCGTGGAATTTACGCCTCGCCCAAGCACGGACAACGTGGTGATCTACTTGCGGGTTGAGGATACCGTCGGGGATGTCTGGGTGGACGAGGTGCGGCTGGTCCCACTTCCGCTGACTGAGCAGGGAGGCGAGAAATGAGAATGGGAAGGAAAGACGGAGCCACGAGAGACTTGGCGCGGCCGTTGGCCGCAACAGAACGAACGTCGAACATCGAACGCCCACCGCCCAACGCCCAATCGGGGGAATGGAGAGCCGGAGCCGAGAGAACGTCGAACATCGAACGCCCAACGTCCAACACCCAATGGGGGGAATGGAGAGCCCGAGGCGAGCGAACGTCGAACATCGAACGCCTAACGTCCAACACCCAATGGGGGGAATGGAGAGCCCGAGGCGAGCGAACGTCGAACATCGAACGCCCAACGTCCAACGCCCAATCGGGGGAATGGAGAGCCCGAGGCGAGCGAACGTCGAACATCGAACGCCCAACGTCCAACGCCCAATCGGGGGAATGGAGAGCCCGAGGCGAGCGAACGTCGAACATCGAACGCCCAACGTCCAACACCCAATCGGGGGAATGGAGAGCCGGAGCCGAGAGAACGTCGAACATCGAACGCCCAACGTCCAACGCCCAACCGGCGGCGGGGATGGCCGCAACAGAACGAACGTCGAACATCGAACGCCTAACGTCCAACACCCAATGGGGGGAATGGAGAGCCCGAGACGAACGAACGTCGAACATCGAACGCCCAACGTCCAACGCCCAATGGGGGGAATGGAGAGCCGGAGGCGAGCGAACATCGAACATCGAACGCCTAACGTCCAACACCCAATGGGGGGAATGGAGAGCCGGAGGCGAGCGAACGTCGAACATCGAATTGGGGATCCGTGTTGCCTTGTTCAGCTTTGGGAGTCAAGTACCTACAGCTCCTGTCCTGGCAGAATCTTGTACAGAGAACAAGAAGTGGTGTGATAGTAGTACGAAGGTTGGGCTGGAGACTGGCGCGGCAGCCGTTCGGGTGGTGCTTCGCGGCGCAGGCCCTGTCATCTCTCTCTCCCACTATGCGTCGGTGCGCCAGCAACGGCAGTCGCCTTGCAGAGGGGGCTGTCGCGGAGCGACGGCCCGCACTGCAAGGCTTCACGAGGGGTCTGGGGAGACACGTCTCCCCGGCGGGGCTTCGGGGCGGCGCCCCGGCCTTTCCGTGTTCCTCCTCCTGACTCTCCTCTCCACTTCGCTTCACGCGGCCCCCAATCTTGTGGTCGATGCGTCCTTCGAGGCGGGAACGGCGACACTGACGCATGGCGCGAAGCTGATTGCCGAGGGGCGCACGGGATCGAGGGCGGGGCGGATCGAGCGGGCGACGGAGCGCAAGATGCCGCAGGTGTCCCTGCCAGCCGTGCCGGCCAAGGCGGGGCGCCACCTGTTGTCCGCCTGGCTGCGAGGACGGGTGACGCGGGGCGCTGACCAGAACTTCAGCGTGGAACTGAATGCGGTCTGGCTGGATGCCGACGGGCGGGTGGCTGGGCGTTCGCGCGGGCCCTTTGCCAGCGGTGCCCTGCCGGTCTGGGAGTACCGCGAGGGCGTGGTCAAGGCCCCAGCGGGAACGGCATCAGTACGTCTGGAATTCGGTTTCACGGGGGCCGTGGTGGGGTACTGTGAGATCGATGACATGTGCCTGAGTCGAGCGGCCGAGGAGACCGCCTCACGAGACGTGCCGACAGTGGACTGCCGTCCATCCGGGTCGATTCTGGCTCTGGGGGAAGCGCATTCGCTGAAGGTCACGCTCCCCGCCACGCTCGGCCGAGCGCGAAAGGTGCTCTGCCGGGTGACTGTGCGGGACTCACTGGGCAGCCCGGTCGGCAAAGGCGAAGCGCCCGGCGAGATTCCGGCCACCTGGCGCAACGTGGTGACCGTCCCCCTGGCAATTCGGGCCGCAACCGAGCGTGCCGGCGAGTGGCTGGAGGCACAGGTCCAGGTGCTGGATGCGGAATCGGGTGAGCAGGTGGCGCGGGGCGACTGCGGTCTGCTGATCCTGCCCCGGCCCACAGACTTCCGGCGCAAGCCAGACTCCCCCTTTGCCATGCTCGTCGGGCATCCCTACACCAAGCGTTGGCTGGGGGCCCGCTGGGACCGACCCAACCTCTGCAACGAGCGGTTGCTGGAGGTCGCCAAACGCTATGGCGTGTCGCGCATGCCGCTGATGACCGTCCCCCACGAACGCATCGACGAGCCGGGCGTGGCCGAGGAACTCCGGCAGCGAGTGACCGACTACGTGCAGGCCAACGCGCGCTATCTGGACTACCTGCAGGTGGGCAACGAGCCACCGCTCTTCCGCCCCGGCGTGACGGAGCGCTACGTGAAGACCTTGCGTATCGCCTACGAGGCGGCCAAGGCGGCGAAGCCATCGATCCAGATCTCCACGGCGGGAATCACGGGCTTGGACATCGACGAGGGAATGGTGGCGCGCATGCTCGACGCAGGCGCAGCCAAGTACTGCGACATGATCGACATCCACACCTACCTCTCACTCAGCGAAATGGACCGGATCATCGGCAAGGTGCGACGCCAGATGGCGGCACGCGGGGTGACCAAGCCGCTGATCCTGACCGAGGTCACCGCCAATCTGGGCTCGCCCATTTCCGAACGCGCCAAGGCGGGGCATGTGTACCAGCGCTATGCGGTCGCCCTGGGGCATGACATCAAGCAGATCTACTGGTTCGTGCTGCACTGGGTGAACGCGGCCCCGGGCGGCTTCCGTTACTGCGGCTTAATCGATGTCGCCAACTTCGCCCCTTGGCCCGCTGCCGCTGCCTATGCGCGGCTGACGTCCGTCCTGGAAGACCGCCCGTTCGAGGCACGGCTGGGGACCGATGTGCCGGGGGCATGGATCTACACCTTCCGTGGTCCCGCCGGCCGGGGCGTGGTCGCTTGGAGCGACGAGCCTAGCGTGTTTGTGAAGCTCTCCGGGGTTGGAAAGGTCATCGTCTATGACGTGCACGGCCGAAAGCTCGAGCACAAGGCGGACGGCGACTGCCTTCTGGAACTTACCGACGAGCCGCTGCTGATCGATGCCGGACTGGCGAAGGTATCGGTGGCGAGTGCCCCATCAACGGGCGAGTTGGGTGCGGCGCGAGGGACACGGATACCGGTGCCTCTGCGTGGCTTCTCGACCGCCCCGACTGCGCGGATGGTGCACGGGCTGTCGGTGGCTTCCTTCCAGGTGCAGACCGCGACTCTTAAGGTCGCTCCCAACGCCCCATTGGGCAAGACGGAGGCCTGGTTCATGGCAGCGGACACGGACGACTGGCGACTGCGACGCGCCTCGCTGACGGTGATCGATCCGCTTGAACTGGAGGTGCAGCCCACCTTCGTGTCGGGCAAGCCCGCGTTCCGGGCCACGGTGCGGAATCGGGGCAGGAACACAGTCTCCGGCCAGGTGGTGGTGGTGAGTCCCTTCACCAACGCGGTGCGCCCGGAGCCTCTGCGGGCGGAGTTCAGGGAATTGCCTGCGGGCGGAAGCCAGAACCTCCTGCTGCCGGTTTCCGGCGTCTGCGACCCCCAGCATGGGGCCGAAGTCCGGGCCATGGCAACCACAGCCAGCGGCGCGCGTGCCGAGTGGTCGCGCCACGTCTCGTTCCTGGCAGCCCCCCGGCGAGCGGGGAACGGCAAGGCTTGGGCGGCATCGCGGCCCATCCAGATTGGCCCCCTCGGCGCGGCCCGGCGGGATGCCCCCGGCTCCAACCCCGATGTGCCGGGCGATCTGTCGGCCAACGGTGCGGTGGCCTGGGATACGAAGGCCCTGCACCTGCTGGTGACAGTCACCGACGATACCCACCGCAACGAACGCCAGGACGGCTCGCTCTGGGATGGCGACTCCATCCAGCTTGGCATCGCACAGGACGCGGGCCGCGAGGGGGTGGACCATTGCGAGATCAGCGTGGGCCTAGGCACGGCGGGCCCGCAGGCCTGGATTCACCGCAACTTCGGTGGCTGCCCCACGGGGCCAGCGAAGTTCCCCGTGAACGTGCGCCGTGCAGGCACGGAGACCGTCTACGAACTCGCCATTCCCTGGAAGGTCCTGGGCATCAAGGACGCCAAGGTCGGGAAGTGGCTCGGGTTCGGCCTGGTGGTCAACGAGTCCGACGACGGCAAGCGCGGCTGGCTCGGTTGGCACCAGGGCATCGCCACCGACAAGAATCCCGCCCTCTACGGCCAGGTCGTGCTGGGGGAGTAAGAAAACGGGGTCTGGCCCACGGAGATTGGCACTGCAACGGATTCTCTTTGGGGGCCACGAATCGCACGAATCTTTCGAAGGGAATTCTCCCGCGCGGCAGCGCCCTTGGTGGGATTCGTGGATTTCGTGGCCATCCTTCCTCCCCGGTACGGGAGCTGTCGGCGGATTCTCTTTGGGAGCCACGAATCGCACGAATCTCTCGAAGGGAGTTCTCCTCGCGCGGCAGCGCGCCCTTGGTGGGATTCGTGGGTTTCGTGGCTGTCCCTCTTCCCCAGCGCGGGGGCCTACCGGCGCTTTGCTGGTGGCAGGATGCCGACTTGGGAGAGGTCGATGGGTTTGATGCCGAGCTGGTGGATCGGCGAGGCGGGGGCGAACTCCAGGCGGCGGTTGGGTAGATCGAAGATGGTAATCTGGGGGTCGGCGACGAGGGAATGGGCGTCGAATCCGGCTTGCTGCCAGGCGGCGAAACTGTCGAATCCAGTCACTTCCATGGGCTGGCCAGCATGCCAGTAGAGGTTGTGGTGGATGAGTTCGGGGTGGCGGGTGGCCTTCTCGTCGATGCCGGAGAAAGCGGCGAGGATAGGGGTCTCGCCAGTCCAGACGACCACGTTACGCTCCCAACGGTTGTTCCAGGACTTGGTCTGCCAGAACTGTCGCGCGCGGTCGTCGAGAATGACGTTGTTGCGGATGAGATTATTCTGGCCGTGGTGGATGAAGATGGCCCCCTTGCGGGTGTTGCGAATGACGTTGTTCTCGATGGTCACGTAGCTGGTGTAATCATCGAGGTAGACACCGTGGCCATTGGCGGCGGCAGCGAGGCCGGTACGGCCGAGCCGGACGTCGTCTTGGCGGAAGGCCCCGACATCGTGGAGCAGGTTCTGGCGGATGATCGCCGGCGAGGTGGCATTGAGGGCGGAGGCACAGAAATGGACAAGCCCGCCGTCATCGCTCTCCTGTAGCACATCGTGGATGTGGTTCTGTTCGACCACGTAGCCGCCCAGGTTCAGGAAGCCAAAGATGCCATTGCGGGGCAAGTGATGGATGTGGTTATGACGAAAGACGTTGCCGGGGGCGTAGGCGAGGGATCTGGGGCGGCTCTCGGCATGGATGCCGGCCACGTACTTCTTGATTCTGCCGCAGTGGTGGATGTGGTTGTGATCGATCAGATTGCCCAGGGGATACAGCACGGTTGCGGCTGGTTCGGGCGAGAGGGTGCTCTGCCCCCGGCCGACCCAAGAGCCGCGCAACAGGATGCCGCCGGCACCGGCTTCGGTGATCTCGTTGCCCACGACGCGATTCAGGCAGGAATCCAGGCTGAGGCGGACGGCATAGCCGCCGATGTTCGTGAACCGGCAATCGCGAATGGCACAGTGCCAGGCGTTCTCCAGCAGGATGGCGCAGTCTTCGGTGGAGCGCCAAGCGGGATGGTTTCGGGTGGCGTCTGCGTGCCGGAACTCCAGGCCCTGGAAGGTGATGTGCTCCACCCGCTGCTCGCTGGCGGCTGGGGCGACCAACTCGACAAGACGAATGAGACCAGGCGCGACGATGGTGGACTGGTCCGGGCGCTCGCCAGCGCGGGGGCGGTAATGGAGGCGACCGCTGCGATAGTCCAGGAACCACTCGCCGGGGGCATCGAGTTCGGAGCGCAGGTTCATGAGATAGTAGCGATTCCCGTCCCAGACCGGGGTGCGGGCTTCCAGGCCGGTCAGGTGAACCCAGAGATCGTTGCCCCCCTGGTCCTCGATGCCGTCGAGTTGGGTGATGGTGTTGAACCAGCCCCAGGTGGCGAACATGAAGACCTCCGCCTGTGGGGCGTGGGTCCAGGCAGGCCTGAAGTCCGCGCGCGGCATGGGAAACCGGTCGCTCCTGCCCCGTCCCTTGCTGCTGCGGAAGGCCATGGGACCGAAATGGCTCTCCATCCCTAGGCGGGCCTTCTCATCCTCGGCCTCAAGCGTGACGCGGGTCTCTCCTTCGGCTAGCGGGGGCAGTTTGCGGTCGGGGCCGACCTGAAACGCGGGATGGTCGGAGAAGAGGAAGGCATCCAGGTGCACGCGCCGTTCCTGTGCCTCCTCCCCGACGATTGGCGCGAGACTGGCAATGCGGAGCGTGTGGTCCCCCGCAGCGATCTCCAGCTGGGCGGCTTTGCCGAACGCAGACTGGCGCCAGTCGTTGCTGAAGGGCAGGTCGGCGAGAGGGACGGCCTTGCCGTCCAGCGTGAACTGGAGGTAGCGGTTGGGCTTCTCGAAGACGGTGGCCGTGCCGACCCACAGGGAGTAGGTGGCGGTCTTGGGGATGCGGAGCTTGTACTCCACCCAGTTTCCCGGTTGGCCCAGGCCCGCAAGCACGCGGTTTCCCTTGCCGGCGTAGAGCCACCCTTTGCGGAGAACATCGCTGGGATCGTGATTGGGGTAGCGCGCGAGGGTCTCGCGGCGACCATTGACAAAGAGCTGGTGGAACCGCCAGGCATCGGTCCTCTGCATTTCCTCGACCGGAAGCCACTCAACCTGGTGAACGGCCACATAGCCCTTGGTGTCCCGGTTTGAGAAGGTGACAGTCGCACCGTCCTGCGCGGTCAGATGGAAACGGCCCAGCAGGTGTGGACTGCCGGTCTGGATCTGGTTGATGTAC